>JGI20154J14316_10004168_pt1 | contig 11199 bp, 9 predicted proteins | sample COG_04_FD_14316 | JGI IMG/M metagenome (IMG submission 14316) | reverse complement strand
CTACCTGAGTAACGTTGGTGCAGCAATTCGCTGAGCAACGTTTCCAGGCTTCTCGCTTCTGGAATGTTGAAGTTAGGGACCACCAGACTAAGACTGGACAGCACAATGTACCGTGAACCGCTTTAGGGATGCGACTGCGCAGCATTCGGTAAACTATTGCAAGGCAAGTTAGGGCAGTCCATGTGACTTCACAAAGATCACTAACTGTGCAAAGCCGCCTTCGGTTCATCACGCAGTATCGGTCAAAGTGGGCTCAGACCTGCCGTTCGCTGCGCAATCCACGAATGTCCGGTCAGGGCCGTTCGTGTAAGCAAACGGCTATCCGTTGAGGGCTCGACTAATCGATGCAGCACACTCAATTTAGTTGTATTCTGGAACATATTTAACGGGCCTTGACGCTCACCAAGGCTTGCGCTGATCCATCCAATTTTCGTACTTTGGTTAAATGAGCTCTGATCAAACTTATGACGACAAATACTGGAACTTGGCCCAGGCTTGCGCTTGGGTTGAGTATCGAGAGAAGCAGTTGGTGAACCATTTCAGTAAGGCTGATCGTAACGACTATATGGCGCTCGGAATGTATCCGTCGATGTCGCCCACAGGGCGCAAACGGCACGGCTCTGTTGAGGACTTGCGGCGCGCTTTGGAGCATGGTCACATTAAGTCATCTGGATACCGTCGCAACAAACCAGATGTTCTGAAAGAAATCCCTGCGGCTGAATGGACCGACTTTGACATACGGCCTCCTATTGTCAGCTTTTCAGGCCAGCCTAGCAATCAACCTTGGAACGCAGTCCGGGTACTTAGCGCTGACATGAAGAAGCATTGGCGCGATGTCGGCGAGGTTAGCCTGCGGACTAAGTTCGACTGGGCGGAGATTAAGACGATGTACGATGCAATAGTCGATCGTCAGCCTACAATGAGCACGAACAAGAAGATTGAAGAACTCCAGTTGGAATTTGCGGAGCGCTTCAACAAAGACGCTCCCGGCCGCAGCACTATCCAAACCAATATCAAGACCTGGACCTAGCCGGTCCATCAACCCATCAATTTGATGGGCCAATGACGGGCTGACGGGCCACTTCAGCATCGCAGACAATTGTTCTCAAAACTGGACAGGAGTCGCCGATGCGCCGGGTCGTTTCACATCAAGAACGCACGGATCACGCAAATGACACGCTGCGCGCATTGGTGCGGATTTTGGCCCATGCCGCTGCAAGTGAGGCCTTGGCGGCCACCCCCCAAACGGAAGACAAGGCACATCGCTCTTCTCTTCCAAGCGAAGGGAACGATCGTGCCAAATAAGCAAAACCCTATGCCCGAACCGATGCTCGACATAATTGATATCGCGGAGACCTGTCGTGTCTCAGAAAAGACAGTACGCCGCTGGATTAAGGCTGGCGATCTGCCGGCCGCACGCCTTGGCAATCAATGGCGCATCTTCCCGCGCGACCTCAGAACCTTCGTTCTGGAGCGGATGTGCCGATGACCAGATCTGTCCACTCATGTCTAGCATTCTCAGTGGGTTACACAGGCATCGGGACAGCGTGCCTGCACAATCTGAACCGGATTATTGTGCTACGCCTTCCCGAAACGAACCTGTTGTCCACCCGTGGCCACCCGAGGGCAGCCCTATCTATGAGGAGTTACACCCGATGACTAACGATACACCGCAAAAGTCGACTGTCAGCCCGTTTATTTCACCACAAGCGCCCATGCTTGAGAGTGTGATCACACAACTCTCTGACATAGAAGATTTGTCCCCGAGCAGGCGCCGCGATCTGAAGTCAGCGCTCAATTCATTGGCGCGCATGATTGGTCGCTCCCCTGCAGAGATCCCGGCAAACATCAACTGGCTGCATGTTCGGGTGCGCAGGATCAACGCGGCACAGCACAACATCACCAAGAAGCGCCTGTCCAATATCAAGAGCGATGCGTTGAAGGCGCTGGCACTGACGGGCTGTTCTCGTGAGCGGTCTGACTGGCTTGCACCGACCAGCCCGGGCTGGTCGGACCTGCTGGGTCGGATTGAGAACAAACACGATCTTTGGAAGCTCACACAACTCGCGCAATTCTGTTCCGCCCTTTCAGTTGAACCGCATGCACTCACGGATGAGCATCCCCGCGCAATGCTTGCGACCTTGATCGCAGAGAGCTTCGTCAACCGGCCAGAGCATGTCGTCGCCAATTCCATCAAGACCTGGAACAGGTTGAGGGGCGAGATCTCAAGCTGGCCAGATGTGGTGTTATCGCCCCTGCCCCGCAAGAAAGAACGCTGGACCTTTCCCATTGAAACGTTTCCGGACGCATTCCAGTCTGACGTTGATGCCTGGCTCGAGCGATTGCACAGTCCCGATCTCTTTGATGGATCCGGACCAACCAAACCGTTGCGGCCCACGACCATCGCTCACCGCCGGTTTCAGATCCAGGAGGTGGCATCTGCCTTGGCGCACTCAGGCAAACCAATGAAGGAGATCACAAGCCTCGCCATTCTGGTCGAGCTGGATAATCTAAAGGCGGCCCTGCGGTGGATGATGACCCGCTTCGACAACAAACCCACCGAAGCGATCAAAGGGGTCTGCGTCTGTTTGCAGGCCATCGCTGCGCACCATGTCGGCGTCAAAGAAGCTCACCTGAATGATATACGCGGGATCGTTAAGCGTCTTGGCCGCGACGCAGACGGCTTGCGCGAGAAGAACCGGCAGCGCTTGCTGCAACTCGAAGACAGCGACAACCTCGCCAAGCTGCTGCATTTACCAACAGTATTGGTGGCGAAGGCCGAGCGTCTTTTGGTGACCAAGCCGCGCAACGCGGCACTCCTAATACAGGCCGCGCTGGCCATCGAGATTCTTCTCAATGCCCCAATGCGCATTGGCAATCTTGCATCCCTCAACTTCGACCGTCACCTCAAGCCTTTAAAGGTTAGACGCGAATTTCGGACCCACATCCATATTCCAGCCCGTGAGGTAAAAAATGACGTGGCGCTGGATTATGAACTTGGGAAGGATGCAACGATCTTGCTGAACTATTATCTGGCAAAGGCGCGTCCGGTCCTGCTCAAGGAGCCCTCAGACTTCTTGTTTCCAGCCATGAATGGCGGTCCTAAAAGAACGAATGGTCTTTCAAATTTGATCAAGGGAACAATCCTTGAGCACACGGGCCTTACCATCAACGCCCATTTGTTCCGCAGTATTGTCGGCAAAATCCACAGCCTCGTACAGCCCGGCGATGTCACAACACTGAGCCATGTACTGAACAATTCTCTCAGGACAGCGATGAAGGCCTACGCCCAATTCGAGCGCCGATCGGCACTGGAGCACTATCAGAACTCGCTGGCGATAGCGCGGAAGGAAGGATGACGATGCCCAAACTGCTTCCACATGAAGACCCCTTGCGGCGTTGTCTGAAGGTTCATGAGTGGCCCCAAGTCGATCAGTTGGCCTGGGGCCCGCTTTTTGAGCCCGGAGATCTGCTGGATGGCACGGCTGGCCTAGGTCATCATTGGAGTGAAGACACGCGACAAAAGTACCGCAAGGGGTATGGCAGGTGGCTTACTTTTTTAATCACGCGTGGAATATACGAAGATCATCTTGCACCCGAAGACCGAGTCACGCAGGAAGCCGTGTCCGCTTACATCGTTCAACTCACACTGGAAGTGGCCAGCTGGACTGTCTGGGGTCGCCTGGCTGAACTTCTTGCCGTCTGCAAAGCCATGGCCCCGTCCGCAGACTGGTCCTGGCTCAACCGGGCAGTGCGGCGTTTGGAGGCTCGGGGGCAAGACACCAAAGACAAGCACACGCGTTTACGGCCAGCATCGCAAATTGCGGCCTGGGCCTACCAAGAGCTTGACCAGATACTGAAGGCACCACCGGTGCGTTTCGCGGAGACACAGTTTCGGGATGCGCTTCTTGTAGGTTTGCTGATCGCTTGTCCCACAATGCGGTTGGGCAATCTCACCAGGATTGAGATCGGTCGGCATCTACTCACGCTAAAGGGTCGCTATGAGTTGCGCTTTCAGGGGTTCGAGATGAAGGCCCGCAAGCCCATAGAAATTCCCGTTCCTGAACGACTTGCACCCTATATCGATTACTACATGGTTCAGGTGCGGCCGTTATTGCTCAACGGCGCCGACAGCGATCGTCTTTGGATCACCCAATACGGTCAGCCAATGCGGTGCAAGACGATCTATTCGAGCATATCCTTGGCAACGAAGCGCGCCTTCGGTCGCGCAATCAATCCGCACCTGTTTCGGGATTGCGCAGTGACCAGCGTTGCCATCGAAGATCCGAAACATATTGGCATTGCAGCCCAAATTCTTGGCCACACAGATCCAAGAACGACAGAGAGACACTACATTCAAGCCCAGCAGCTGCATGCGTGCAGAACATTGGGGCAGTCTTTGAAAGAGCTCAGGGCGCAACTGCAGCCCGCTGGCGAAAAAACAAAGTGGAGGATGCGCTGATGAAAGCCGCGATTTACGCACGGTATTCGACGGACATGCAGAACCCTGCATCGATCAAAGACCAGATCCGGACCTGCCAGGAACATGTCACGGCAGCGGACGGAACGACGGTTCAGGTCTACACGGACGCGGCCATTAGCGGCAGTTCGATCAAGACACGTCCAGGCCTTCAGGCGCTCATCGCCGATGCAGGTCTGGGTAAGTTCGACACCGTCGTGGCCGAGGCCCTCGACCGGCTAAGCCGAGATCAGGAGGATATCGCCGGGATTTATAAACGTCTGCAATATGCCGACATCCAGCTAACCACCCTATCCGAGGGCGACGTCAGCGAGTTGCACATCGGGCTGAAGGGCACGATGAATGCGTTGTTTCTGAAAGACCTCGCTCAGAAGACCCGCCGTGGCCTGCGCGGCCGCGTCGAACAGGGACTGTCAGGCGGCGGGAACTCTTTTGGATACGGTGTGGTCCGACGCTTGCTGGCCGATGGAACCGTCGCCACAGGCGAAAGGGTCGTTGAGCCCGCAGAAGCCGACATCGTTCAGCGCATTTTTGCAGAATATATCGCCGGGTGCTCTGCCCGTAAGATCGCAGCCGGCCTCAATCAGGACCACCTCCGCAGTCCGCGAGGTGGCCAGTGGAACGCCTCAACGATCCACGGCAGCCGTCAGCGGCGCAACGGCATCCTCAATAACGAGATGTACGTCGGGCGCTTGGTCTGGAACAGGCAGCGCTTTGTTAAGAATCCAGACACCGGCAAACGTCAGTCACGCCTGAACCCTGTCGAAGAGTGGGTCATTACTGAGGTGCCCGATCTTCGTATCATTGACCAAGACATTTGGGAGCAGGCCCAAGTGCTGAAGTCTCGCTATGCCAGTCATGCGGGCAACAAACGCCAGACAAAGAAACGTTTACTTACCGGCCTCGTCCGATGCGGGTGCTGCGGTGGTAACATGACGATCGCCAGAAAAGATCGATACTATTGCGCGGCGCGCCGCGAGAAAGGCACCTGCAAGGCGGACTTTGGCATCGCCGCCGCAGAGGTCGAGAACCGAGTACTGGATGGCTTGCGTGACATTCTTGTGGGCAACGAGGTCTTGGTTGAAGAGTTCACCACCGAACTAAAGGCTGAGCTCGCGCGGTTGAAAAATCGCACCACGTCGGATGAGGGCGCTTTACGCAAAGATCTGGCCGAGGTCGAACGAGGGATTGGTCGTTGCGTGGATTTCATCATGTCAGGAGACGGTGCACCTGACTCCGTGCGCGAGCGGCTCACCAAATTGGAAAACCGCAAATCCATCCTGCAGGCTCAGCTCGCTCGTAGCGCAGTCAGCCCTGTCGTCAGCTTCCACCCCAACTATGCGGATTTCTACCGCAAGAAAGTCGGAGAACTCGCAGGCCTTCTCTCCAATGAGGCCACACGCGATGATGCAATGACGGCAATCCGCAGCCTGGTTGACCGCATCGAGGTGCGCGCGGGAACAAAACGGGGTGTGACTGACGTGACGCTGGTCGGAACGCTAGCGACAATACTGGCGCTCCGCACAAACGAGAACGCCCGCAGCAGTGATGCTACGGGCGGTACGTTCTTGTTGGTTGCGGGAGTAGGATTTGAACCTACGACCTTCAGGTTATGAGCCTGACGAGCTACCGGGCTGCTCCATCCCGCGCCAAGTGTGTGTGTGGGATAGACCTCTGCCACAGCAACCGCAAGGCCTAATTGTAAAATTTGTACAACAATCTGTCAGACAAATGCTTGACCGGTGTCCTAGCGTTTGACTGGTGATAACTTCGGGAATTTATTACCGCATGCGCATGAAATTCGGGCAAGGCAAAGAGCCCTGCAGACACGGCCGCAGCGATAAAGTGTTTTCTCTGGTCGAGGTGTCAAAATGATAGACTTTTTGCAACCTGACTATTACCGCTCAGCGCTAGCCGATCTTGCGATTAACGCCTACCCTTGCGGAGTATTGGTAAACGTGTGAGCAGTAGCCACTGACGCGGTGTGCGGTCCGATGGCCAGAAAAACTGAGGCAAAAAGCTAAAGTTGGAGATTACTCCCATGACTTCACTGGGTAATACGCGTGCTGATTCGTCCTGCCATAAGAATTTGGAAAACAGGGCTGAAAACGTGCCATCTGCGCGGCATTCAACTAGAAAATATTTTCCATATCACGGCGCATTTTTTTCTGAGTGAGTCGTGCCATGTTGCCGAAACCAATTTCAGATTCTGGAACCTCTTTTTGTCCGCGCCGGCGCTGTGCAAGACATAATCGACTTTCCGGTGGCAGCCCCTAAGGGCACAGCCTACCGCAGTGCCTCTTTAAAAGATCTTGCACAGCACAGGCAGGCCTGCCTGAACCCATAATGTAAAGACCGTCAGCTACATTTCGCTTGCAGATTTGTTTTGAACAGCCTGCTCCGCCACCTTTTGCCTAGACAGCCAGTCATCGTAACAAGCCTGATCTTCCTCAGTGGGGATTTTGAATGTCCAGCGGCTGATTTTATAACATGCCTCGAATTCTTTAAATTTTATATACCCCGCATATTCCTTGTGGGTCACGTCAAGCTGGCGCCGGATATAATAGGCTTTTCTTGGTATAACGACCTGGTTTTCTATAGCTTTTTCAAGTCGAGCGTCTATATCCTTTGCGATATGATCAATCGCGGCTTTGGTCTGTTTTGCGATGCGTCGAATTCCGGATATAATGATATCTTTCTGATCCTCATTCAACCTCGACACTGTGACCTCAATCCGGTCATTCTTAATTTCCAATTGCCGCAATCCTCGATCTTTCAAGACATGCACTACATCTTCTTTAATCGTATCATTGGTGATTTCGACGGTGAAAAATTTTCCCATCTCTTCTTCAATTTGCAGAATGTTGGTATAATTTGTCAGATGCCACCAGCGTTTATGGCGCTTCACCTTGCGGCCATAGAGAATATTGCTGAAATCTTTATGTTCAGTCGCCATCCGGAGTTCTGGAATATAGGCGTCTATGACCACGTCCATTCGGTTTTTGGCGTTTACAGAATATGAGCTGGTAAACCTAGGTAAGCGAAACATCCTATCACCTGAAATAATACGTATTTGCACCAGCGCACTTTTGAAAGGAATAGCGATAATAATGGACATCCCGCAAGTAATAAAAGTGTGGTTATCTTTCGGCTGGATTATTTTTGGTCATAGGTCTCACCGCCAAGGGAGGTTCCATGCTCCCTCTGGGTCAAGTTTGAGGTACCCAATTCAAATTTTTGTGTGTGTGGCGCCTTCTTTCTAGGTGACACTGTGCCAAAACAGTGGATGGTCCTAATGCTGGAGTTTATGCACAAAAAACTTACGCGTATGACGGTTCGGTCTTTTCTCGGACACAATCTTACGGTAAAGGGTTTCCGTGTCAGGGACAGTGCGGCCGTGGCGGAATTGGTAGACGCGCAGCGTTGAGGTCGCTGTGGGGTAACACCCGTGGAAGTTCGAGTCTTCTCGGCCGCACCAAGTTACACTCTAAGTTATTCATAATGCTCAACTTTATAGTAAATCTCTATAAGGTGTGTACAAGATGGCGTACAAATACGACTCTCACTTATCCCTAAAAAAGCGGTGTGTTTTACTTCGTTAGGCGTGTTCCGTCTGACTTGATTCACCATTACAGATCATCCCGTATCAGCTATTCGCTGCGTACTCGTTCAGTTAGGCTTGCCTCCGCTAGAGCCAGGATAGCTGCCGATAAGCTTGATGATTACTGGTATCACCTCAGAGTGCAGACAGCAGAGATACCAGCCCTGCATTTGTTACACGAAAAGCCAAAACCTGTAGCTGATCTTAAAGATGATCTTGGTCCTACGCTTACTGAGGCATTGGACGTCTACCTTCGCTTGAAAGGTAAAGACAAAGACAAAGGTATAACCTTCCACCGTGCGGCTCAAAGGGCCATTGGCTATCTTATTAAAGCTTGTGGGGATCAGCCCCTGTGCAGTTACACAAGAAGGGATGCCAATACTTTTCGTGATGCCTTGCAGGAGAAGAAGCTATCAGGAAGCAGCATTACCAGAAACCTAAACTCTGTAACCTCAGTCATGAACTTTGCTGCATCGGAACACGGCATCACGCTTGTAAATCCGTTTAGTGGTATCTTTTATGACCGTAAGGCAGGGACATCAGAGCGTATTCCTGTGCCACCTGAAGCTATGTTGAAGATCAAACAGCAGTGCGTATCACTGGATGATGACATGCGTTGGCTGGTGGCTCTAATATCAGACACAGGGCTAAGGTTGGCTGAGGCCGCAGGGTTATTGAAAACAGACTTGATGATAGAAGCTGATATGCCCTTTGTACGTATCAGACAGCATGATTGGCGTCGTTTAAAGACAGTTGGCAGTGAGCGTGATGTGCCTTTAGTTGGTGCGTCCCTATGGGCAGCACAAAGGATATTAGATTCTGACTGTGACAGCCAATTTGCTTTCCCAAGATACAATAAAACAGAAACAACTAACGCTAACTCAGCCAGTGCAGCCCTAAACAAATGGCTGAAACAATACGTGCCACTTAAGTGTACAGTGCATAGTTTTAGGCACTCAATGAGGGACAGGCTTCGTGCTGTAGAATGTCCTACAGAGATCGTAGATCAGATTGGTGGTTGGGTAGCTGCAAGTGTAGGGCAAGGATATGGTCAGGGCTATCCTTTGGAAGTCACCTATAAGTGGATGAAGAAGACGTACAAATAGCCATCTTGTACACACCTTATAGAGATTTAATATAAAGTTGAGCATTATGAATAACTTAGAGTGTAACTTGGTGCGGCCGAGAAGAGTTCTACACCTCAGTACGGCGCCAAGCTAAGCATAAGTCTCAACAAAACATAGGATATCTGGCCTAGCTGTTCATAGTCAAGCGTCAGGTTTGTACACTAGTTTGTACACTAGTTAGACTTCAAGCTTACCCAGTTAAACTTCAAGTCAAACTAAGAAGCTACCCTCTTTAGTTCAGCTTTAAAGTTCAGCATTGGTTGGGCGTTGATGTTCAGCGTCAAAGTAGGGCGCCTGTAGTGGCCCTTAGAAGTACAAGTGTGAGTGTGTGTTAGGCCTTTTAGTTAGGCTTTTATGTTTGGCTTTAGAAGCCCTCTACAGGAGGGCCACAGGGGGGGTGTATGTTATGTATATATGTACTCTGCGACAGATGGGGGTTTTGCTTTTTAGGTGTTTTCGATCAGTTTAAGATATTGAAAGAATTACCTAATAGGTGCTAGCACTTGTATGTTACACTGTGTGTTAGATTTCAGGACGCTTGGGAATTTTGATTTTGGATCACCACATCAGACAATAATGTTGCTGAGTAATAAGTAGGGGGCCAACTTATGGCAAAAACTATTGATGTTGCGGTTGCAAAGGGAACTAATTTTCTTAGATGGGCAAAAAACCGCCCCGCGAGGCTCCTTCCCACGGGCTACGTAGGCGCAGTTATCAGTGGCCGTGTCATGCCTGTTTATCAGCATCGCTTCGACACCATTTCAATCGATGTTGATGATGATGGATACGACCCTGATGACTGCCCATTCTGGAAAATTTCAACTTCGTTCTGTTTCACCGATGATAATATAGAAGTAGTGGATGTGGATGATGGGATTGACTGGTATTTAGAAACAAACACTTTCGGCCATTATGTGGTTTTTGACGGTGATGAAGAAACCTTGAATGACGTTCTCAGCAGACTTGTCCAGTATGGAGTCACTATAAAACGGCATGGCCCGAGCCATCGTCCTGCAACCGATGGTTACGAGTATGATTGGTTCGTTCGGCTTGATTTTGATGGTTGCCAAGAAGAAGCCCAAGCACTTGTTACCGATGCTTTATCGGATACGATTAGTAGCAGCAGTTCGGCTAGCCCTGGTGAACTCAGTGATACATTGAAATTAATTGTTTCCCTGCCCAAAAATTTAATGCTTCAGGCGCTGAAAGAAGGAATGCTTCAGCAAGATTCCTCTACACTAATTCATTGGATAGGAACTGTTGCCGAAGCTGCTCAATCAGAGATTGAAGATGTAAAGCTGAGTCTTCAAAAAGAAGTAGACCTAGCCTTTACTCAGCTACATAAACTTCAACAGACTTCTGCTGACTTAAACCAAGCTGCGAAACTTGAGAAATTGAAAGATGAACAATTAATCAAAGGACTTAATTCTGAAATAAATGCGCTTCGGAGCAGATATGACGGAAGCAACCAAAAACTTTTAAATGCGGCAGAACTTGAGGCTGAAAATGCAAAACTTAAGTCTGATCTCGCTGAACAAGAATCGATCTATGAAGAATGGGAGAGGCTAGAGGGCGAAGTGTCCTCGTTACAGGCTGAACTCGAGAATGCAAGGAATGAAAGCAAAACCCTAATTCGAGACAACAAGGATCTCGCTGATCGCAAGCCCACCCAGTTTCGCGCTAGTGAGAGAGAGCGGAAACTAGCCCTTTCTAGTTTAGAGGTTTTTTCAAATATCGGTATGCATGCTGACGCTGCTGATACAATTCTCAGCAATTTTCACGATCTGGTGCCTCTTTTTGACATCCTAAAGCGCTTAAACAATGGTGAAAATGTGACTTGCAGCAAAATTAGAGGTATTAAAGGTAATAAAGAATGGTTTGAGCTTGATAAGCACATTCACACTGGGCAGTCTGATATGGGACGCATATATTGGATGAAAGAGGAATGTGGGCGACGATTTGTTGTTATACACCATAAAAAAAACGATATC
>JGI20154J14316_10004167_pt1 | contig 11199 bp, 10 predicted proteins | sample COG_04_FD_14316 | JGI IMG/M metagenome (IMG submission 14316) | reverse complement strand
GTTGTGCAGGGGATAACTTGGTCCATAATCCAAAATCAACCTTGGTGTCGTTCGAGCGTACCATCCATCTTAAAAACATATTTATACGCTTTGCTGCCGATTTTTTTAATGGGTCACTAATGTGTTTTTGAGTCCGTTGTAAATGCTCTATCTCAAAAAAATGTTGCTTCAAATGATGAATAGCCATTTGTAAACTATCCGGCTCTGCATAGCTATTAAACACTCCTTCCAAACCGCCATGATGTGAATAGATATGCTTTAGACTTTCCATAAACTGAATACAATCCAAACCGTTAAATGTACGATGGACAAAAGAATTTAATGCCTCTAAATCTTTGGGTTGATGTTGCATCACAAAATCATAAGGTGCATGATCCATCAGAGTCATCAATCGTTTGGCATTGTTGATAATGCTTTTTCGGTTTCCCCAAGCAATCGTGGCCGTTAAGAATCCCGAAATTTCAATATCTTCTTTTAATGAATACCGGTGTGGGATTTGTAAAGGGTCAGAAGCTATAAAATCGGGAGTATTATACTGAATCACTTTAGTATCCAGAAATTCTTTGAGCTCAGAAACATGTAATTTTGACACCCTAGTTTGTTTTTACAAGACCATCACTCATGGTAATTTTCCGATCTGCCATATCTGCCAACTCATGATTATGAGTCACAATAACAAACGTTTGTCCAAACCGATCTCTAAGTTTAAAAAATAAATTATGCAGCTGCTCAGCAGATGCGCTGTCTAAATTTCCAGAGGGTTCATCGGCGAAAATTACTGAAGGGTTATTTATTAATGCTCGTGCTACAGCAACGCGTTGCTGCTCACCACCAGAAAGTTCATTGGGCTTGTGATTAATACGGTCGTCTAACCCTAAAAAACGAAGTAATTCTTTAGCTTTTGTTTCCGCTTCTTTTTGGGACGTTCCTTTTATAAATGCGGGGATACAAACATTTTCAAGGGCAGTAAATTCAGGAAGTAATTGGTGAAATTGAAAAATAAACCCCAAATGCTCGTTTCTAAATTTAGCTAAAGCATTTGCAGAAAGTGCAGCGATATCAGTACTATTGATGTGCAATTGACTTTGCGGGTCTTTAGCGTGCTTATCTAAGGTGCCTAAAATCTGAAGTAAAGTTGTTTTACCTGCTCCTGAAGCCCCTACAATAGAAACAATCTCTCCTTTTTTAATATTTAAATTCACGCCTTTGAGAACATGAAGTTGATCGTAATATTTATGGATGTGCTTTGCAATAATCATAATGTGAAATTAGGTTTTATAGTTATTATGTGCAATATTTCCAGCTAATTTTAATTAATTGTTTACTAACTTTGAGGTCTAAATGTAAGTGTTATGAAACGTGCTGTTTTTGCTGGAGGTTGTTTTTGGTGTACCGAGGCTGTATTTAAACGTATTAGAGGAGTTGAAGCTGTAAAATCTGGATACACAGGTGGGTTTATTAAAAACCCAGCCTATCGCGAAGTCTGTCAAGGACGCACGGGACACACAGAAGGGATTCGCTTGAATTATGATGAAACGTTGATTTCTTATGCCGATTTATTAGAAGTATTTTTTGCAACTCATGATCCGACAACGCTCAACCGTCAAGCGAATGACGTTGGCACGCAATACCGTTCGGCAATCTTCTATACAGATGAAGAACAGTTTGAAACTGCAAACCAATACATGAAGGCTCTCAATGATTCTAACATTTTTGAAGATCCAATTGTCACTGAATTAATGCCTTTGGAGGTGTTTTATGATGCCGAGGACGATCACAATAGTTATTATGATTTAAATAGGGAGCAGCCCTATTGTACGTATCTAATCGATCCCAAAATAAAAAAGCTTAGCACACATTTTAAATCTATTTTAAAATAAATGAGTTATCCAAATTCAATTCGATTGTTATGCCCTTAAAAAATAAATCAAAATACTCGAAGTTAGGTCTTGGTTTATGTTTTGATGCGCTAGGATATGTGTCCTTTGTATTTCCATTTTTTGATGTAATATGGGCGCCATTATCAGGATATTTGATGACGCAATTGTATGACGGTAAAAAAGGAAAAATAGCTGGAGTTATTGTTTTTATCGAAGAAGCGCTTCCGGTATTAGATGTAATACCTACTTTTACTATTATGTGGATTTACAGCTACTATTTTGATAAGATGAGTACTGAAAAAAGTGATTAATCATTAAAAAAGCGTCCCAAACCAAAACGGCGAAGCATTTTCTTTTCAAAACTCCAAAAAAACTGAAACTGACCAAAAACCCATCCAATTAAGATTAATAAAACTTGATAGAAAAACAGACTGATTGTAATGAACAATATCCAATACAATAAAGGGTATAAGTTATCTTGAGTAATCCCTAGCCATTTAATAATTGGCCGCCCAACAAGTACAGAGGAGGAGCCGGTAATAGCAAAAACGATAAAAATCCGAATGAGTTCCCAACGTTGTTTTACAATCCATTTGGATTCTAATTTACCAATGGCAAACAATACTATTTTTAACAAGACATAAAATACGACTATAGAAACAGGAAGTATGATGTAAAGTTCAGAAAACGGGAGTAAAGAGCTAATCTTGAAAGCGCTATATCCTAAAGAACCGAGTCCAATAAGCGGAAACAAAAGTTGCCAGTTTTGTTTAATTTCCCACGCTGCTTTAAATGTTTTCATGCTCCAAAATTTTGAAGCAAATATACTACATCTTGATATAAAAAATCACTTTTTACCAAACAGTCCTCCGAGTAATCCGCCGAGGCCGCTTTTGCTTTTATTTCCACCAAGAACCATTCCAGCAATATCATCAATTACAGAGCCATCACCATCGGCATCAAGGATTGATTCTAAGAAACTTTGGTTTTGATCTGCTGCGTTATTTCCTATCATGCCTCCAAGAAGGTCTTGTAATCCACTGGATGAAATGACATTGCTTTGACGTTGTTGTTTGCCTAAAAGCCCCATTAAAATAGGAGCTGCAACTTTTAATGTTTCGCCCACGGAGCTAGCGTCTATTCCAGATGTTTGACTTAATGCATTTTGAATATTTTCTTGTTTATTTCCTAGTAAATGGCCCAAAATTTTACCACCATCTTTTGAAACAGCATTAATATTTCCACCAGAAAATAAACCGCCAAGATTGTCTAAGATACTTCCATCGTGCTTTTGAAGTGCACCCATAATGCCTGAAGCACCTTCACTAGAACTGGCATTTCGTTTCATCGCTTGCATTAGCACCGGGAGCGCCATGGTAAGTAAGTTAGATGTTTTTGATTTTGATTGTCCTGTGTGGCCGGACATGCCATTAATTAGTGATTTTCCAATATCACTATTCAGTAGGTCTAAAATTCCTGACATATAGATTTTTTAAGGGGGTTAAAAAAATAAATATACAAAAAAAACCTTAACGGGATTGTTAAGGTTTTTATAATCTGAATTTTTATTGAAAAGTTATTTCAATATAGAAATAATTTGTGATGCTAATTCTGAACCAATACGATCTTGTGCTTGATTTGTAGCAGCACCAATATGTGGTGTCAACGATATTTTTGGATTCATTAGTACTTGAACTGCGGGTGTTGGTTCGTTTTCAAAAGTATCTAAGCCAGCGAATGCTAATTTGTTAGATTCAAGAGCTGCCACAAGAGCAACTTCGTTGACCACACCGCCACGAGCAGCATTAATCAATGCAGAACCGTCTTTCATAAGGTTTAATTCTGCTTCTCCAATCACAAATTCTTTTTGTGCTGGCACGTGTAAAGTAATAAAGTCAGCTTCTTTTAAAACGGTTTCTTTAGAAACGGTTTTGATTTCAAAATCAATAGTTTGTCCATCATAAAAAGATAGAGAAAGGGTTGTTTTCTCTAAGAACGGATCAAAAGCGATTACTTTCATTCCAAGACCTAAAGCCATTTTGGCAGTCGCTTGTCCAATTCTACCAAATCCAATAACCCCTAAAGTTTTACCACGTAACTCAGTACCTTTGGCGTAGGCTTTCTTTAGATTCTTGAATTTTGAATCGCCTTCTAAAGGCATGGTTCTGTTAGAGTCATACAAAAATCGAACTCCAGAAAATAAGTGTGCAAATACCAATTCTGCAACCGACTCCGAAGAAGCTGCAGGGGTATTGATAACGCTTAACCCTTTTTCGCGAGCATATTCTACATCAATGTTGTCCATTCCAACACCACCTCTTCCAATGATTTTCAGCTTAGGGCAAGCATCTATAAGATCTTGTCTTACTGTAGTTGCACTTCGCACAAGGAGTGCAACAATATTTTCAGTATTGATAAAGTTTTCTAATTGTTCTTGTGCTACAGTGGTAGTAAGGACTTCAAATCCTGCTGCAGTTAAATCATCGATTCCACTTTGTGAAATTCCGTCGTTTGCTAATATTTTCATTTTTTTATGCTTTTCGTTCTAATTCACTCATTACGTCTACTAAAGTTGCTACACTTTCTAAGGGCAGCGCGTTGTACATGGAGGCTCTATATCCTCCAACACTTCGGTGTCCATTTAAACCGTTAATTCCTGCGTCTTTCCACATCGAATCAAACGTGTCTTTTAATTTGTCATCAGTAAGAGAAAATGTAGCATTCATTGTAGAGCGATCTGCGGTTGCAGCAAAGCCTTTAAATAAAGGGTTCAAATCAATTTCTGAATACATCAAACGTGCTTTTTTGAAGTTTTCTTTTTCAATAGCTTCGATGCCACCTAGGCTTTTTAACCATTCTAGGGTAAGCATTGAAGTATAGACCGCAAATACTGGCGGGGTATTAAACATTCTTTCTTTATCAACATGAATTTTATAATTCAGCATTGATGGAACCTTTCTTGTGACTTTCCCAAGAATTTCTTCTTTAACCACAACTAGTGTTGTTCCTGCAGGACCCATATTTTTTTGAGCTCCGGCATAGATTAAATCAAATTTTGAAAAATCGAGTGTACGAGAAAATATATCGCTACTCATGTCACATACCAAAGGAACATCAAGATTTGGAAATTCTTTCATCTGAGTCCCAAAAATGGTATTGTTAGAAGTACAATGAAAATAATCCAGACCCGTTGGTATTTTGTACCCTTTAGGAATATAATTGAAATTTGCTTCTTTAGAAGACGCGACTTCAACAACATCACCATATAGTTTAGCTTCTTTAATTGCTTTATCACTCCATGTACCTGTATTTAGGTAGGCCGCACGGTTTTCAAGTAAATTTAAAGCCACGGCTAAAAATTGAGTACTTGCTCCACCTTGAAGAAATAGGGCCTTGTAGCCTTTACCCTCCAATCCTAATAACTCCAACGCAAGAGCGCTCGCATTTTCCATCACATTGATAAATGCTTTGCTACGGTGCGAAATTTCGATTAATGATAATCCATCATCAAAATTTAGAACAGCTTGTGCTGATTTTTCTAAAACTTCTTGAGGGAGGACACAAGGTCCTGCGCTAAAATTGTGTTTTTTCATTTGAATTGGTTTAGTAAACAAGTTGCAAATTAATATTATTTTTTTGAAGCTGTAAAGGTCTTAATTTATTAAAGATTATTAAATGTGAAAATGCTAATATTATGTTATATTTTTAATAAAAAATCAACAGTATCAACGCCATCCGCATAATCTTCTAATTGGGGAGTTTGTGTGCTTCCAAAAGAAAGGTGATTTTCAGAGAGTTGATTAGAAACAATACATTGTATTTTATCGGCATCAATATTTAATTTGTCTGTCAAAGATTCTAAGCTGTCATAATGGTCATAAAAAAGCGTTGCAATAGGGGAGGCGTAGCTTGGATCTTCTTTGATCATTAGGAATCCATTTTCGAGCATTTTAAATTCACTCATCAAATAGACCGCTTTATTATAGTCATAATTATTGGCATATTTAGCGCCTTCTATAATTGGGTGCCAGTGATACATGGCCTCAAAAAAGGCATCAAAGTTATAATCCTTAGGGACAAATAGCTTAGATACACTTCGACACCCTAATCCGTAATATTGAAAGATGTCATTGGATAGTTTTAATAAATCGGCTTTAGATTCATTCCCTGTTAATATGGCTAATGAGTTTCTGTTCTTTCGTATTATAGAGGGCTTGTTCTTAAAATAATACTCAAAATAACGTGAGGTATTATCACTTCCTGTGGCGATTACGGCATCAAAATCCTCTAGTTTTTGCTCCAAAAACCTAACCCGACCTTTGAGTTCTGGGGCGACTTTGGTTAAATATAATGTTATAAAAGGCAAGAGGTGTTTGTCGTTAGAGGATTGTTTGACAATGATTTCGTGATTGCAAACCAAGGCGCATAAAAAATCATGAAACCCGACCAAAGGAATATTTCCTGCCATGATGATGGCTACTTTTTTTTGTGAAACGGATTCAAGGGGGTAGTTTGCCGTCCATGCGTTTAAGTTTTCAGTAGTGAGTAGTTTTGCCCAGCTTTCAATAGCAAATAGAATATTAGCCTCGGAAAACCATCCATTATGTTCTTTAGATAATTTTATTTGATGTTTAAATCCATCAAAAAATAAATCATTAAAACGCACAGAATCATTTTTTACAATTGATTTTGTAGAGAATTGGCATAAAAATCGTCCCAATTCATTTAAAGCCTTAATAGTGTTTGTTTTGTTATCCATTATTTGTTTAACCGCTTTTTTGGCGTTATTTTTGCATGCAAATTTAAGTAATATATACTCAAAATACAGCTATGGCGATTATTATAACTGACGAATGTATCAATTGTGGGGCTTGCGAGCCTGAATGTCCAAACACAGCCATCTATGAAGGTGCTGACGATTGGCGTTATAAAGATGGAACCAGTCTCGAAGGAGATTTGGTATTAACAGATGGCAAGCAAGTGAATGCTGATGCGGCTCAGACGCCTATTAGCGATGAACTCTATTATATAGTACCCGATAAGTGTACGGAGTGTGTGGGCTTCCATGAGGAGCCACAATGTGCTGCAGTTTGTCCTGTGGACTGTTGTGTACCAGATGATGATAATGTGGAGACTGAAGACGTGTTGTTAGCAAAACAACGCTTTATGCATCCCGAATAATTTAGAAATTTTTTTAAATAAAAAAAGCCACGCAAATTTGCGTGGCTTTTTCGTTTGTTTCAATCTAGCTAGATTAGAACTTGTAGTTTAATGATAAATTAAACATTGTTCCTAATTGGCTAAAGTGGTAACCATCGTACGTCATTTGAGAATAACGTTGGTTAAATGTAATTAAGTTAGACTGGTTACGTACTTTATTAGCATCTGCCAAAAGTGCTTGACCTGCAGCATTCTCTGCTTTGAATTCCCACTCTGGAAGCACATTAAATATGTTGTTAATGTTTAATGCAATTGTAAACTTTTCAGTCGCGTTAAAGTTAATACCCAAATCTGTAACTACATTAGGCGTAAATTCAGTTCTCAAGTCAGAACTCATTCCTTGTTGCTTGAACGTTGTTTTACCAAAATACGTGCTGTTTAAATTCCATCCGAATTTACCAATCTCGTAGTTAGCTCCTAAGATCCACTTTGTTTCTGGACGTGAAGTAAAGAATAACGCTTCTTGAGTTGCATTTACAACAGACTGTCCAGCGTTTGCTACAAGAGCAATATCTTTTACAGCACCATCTCTTTCGTTCTGGATCGTATAGTTTCCAGACAAGTTAAGGTCTAAAACACCAGATCCTAAGTTGATATCTCTTTGGCTGATTACTACATCAAGACCAGAAGTTCTTGTATCAATAGCATTAGAAAAGAAACTTACATCAGATAAGTTATTATCTCTTAAAATATCATCAAGAGGTGTTGTACCTACATTGACTCCATCATCATCTATGTCAGTTCCACCAATTTCAGATCCTAATACAATACGGTCTTTTACTGCAATGTTGTAGTAATCCACTGTAAAGCTTAAAGTATTTGTTAGTTTTCCACCTAAACCAATCGTAAAGTTGTTAGACGTTTCTGCATCTAATTCGTTTATGCCTAAAAGCTTCGCTTGAGTCGATACATTGTTAATTAACCCACCAACTTGAATTCCTTGACCAGGTACAAAGCTATACTGTGCTTTTTGCGTATAAATCTGGTGTAAGGTTGGTGCTCTGAATCCTGAAGATACAGAAGCTCTAGCCGTAATCTTATCAGATAACTTCAAACGAGAACTTAATTTATATACAAAAGTGTTTCCAAAATCAGAATAATTTTCAGCTCTAATTGTACCACTTAATAAGAAAGCGTCTGTTACATCGTAATCTAAAGAGAAGTACCCCCCAAAGTTGTAACGGTTGAATTTTCCAGAATTTTCTGGGCTATTTCCTGCAAATGAATCGGCACCACCACCATCGTAAGATGCTAGCTCTCCTTCAATCACTTCAAATGTTTCGTTTCTAAACTCAGCACCCATACCAATACTTACTTTATCAGAAAGAATTCTGTTGATATCAATGTTTCCTACATTGTGAGAAAAACGTGTTCCACCCGGATCAAAAGATTGTTGACTATTCGCGCCGTATAAAGGCGTCGCTTCAAAAGTATCTAAACCAGAGTTGTAAGAAAGTCCATAAACTTCATTTCTATTGTGTGAGTCACTAACCGTATAAGTTTGTGTATTTCCACCTGTTGTAAAACTTAAGTCTACATTCCAATCGTTTACAGTAGTTTTGATTCCAACGGTTGCGTTGTAATCGTTTAACAGCCCTTCGAAAGTTGGTACATAACCATCATATCCTCCAGCATTAGTTGGATTGTCTCCTGGGAAGAAATCGCCTAAGTAAGGAAATGACTCTATTGTTCTCCAATATGGTGTTCGGTAGTTCGCAAAAGAATTTACTTTTTTGTAAACATAAGCGGCGTTAAAATATAATTCTGTATTGTCAGCAACATCATACCCACCGTTTACTAAAAATTTAGAAGCAGCAGTTTCAGGTGATCCGTTGATGTTATTTGCATCTGGATTACGTGTTAAAAAATCATCTACAAATTCCCGTCCATCGACATTTCCTTGATTAATTGCCGCTAATTTAGCTGCATAATCTGATGAAGATTGATAAGTTATAAATTGAGCGTCTTTTTGTTCTTTTGTAAATGAAGAAATATCTACACCACCAAGTGTATTATCATCATTAACATAGCTACCATATGATCCAGGGTCTACTCTTACAAAATCAACAAATTCGCCTTCAGCATCTACAGTTCCTGGTCTGTTTGCTAAGCTCGTTTTAGACATGTCTATGGTATAGTTAATGAACCCTTTATCATCGCCGATACTCGTTCCATTATTGACACTTACGCCAAACATCTCACCATCGCCTTCAGAAGTAACTCCTGTTCTGAATGTTACAGAACCATCAGCAACGTTGTCTTTTAAAATGATGTTCATTACCCCAGCAATGGCATCCGATCCGTATTGTGCAGATGCACCGTCACGAAGAATTTCAACACGCTTAATCGCATCTGTTGGAATTGCAGAGATGTCAGCACCTGTTTCACCACGACCTGGAGAGGTTTGTGTGTATAACAATGCACTTAGGTTTTTTCGTTTTCCATTAATAAGGATCAACGTTCTACTAGGTCCCATGTTTCTGATTTCATACGGATCTAATAAAGAAGTCGCATCATTCACTGGTGTTTGTACCGTGTTAAATGATGGAATTCTGTACTGTAATGCTTTGTCAAAGGTCGCTTGACCTGTTCTAGAAAGCTCTTTGGCTTGTAGAACGTCCACTGGAAGAGGAGAATCGGCATTACTTCTTGGCGCTGTACGCGATCCAACAAGAATAATTTCATCTAGAGACGAACCTTCTTGTAGGGTCACACTAACGACCGATTGATTTGCTACGCTGACTTCTTGAGTCTCATAGCCTACATAACTGAACACAAGTGTTGCATCTGAAGCTGCACTGATTTGATAGTTACCATCAAAATCGGAGATTGCTCCATTACTTGTGCCTTTTTCGACGACATTAACTCCAGTGATAGGAGCGCCATCTGCTCCTGAAACCGTACCGGTAACCTGAGCTGTTGCAAAATTGATGCTAACTAAGGCTAGCATCATCATGAAATAATTTTTCATTTGTTTAATTTGTTTATGAATTAGTTAAACAAATATACTTAATTATATTTAACAATTATTTAATATAACGGAATGTTATTTATTAATTCAATAATATCATAAGGTGAAATTTATAATTTCCTTAGAGTAGATATGTGCTTTAAGAATAATTTAAACGGTTTTATTTTGTTCATAAAAACAAATTATATTTAAAACAAGTAAAATTAAGTTCAATTTAGTTTTCTAAAAAATGTTACTAGAACACAATTTTATACAAAGAATGATAACAATTAATCCACGATTTATAAATTCAGGCACCACCTTTAAGTAATTAAAAGGAGCGTTGTAGTATGTTGATTTAAATAATTACATTTGCAGTCAAATTTTTTATAAGATGAAAGCAGGTATTGTAGGATTGCCAAATGTTGGAAAATCAACACTTTTTAATTGTTTATCAAACGCCAAAGCACAAAGTGCTAATTTCCCGTTTTGCACCATTGAACCCAATATTGGTGTTGTTAATGTTCCTGACCCTCGTTTGTCAAAACTGGAAAAACTTGTAGTCCCAGAAAAAGTAGTTCCTGCAACTGTTGAGATCGTGGATATCGCAGGACTTGTAAAAGGAGCCAGTAAGGGGGAAGGATTAGGAAATCAATTTCTTGGGAACATTCGTGAAACAGATGCCATCCTTCATGTATTGCGTTGTTTTGATGACAATAACATCATACATGTAGACAACTCCATAGATCCTGTTAGAGATAAAGAAACAATAGACATGGAGCTTCAGTTGAAAGATTTGGAGACCACTGAAAAAAAATTAGAAAAAGTAAAACGCGCTTCAAGAACAGGAAACAAAGATGCTCAAAAAGAAGAAGTGATTTTAATGAAAATAAAAGAAAATTTAGAAGCTGGAATTTCTGTTCGCACCCTTGAATTTTCTGAAGATGATTATTTAGAATTTGTAAAACCACTTCAGTTTATTACAGACAAACCCGTCATGTATGTCTGTAATGTTGATGAAGCATCAGCCGTAACGGGGAATGCTTATGTAGACTTGGTCAAAGCCGCTGTTGCTAATGAAAATGCTGAAGTCTTGGTACTTGCCGTTGGAACAGAAGCTGATATCAATGAATTAGATGATTATGAAGA
>JGI20154J14316_10004164_pt1 | contig 11211 bp, 13 predicted proteins | sample COG_04_FD_14316 | JGI IMG/M metagenome (IMG submission 14316) | reverse complement strand
TCACCAACTAGTGAAAACTTACCCTTCTATGATTAAATAATTGTCGGATTTTTTCAAAAAAAACGGTGATGGGTGTAATAATTTTTGATTTTGACCACTAACCAAGTAAATCATATAAAAATAAGGTAATGAAAACAAAAAATCAAAATAGAAATTTTTCAAATATCTGGAGCAATTATTTGGGCAGCACTTATTCTAATTTGCAGTATGCTATTAAAAGATTCTGATAAAAATCAAATGGTAATAAATGCATTAATCATTGGTGCAGGTTTACAGATTTCTCTGCTAGGATGTTTTGCAAATAAATTTTTAAATAAGGAAAACATTGCATGATAGTTAACTATTGCAATTATCAAATTACTTGCACATGAGTAACGATTTTTACAAATTATCTATTCTACCCCATGTAGCTATTGTCATAAAAATTTGTCGGGCTTATACTAATTCTCAAGAAGATTTTGAAGATTACTACCAAGAGGTGTGTTTACAGATTTGGAGAAGCAAAGACAATTTTCATAAGCAATGTGAATGGTCTACTTGGGTATACAAGATATCATTGAATGTATGCTTGACTTTGTTAAAGAAAAAGAAAAAAAATCACCAGTATTTCGCTTCTGATTCCTTACCTGAAGAAGCCACGGAAGAAAGTCATGTCTTTGCTGATGAATCTCTTAATCAATTGTATGATGCTATTAGACAATTATCCGAAATTGACAGAGGAGTGATTTTACTCTATTTAGAAGAAAAATCATATCAGGAAATAGCAGATATCACCGGGACAAATGCTAACAACATTGGCGTGAGAATTAAAAGAATAAAAGAACGATTAAAAAAAATATTAGATGGAAAAATCAATTGAAACAATTTGGAACAAAGGGTTTTTAGATAGTGACACTTTAGTAGTGCCTAAACTCAATAATTTGTACAATCAAAAATCGAAAACTATTACCGATAAGTTGAAACGCATGATGAAAATAAATATTTATGTCATTATCATTTTTGCAATTTTAAATTTCGGATTGTATGCTGCACTTGGAACTCCCTATGCTGGAGCATTCATATTTTTTCTCTTAATGGGAGTTTGCTGGAAAAGTATGATACAAGCAAAAACCATGAAAAACATTGATACTAGCTTGAGTAGTTATGAGTATCTTAAATCGTTCGACAGTTGGCTGAAAATAGCCATTTCAAACAGTTCAAAAGTAATGCGCTTCTTTTACCCTCTAGTGTTTTTAGCAGCTTTAATGCCTATAGTACACGAATTGAAGTCAGGTGACGTAACGAATTCTGCGATTTTGAATTCTGGATTTCATCTCATATATGGAATTCCAACATTTGCATGGATTACAGCCATTGTAATTGCGCTTCTAATTTTTGTTTACGGTGGTAAAATTTATAAATGGGATGTGAATTTGGTCTACAAGCGAATTTTTATAAAATTGGAAAATATGATTGCTGAAATGGAGGAGTTAAGAAACGAATAATGGTGATAACATTGTATAAAAGCAATAGCGGTATTGGTCTTAACTCAAACCGTTTTTGTATTTAATTAAGTATATTGCTAACTTAAAAGTAGATATATTTTAATCCGCCACTGCTCTTATACTAAACGTTCTAATTCAGAAAAAAGTATTCCATTCAAAAGCATTCCAGATTCTGCCGAGGAATCATATGAATGGAATTATAATCCAAATCAGAACCAAATTTCACGATTAAGTGAAAAATATTCTCAAAAAACATTAAACCCAAAAAATGATCAAAATGATCTATTTAAACAATGGGTTTTTGGATTAATTTCTTTTTCAATAATTGTTGCAATAATTTCTATGATAATTAATTTTCAAAACACTAATATTAAATCAAACTATGTTAAACCTTTAAATATTAAGAGAAATTCTTCTTTCAATATAAGCACTAAGGATTCATTAATTGATTCTGAAGCTGAAATTCAGAAGAAAAAAGTACAATCTGTCAAAATAACTAATAAGATCAAAAAGAACGCAAAACCAAATATAGTTAAAGACAAAATTGATACCGTTCCGATAATTAATGATACAGTTAAAAATAGTGTTGACTCAATAACTGTTGTTGATGAAATAATTGTTGACTCAACCTCAATTCTAGTTCTGAAATTATTCAATGAAAAAAATAGCAAAAAAAAGGTCTATCGGGGTATTAGAAAAGAACTAAAAAAGAAACATGGAATTAAATTATCTATAAAAGAAATTAAACAAATAATTGATAATTCTAACGCTCAAAATTAGCGGTGTCATTTCAGTGTCTCCTCACCTACTTTCTCTGCAACAAAAAAACCTCTTGATTTCTCAAGAGGTTTTTTTGTTTGGTTTGTTTAAGAATTACCTGCTTGTAAAACCTTTGGCCAGCAATTCACTTTGCTCCAAAACTTTATCTGCTTCCATGCTTGCTATATCTGGCGGGTATCTGTATTCTGATAAGATTTATGGCGGTTTAACTGCCGATTAGTAGACCGTATTAAATACTAAACAAATTACTTCTTATCAGTTTCTAAATTTAGTGCGAATTTCTAGGGTTGGAATTTCACAATTGTTATTTTTCATAATTTTTTTTCTGTTTTTTGATAGTACGTTGTAGATAAAGTTAGTCAGTACCGTTGGGAATAGATACATTAAATAACCAATTATTTTATAATTGGGCAATTTTAAAATTATTTTCCTTAACGCTGTACCACGTGTATAAACTAGTTTATCATTTTCTATTAAAATTAATGTGGATTTCTCCAAGCCTTCAATTTTATTTTGCAACAGTAATTCCTTACCAAGTTCTGAAAGACTAGCAACAAAACTAAAATTATCATGCACATCCTTCTTCGCAATAAACAGAACAGTTTGATTACAGAAACCACAGTTGCCATCATATATAATTACTGAACTGCTCATCGCATCATTTTTAATTGACTGACTAATTGTGCCTTTTTAAGCAGCAAGATGGATTCCTTAATTTCGTCGTCCTTTTTCTCTTTATTGTAAATTTCCTCGTATTCATCCATCTTTACGTTCAATAAATCATCGGTAGTTAAATACTTTATATTTTCAATTGTTATGGTATTAAAAAAGGTTTCAGCTTGGAGTACTAAGCCAGGTAAACCATACAAACCTAAAGGACTATAATTTATAGGTATCTCAGTTGTAAACCAGGCTATTATTTTATTATTTCTAACATTAGAAACGGCTTTAATGCAATTAAAACCGGCAATGATCTTTCGCTCTTTGGATATGTCCCATTCGAACGAAAAATCTGCAGTATTAGAGGCATAAAAAACATGCTTAAAAATGGAAATCTTTTTACAGTAGGTCGTGTTATTTTTATATGAAAAATAAGAAACCAGCTCGGGTTCAATCCAAAAAGATTCTTTGCCTTTTATTGGCTTAGTAATAATCGAATCTAAAAAAAACACCGCCCTATCTGTCTTAAAATCAGACAGGAAAGTGTACTTAAATTCCTTGGTTCTTCGTAAGGCAATATCAAAGGATTGCGCTTCGTTAGGCTTATCTGTATTGTGGTTAAAAAACTCTGTACTGTAAGGGTATAGCGAGTACTTTGCTACCAATACTTTTTGAGTATTGGTTTGCGAAAACCCAATTTGAATGGATAGAATTGTTGTTAGACAAATAAGAAAGATTGTTTTCATAATTTTAAATTTTAAATTGAATACCCATAATTAAATACCCAAAAGTGTTTGTATCTATAGTTGTTGTGTTAACTCCGTTAATTGCATTGCTTTTTAAATCTCCAGCATTATTATTTAAGTTGAGTACATTTAGAATGTTTATGCCTCTTAAAAAGACTGATGTATTCGTATTGATGTAATATCTGTACGATATTTTAATATCGTTTGTTGCTATTAGTTCATTTTCCGTTTGGTAACGTTGGCTGTAAAATTCTATCGAATAACTGTAATTTCCGTCTGATTTAATTAAAGCAATCGCTTTTTTTGTAGTGTTAATTGAATTTATTTCTAGAGAATTAATACGAATATCACTTTTTGTGTAGTCTCCATTTAGCACTAATTCTGTAAAAAACATCTGTTGAGGAATTACAGAAATGTTTAAGCCAAGAGCAAACTGCTCTGAATAAATAGGCTTTATAATACTTCTTTGAATCACTTCGCCTTCAAAAAAAGTACTGGAAACAGTATAGCCAAATTGTATTTTGTGATCATTTTCAGAAAAATAAAACCCCTTTGAATAGTCCTGTTTAACAAACAGTGTTTTGCGCTGATCAAAAATATTTTTTTGAAATTGATTACTGGTTGAATTGAAATTTACAATACTGTTTTGAGAAAAATTAGAGTCTTTAGAAACAGCAACTAAAAACGAAATATTTTTAGACTTTGATATATTTGATATCGTATAACTTACAATACCGTTTTGTCTTTGAGTACTATTATCTAAAAACTCATTTGATGTAATTAAGGTGGTAGAATTAACGAAAAGACTGTCTAAAGAATTTTCTATAGGCTCTACTTCATTTGTGTTTTCAAATGAAATACTTAAACTTTTGTTATTAGAAAATTTATAATTAAGTGACGATGAAACAGGCAAAGTTGCTCGAGTAGTTTGATTGTTTTGGAATAAAAAAAACTGAGTACCAACATTTACAAAGTAATTCCATTTTTGGTTTTGCCCTTTTAAGATAAGCGAACTTTTAAGCTGTTTTAAAGTTCTTTTTAAAAGGATTCTGTTGGTGTTTATTTTCGAACTTAAGTCTTCGGTTGCATTAGAAAACACGAAACTTAAACCAAAATTAAGCAAATTACTTTTCTGATAAAAAATGGAAGAGACTGTGTTAAGTCGTTTATTATTGTACTCAACATTTTGACGTACATCAGATAAGTCTAAATAGAATTCATTCGTAGTATTTTCCAAAATATATTCTGCTGAATTCTCCAATAACCAGTTTTGATTTAGTATACTTTTTGAGCTTAAGCCATTTGTAATTATGGAATTATTAGACTCGTAGAATGTGTTACTATGAAAGGTTGATGAGGGAAATATTGTTTTATCATTTTTCCAGACAAGATCATTTTCAATAAAATCAACTTTAGAAAATAGTCTGATCGAAAAAACATCAGAAATTAAACTTATCAAACCGAAATCGGCATAAATAGCTTTTCCTTTTCTTTTGTTTTGTGCGTTCTCCTCAGATATGGTGTTTTCAGCATCATCGATCAGGATGGTAGTATTTAAGGCTTGTTTAGAGTAGTTAAAACCAATATTGGTTTCAATTTTCGACTTTTTATTTTCTTTTTTTATTAGCAATCTTGTATTGTTGTAAAAATCTTCACTAACATTTTCAAAACCTGTTGCTATAGACTTTACATTCTCTTTATAAAAGGTTGATGAGTTTGTTTGTCTAGTAACCATCTCTGTTTGGTTGTTAGATTTATCAAAAATAGAATTTGAGTTTTGCGTTAAAAAAACATTGACTTTATCAGAAAATAAAAAACTTAGTCCCTTTATTGAATATGAATTCTTAGCTCCTGCTCCCAATTCTAAAGTATTTTTTACAAGTCCTTTAAATTTATTTTTAACATCTACATTTAAAACCATTTCACTAAAATTATCAAAACCTACATTAAATTTATCTTGGTAATTATTTATAATTTGTAGGTTTTCAATCATTTCATTTGTAATATTCTCTAGGGCTAAAGAGTTTTGATTAACAAAAACTTCTTTTTTATTAATGAGTATTTTGTTTATGGGTACGCCCATAAATTTAAGACCGTTATCATCTGTAATTTCTATACCCGGATTGTCTTTTAGTACGTTTTTTAATTTTGAGTTTTTAGAAAATTTTAGTGTATCATTTTTCAGTCTAATTGTGTCTATGTATTTTGATGCTGTAAGTTCTACTTCTTCTAAATTGTAAGGTAATTCACTTAAAATAATTGTGTAATAATTGAGTTCTTTTTGAATGGGTATTTTTTTGGGTTCGTATCCTAAATACGATACCTCCATATAAACATCAGTATCTTCTTGTGTAGCTAATGAAAATGCGCCGCTTTTATTTGAAATTGAATACTCCAATATATTATTGGTATCTTTTTTTGAATAGAGTAGTATGTTTGCACCAGCTAAAGTAAAATTATCTTTATTTATAACTATACCCTTTAGCACTGTAGGCTCTTGTGCAAAAAGAATACAGCTAAAATTAAACAAGAACAATAATAAGGTTACAGCTTTCATTTTTTTGAAAAATCTTTATTAAACGCAACAATATTCCAGACAATCAACACGCTCGAAAAAGATGAAAGACCAAGAACTAAGGCAATTCCTAAGTGCATTAACACAATATGAAAGACTAATACTCTTCTTAGATTTTTAAATTTAGAAAAAACTATAAATGCGTACGATGTTTCTAAAATTACTGTTAGTGAAGAAATTACTAAAAGGAAGAAGGGATCAATATAAATAAATTCATCTAAAGTAGCTACGGATCTCCATATGGCATTTCCATTCCACCAATTAATATCGACTGATTTTGCTATTCCAGAAACAAAATAAATAATGCTAAGATGAGTTTTAAGAAAGGTTGTTAATGTATATTGTTTACCTCTATTTTTATTATTTCTATGATTATCTAATGAAAACTCATAGCTAACAGGGAAAATTAAACAATAAAAAAATGACATTGTTATAAAGTTATCATATCCATAATTGAAACTTTGGATTGTTCTAAAAATAATCAATTGCAAAATTATAGCTAAGAAAAATGATTTTTTAGTATGAAAACCCAAACCACAAGTCACTAATAAAACAATATATAAAGTTGATAAAACAGTTATAAAAGATGAAACAGTCATGCCATTACTCAAGATAGCACTATAAATAGGTTCTAAAAATACGTAATACTCACTTTCTAATAACCCAAGCTCCCAAGGCAAAATCGAGTTGTCAGATATCAAAATACTAAGATCAATATAAACAGAACTAAAATCAATAATTGCTATTAAAACAACAGCTACTCTGAATAAAGCAATGATCTTATAATAATCTAACTTTAAGTCAGGTAAAATTGAATCAAATATCAAACTCACTGCTTTCATAAGCTCCAATTTTTCTGGCTTTATTATAATTTTCATCATCCCATATATCCGAAGGCATTAGTGTATATAATGTAACTTTATAATGCTTACATTCATTTATTTTATTTGCTTCAAACAAGCCTATATTTTTAAAAACCTTATTCACATATAGTTTTCTTAAATCTAACAATCTTTGGTCTTCATTCTTTGGAAAGTTCTTATTCTCAACAATGAAATTGGCCATTTTTGAGGCCAAGACTTCAAAATCTTGCAAGATTACTTTGATTTTTGAAGCCAAACGTATTCGTACTTTTAATTAGCTTTTCATCCTTATCAAAGAGCTCGACATTAAAATACTTATGGGTGGCTACATTAATACCGTAAAATCCGTAACCTGTATTTGTGCCAGTAAAAATTGCATATGTGTGATAAACTGGATTATGAAGGCATTCTCTAATTGTATGATTTAGTGTGACCAATTTTTCTTTATCAAAATTATTATAATCTAAAAAAGAATTTACTACTGATGTAACTGATATAATGAGTATTAAGCAAAAGTGTAAGTAATAATAAATTTTAAATTTCATGTTATAATTAATTAAAAAAAGGAGGATTGCAATGAATCCTCCTTTAAGTTCTAGAAATTATTTAATTTCGAATTCATTTCATCAAATGAATCATTCATTTGGGAAAAAGAATTATAATCCGTCCATTCCTTTCTCCATCGTGTAAACGCGTCTGGAAAGGTTGCTGATGAATCTACAAAATTCTTTTTTGCAATAGCAACTTCTGCTAAATCTACAATTTCTGGATTAACAGCAACATTATCTACATTTCTAAAAGAGAATAAGGTTAAACTTGTTACAGCTATCACTGCAACTAAAAGTAAATTTTTCATCTTTAAATAGTTTTGATTATTGCTTACTCTTTTGTTCTTTTATTTTTTAATACCATATTTTCAGCTTCCTACAATATTAAACATACAATTATACATTTCTAAGGCCTATTTTTTTCTCAGCCTATAAATTAATACCTACTCTAACAGCTTTTCGGTAATTCGCTTTATTTATCAAATATACATATATAAATAATATATAACCATTAACTAGAAGGCATTAAGCTTCTTTTCTACTAAACAAGTTCTTTCTCAGGGTAGGTTTCTATTCGAGTTGAGTAGAAATGAAATAGACCATTTACAAATGGGATTCATACAGCAACTACTCAAATCTTACAATGCACTTGTAGTGCAATTGCATCAAATAGGGTTTTAGGACGTCACAATTTGCAACAAAAAAACCTCTTGATTTCTCAAGAGGTTTTTTTGTTTGATATTTAGACCCTTTTACCAAAGACTGTTTTAATCGTATGGCTATTAGCGTGCTAAAAATAAGTATGTTACAAAACTTAAATTGAAGTGCATTTTGTTAAAATTCAAGCTTAAATGGTTCGGAGCTGTACTTAGTTTCGAACTCTTTTTATACTACAGCCTACGGGCTTTGTTTCTTTTGTAGCAATGCTTGTTTTTGAAACCAACTGATCTATAGCCTCTTTAACAAAGAAGGATTTAACCTCGTTTTTAGATTCATAATTATCGTCTATAGCTCCTTTGTAAACAAGCGCATCCTCTTGATTAAACAAAAATACATGAGGCGTTGTTTTGGCATTAAATGCATTGGCCAAAGCACTTTTAGCATCTACTACATACGGAAAAGAATAATCGTTTTTTAAACTATGTTGTACCATTGCTTCGTAAGAATCGTCTTGGTCTCTTTTATTCTCGTTTGAGTTTACGTAAATCATGCCCACATTATTTTGCTCACAAATTTCCTCAAGCATAACGTAACGATCTTCCCACATAACTACAAATGGACACGTATTGCAAGAAAAAACAACCAGAGTACCGTTTTCGTTTTTTACATCGGAAAGGCTATAATCCAAACCATCTGTAGCGCGCATTTTTACATCCATCATCGGAGCTTGCGAGCCAATTTCTATGGTTTCGTGGTTTTGGGCGCTTAGAAATAATGGGAAAATTAGGAGGTAAAGTAGTGTATGTTTCATGACTTTGATTTATAAGTTTAATACAAAAGTAGGGAATTTAAACCATTAATCTGTGTAAAACAGCAGATGTAAACCTAGCATAAATCGTGATTTTTATAAATGCAAAATCACAAAATAAAAATTTAGTAGAGAACGATTATCAACTAATAAAACGCTTGGATAAAATTGAAAAGGCATGGAGGGATAAAAAAAAACGGTTAAAATTTTTATAGAAAACAATTGAGTGAGCTAGATATGTTACAAACAGTAAACCGGCGTATACGAGGCTATTTTACTGTAAACTAACAAGCTATAAGAACACATAAACAAAGCGGATTGTTAGATGATGCAATCTGTTGGGAACGAAATTCTCCTTTATACTCTTATTTTTAGTTATATTAGCTGATGAATACAAACACGCTAATGAGTGCAAAGCAAAGTTCGAAATGCTGTAAGACCATTAACAAAGCCTTGGACAAAACAGGTTACTAAGAATCGGATATGAATCTACATCAATTTTTTCTGTCTGAGCAGGCTAAAACACGGATTGAAAGAACAATCCTTTATGTTGCACTGATCGGATTTTTCATTCATCTAATTTTTATCTACCTGTCCAAATTCGGCATTATTAATTTTCTTTCGGAATCAGAACTCTTAACAAATCCGATATCTGCAATTTACACCCCTTTCTCATTTATACTTATTTATGAGGTTTACTTGCTGATTTATTACTTACCAAAATCTTTTACCACTTACATAACCAAGCAGTATGAAATAATAACACTTATTATTATTCGAAAATTGTTTAAGGATTTATCTACATTAGAACTTACCTCCGAATGGTTTGACATAAAGGGGGACTTACAATTTACCTACGACATCTTGGCATCCATCATTCTATTCTACTTAATTTATCAGTTTCAAAAACAGGAAATGATCAAATCAGAACCAAAGAGTAATGCCAAATTAAATATTGACCGCTTTATTCGCAGAAAGAAATTAATTGCCGTGGTATTGGTTCCCATATTTTTTACAATGGCTTTAATCACACTCTTTAATTGGAGCGCTGGAATTTCTTTATCTTCAAATGACTTTCCTGATTTTGAAACCATTAACAACTTATTCTTTGATGAGTTTTTTACTGTTTTAATATTGGTGGATGTTGTTCTTCTTTTAATTTCGTTTTTTTACACAGATAAGTTTCATAAAATTATACGAAATTCCGGATTTATAGTTTCAACAATTTTAATCCGTCTTTCTTTTGGTGTAAGTGGTTTAATAAGTACTGTGTTAATTGTACTGGCTGTTCTTTTTGGATTGGCTATAATTCTAATTCACAACAAGTATGAAAACAATACATTGCCCAAGCATATAGAAGCCTAAATAGAACGTATTGGTGTTTTATTTACAAACCTTAGGCAACTAAGTTCTTCAAAATAAAATGTAGGATGTAGGATTTTTTTTGAATTTAAAGCAAAATAGCTTTAAGTATTTGCTTGCATTTTTAAGTATATTAGTGGCTTATAAAATTCCGCCTTACTTATGAGCTATATCAAAAAATACTTTTTAGCTGTATTGGTTTTTGTAATTGGATTTGTTGTAATCGAACTCTATTTACATAACCAAGAAATCTCCATGATTGTAGCGGTACTTTTAGCAGTACTTATTGTGCTAAAGCCCCAAAAATATTTAAGCAAGCTTACAACTCAAAAGAGCTTGTTTAGTGGTCTTCCAGATGAGGCAGTAGAGCGCCACAGAAACTTACTTTTAAATGAATTTATTGCTGGAGAAGTAGCCAGTCATTTTACGAGCGATGTATTTCTTAAAAAAGAAGAAAAACTGATATTCGACATTCCATCGATTCAACTTTGTGAAGAGAAAACCATTAAAGTTAAAGGAAGCCACAGTGGCTACTCCATTCGAATTATGAAAGGAATTTCGTACCGTTTTGGAGCCTTTGAATCTGCACCAGAAAAAAGAATTGCTGTACTAGATACCGGACACTTTATATTAACAAACAAACGCCTAATATTCTCGGGAGGTAAAAAATCATTAGACGTTTCGCTTTCTAAAATTGTATCGGCAAAACCAGTTGAAAACGGCAT
>JGI20154J14316_10004154_pt1 | contig 11229 bp, 12 predicted proteins | sample COG_04_FD_14316 | JGI IMG/M metagenome (IMG submission 14316) | reverse complement strand
TGGAAAAATACGTTTTTTTGTAAAAGTTTTTCATTCTAAAAATGAAAATTGGACATTTTATTTTTGTCCTTTTTTTGAAATTGTTCCAAGAAGTTTCTAAGAAAATAACAAATAATGTTAAGTCTTATCCACTAAAATATGACGGGACAAATTTTTTATTACCTTGTTATCCAATCTAATTTGTTCATTGCCAATGTCGCCTAGTATATTGCGCATCATATCCACGCAAAAGTCGTATTGTGGATTATTCCAATCTTGGCATTCAGGGTGTTTTTCACGCCACAGTGGTATGGTTGCATAATTGCGTTTTGCAACATATTTGATCGTTTTGTGCAATTTGGAATTTTCAGGTGTATCTTTTGTCCATTCATCATTATCTTTGATGTACATTGTTTCGCGTTTTAAATCAGTGCAGTGTAGTGGTCGTTTCGTTACATCTAATTCTTGAATGCGTGACAAAATCATATCCGTCATACCACTAATGTAGCCATTTCTGCCGATGTTCTCAATGTCTTTGAAATCTATTTCAATATTTTCAATAAATTCTGACATATTCATTGCATCTTTGCAGGTAGTATTCAAAAAGAAATTTAAATTGAATTTTTGATTATTATTAGTGACGGTGTTGTTGTGTGTAGTATTGTACGAGATGTTTTGGTCTTTTACTGCATATAATAGTTGTTTTTGTAATTCTTGATTCTCTTCTTGTTGTTCTTGTATTTGCTTCGACTGTCCGATCATCAATTCTTTGAAATCTTGATTTTGCTTTAACAAAACCATCACTACGTTCATATCCGGAGCATTATTGTTATTAGACGATGATTTAAGTGTGGATGTATTGATTTCTTGATTGCATTTCTTGCGATGTTTCCACAATCCAGATACTGATTTAAATATTTTGCAGCAGTGTATGCATTCGGCGTTTTTTGATTTCCAATTATTTCCAATTATTTCCATATTATGTTTGCGTGTGGCGACATGTCTGGTCCAGTCACATTTTTTGCTGCATTTAAAGTTGCATTTATCACATACATAAATATCGGCGTTTTTAGGCGTATTATTCATTTCCATTTACACTATAAATGGAAATGAATTTTACGCCTAAATGCTTTTTATAAAAAAATAGTTATCGTAATAAAAAAAATATATGATTTCCAAAATTACAGCATAATGCTTTAAACTGAAAAAACGCGTTTTTTAATATAAGTTTCTCATTCTAAAAACAAAAAATGGACATTTATTTTTGTCCATTTTTTGAAAGTTACCCAAGAAGTTTTTGAAATTTTATACATCAGATTTATGAATGTCAGAATTAATAATTTCATCATCCTTGATATTTTCACTGGTGGTATCATTTAATTTTTCAGAATTATTTATATTATCAAGGTCAATGGTCTTAGTAATTTTTGTTTTAGTATTGCTTTGTTGTAGATAGTACAACCCAATGTCTTTGCAATTTGCAATGTAGTTTGTAATAGAACTATAAGTACAACTGCATACGATGGTAGAATCATTAGAATATTGAATGCTGTACCACCAGTATGGGGGGATATATAGGGTTTTCCCCTGAGAGACATCAAACTCTAAAAATTTCATTTTGTCCATTTCATGAAAGTATTTTCGTTGGGGTTTCCATATATTGATAGGAGTTCTAAACTCAAAGCATTCATAATCTTTTATTGGATATAGATATTTGCTGCTTTTCCAAGGAGTTAGCTTAACTCTAATTTTACCAGAATTTACACTTAAAAACTTGCGACTATTCATGTGATAGCGCAAAGGAGTTGCAGATTTTTCTGCACCAGTCATAATGTCATAAGTAGTATTGACAGAAAACGGAGGTTTTAATAAAGAATCCATGGCGTTGTAATGCGAGGCGAACGATGTTTCCAGTATGAAGTTCTCGTTTTCTTCAGTAAAATAATTATTATGTGTATCTGTTTTCATCAAATTTATAGAGCTTTGACAAGGAAGCAATATATAATCAATAGACGCGTTTTCTATCCAATAATCGTTAGTTTCTTTAATTTTTAACTCAGATTCAGTAAATTCATCTAATATGTCCGAATTTATATTTCCATAAAATTCTGGTATAATTTCATTTAATGAAAAAATGGCAGGTTGTTTTAATTCACATACTTCTTGTAAGTATGTGTTGTCCTTGTAATCAAATTCATATATTTCTAAATCTTCGCTGGTTTTATATTCGTGCATAACATGGATATACGTAAGTAATACAATAATAAAGATAAGTATATGTAAAAAAAAATTCATTATACACAATATATATAATAAATAACGTGTATTCTAATCTATTTGCTATAAAAATATTTTATTATTCGTCGCCGATTTTAGGAGCTAAATAGAATATCATTTTTGCGTCTTCAATTCCTAAATCATATGTAATCTTCATAGGATAATTCTCTGTGAGTAATATTTCAATCTCCTTAGCCATTTTATTGTATAAACAAATGTTATGTAATTTACTAAGGCTGAATGATATGTTCATAGCGTTGTCTTCAGTAATAGAATAAGAAGTTAGATCATCAATTTCTATGTCAACAATCATCTTCCCAGATTCAGAACTGATAGAGTACAGTTGTATCTTGTCTTCATCACATTTGAATTCAATGGTATCGCCAAATATTTGCAATTGATTAATAATAGAAGCAAACGTGGCAGATGGAATCGTAATGTCAGCATCACTTTCAAATGTAGGAATGCTCATTAAATCCGCTTCAATNTCTATTAATGGAATTTCAAAATGTTTGTCAAAAACACTTTTATTGTCATTTGTAAAATGAATATTGAGTGTATCAGATTCATTTTCACTCAACACAAAATTCAACATCTGAGATTTATCGCGTGTATTGAGAACTTTAAATAGCATATTTGCGTGAATTCCAATAGTGACGGGTTCATTAGAAGTTATTTCATATTCATCAAACCATGTTTTGGGTAAAATAACCTCAAAAATGGAAACTCTACTGCTGTCCATAGTTTGCAAATACATTTTGTCATCATCAAATGTAATATTAATAAGGTCTGCAAATAATTTGACATGTTGAAATATATTTGCAAAAATGTCTGCACGGGAATTGTCTGTGATTTGAAAATTCATTATAATGAATATGATATTAATCTTTTTATGTTATTATTTTGTTGAATTCAATAATATATTGAAATGATCCACACTATTTTTTTTATCATACATGTGTATCTTAGAAACAGCGTTTTTGTCTATAAATTGTGCAAAAAAAGCTCGCAACGAATGTATGACAGAAGGTGTATTATATACATTCAAAATGGATAATTTGTCACTAAAAACCATATTATTACTTTTACACAACTCAAAAAATGTTATATACATATTCTTATATCGTTCATGTGCAGTGACCGTATATGAATCAAGATTTACATGCATTTCAAAACATCCGTACTTAGAAATGAGTGTTTCTATAATTTGAAATAAATAATTCGTTAAATTTATAACAATGTCATCAGTTGCATATGTTTTGAATACATTGTATTGAAAGTAAATAATATTTTTATTTTCAAATGTAAGAAACGTATTCTGTAATAAAACATTTAAATCAATAGACTGGTTAATGATAGTGGCACATTTTTTCTTTTGTTCATTTTTGAAAATAATATTTTTTTTATTATTTTGATAAAAGTTATTTTTCAAGGATTCTAATTTATTATTTAAATCTCCGTTCATATTTATAGTATAGACTATAATATAAATATGCGATTGTTTCATATTGTTTTACAAATATTCAATATTTTTGAACTATTCGGTGTTTGATAGTTCCTCTTGTGCCAGATTTTTGATATCTACACTAGTAGGAGATGAAGGTTCTTTGAAATCGGTATTGTTTGTAACAACCGATTGACTTCCTACATCAGAAAGAATTTGGATTCGTTCATCATATAGAGTTTTATTAACCTCCATTGTAAAACTTTGCAACTTAATGATCGTATCTTTAATATCACTTAACTCATTTGCTAAAATTTCAAATCTGCTATTGAACTCTTCTAAAATGTCAGGTGAGAATATACCATGAACTCCATTAGAAGTAGAGGTGCCAGATTCTAAATCTTTTATGCGTTTGTCCAAATTGGATATGACTTGGGGCAAAGTCAGACCTTTTTGTTCAGGAGGAGAAGGAGGTGTCGGTTTTGAAATGGTTGAAGGAGCAGATGTATTAGCTCCAACTCTTCTACGAATTGCTGCAGCGTTCCCTGCACTCATAATTATATATAGTAGTTCTTATCTATAATTCTCTATATGGATATATAGATAATAATTTTATGCAGACATTTCCATTTTTAATGTTTCATGATGTTTATACTGAGTAATCCATTCAATATCTTCTATGCAATAATCGTTAATATTCTCGTGTTTATTTACAATGTCAATAGATGGAAACTCCATCGGTTCTCTGAGAATTTGCTGTTTCAATGTGTCAATGTGATTTTCATATATATGGGCATTGCCAATAAAATGTACAAACTCATCGGCAATCAAATCGCAATGTTTTGCAATGATATGTGTCAAAAAAGAATAGGAAGCAATATTAAAGGGTATTCCTAATCCAACGTCTCCACTTCTTTGGTACAACGAACATGACAAATATTTATTTTCCCTTACATGGAATTGCATTAGAACGTGGCAAGGGGGGAGAGCCATCTTATCAATTTGACAAGGATTCCATGCAGACAATACAATGCGTCTAGAGCTGCGTTGCGAAGGGTCTTTGAGTATATCAATCACTTGTTGAAGTTGATCTATACCTTTGTCGCTATAATCCGTATGACAGTCCTTATAATCGGCGTTAAAATGGCGCCATTGATGTCCATAAACTGGACCTAAATCATTTACTTCATTGTTAAACAACCCGCGACTGTCTAGAAATTCCCTTGTAGAATTTGCATTCCATATATTCACTTTTTTATCAACAAGTTTTGCATTATTCGTTTCACCATTAACAAACCACATCAGTTCGTTGAAACACGTCTTCCATGCGACTCGCTTTGTGGTTAAAAGAGGGATAGTACCATTGTTTAAAGAAAAACGCATACTATAACCAAATAAGGCTTTTGTACGTCCATTTCGGGTGTCTTCAAAAGATCCTTTATCAAGAATATCTTTAATCAGCTGTAGGTATTGTTTTTCGGCGTGCTCCATTGTAATAATTAAACATTTTTCTCTATATATTTTCTATACAATTTCTATATACGCTATGGAAATCTTACAAGAAACTTCTAGTATAACAAAAAAATCTTTTCTATCACATGTATTTTCTATGGCAGAAGAAAGTAACGCTGAAATATTGAATGTCATCCAGTATTCTACAATGGGAGTTGTTCCAGTAATCTTATTGAACAAATCAATTCAACGTTTTATACCCGAAGCTGATCCTGAGAAAACGTCCGTAGAGATTTTAGCTGAAATTTTTATTCAATTGGTAGTTATGTTTGTAGGTATGATAATTATTCATAGAATGATAACATATATACCGACTTACAGTGGTTTTAAATATGAAAACTTGAATTTAACCAATGTTGTTTTAGCATTTTTAATAATAGTATTAAGCATTCAAACAAAGTTAGGATTGAAAGTAAATATCATGGTAGATCGCATCATGGAATTATGGAATGGTCCTGCAACTAATGATAAAAAAGAAGGTATGAAAAATAAAGTGAAAGTTTCCAAGCCAGTATCTCAACATGCACCCAGTCAATCAGATTATTTAGATGATAGTAATATGCAACAAAATATGTTTCCTCCCGCACCAGTAGCGACAAGCCGTCAGAACAACGTTACCGAGTCATATGATCATATGATGGGCGGTGGAATGGAAATGAATCCTGGACCAATGGCGGCAAATGGTTTGTTGGGAGGTTCGTTTGGTGCCTCATTTTAACTGTATTTTTAATTTAGAAACATTACTTTAGTAATTTAATATTGTAAATTACTAAAATTATTTCCCCGAGCTATATTAAATGAGCGAAGAAAANAATAATTCAAATATATCTATTACGGTTAGTGATATAAGCGGAAATGACACAATTAATAAATCTGAAAAATCCGAAATTGATGAAATACCTACGACTTCCGATGTAGATATACATTTGCATAAAATTTATGGTAAATATGATACATCTGAAAATACAAATTGGTTTTCACAAAAAGAATATATTATTTTTAGAAGTGAATTAAAATCGGTTAAACAAAATAATTTAGTAGTTTTGAAAGAATGCAAAGAAAACAAACGATTGTTAGACTTGAAGTATGACGATCTAAACAATCTTGTAAACAATATACAAACATCTGTCATTTTTTGTTCAACTATCTCTGGTTTTTTACAAGCCACTCGGGTTCAATTTGGAATATCCGATGATGTAATATCAGTAGTGTCTATTTTTATATCCACCTATATATCGTTACTCTTATCAATATCAAAATATTACAAGTTAGATGAGATCAAAGAACGTATTCAAACATTGCGAGAAAAATTCTCATTGTTGCACAATCAGCTTGACTATCGTATGGATTTGATAGGACCATGGTATAATAAAAATATATGGAAGCATAAAGATCCGAAGAAAAAATTATTAGAATGGTCTGAATTATACACAGGATTGTGCAAAGAATATGAAGAAATTATAGATAACAAAAAGAATTTGGTGACCGATTTTGAAATCATCATGGATACAAAATCTAGAAATAAATATCACATATTGAATAGAGAACTAAACTACAATAATCGCAAGGTATTATTTTTATGGGACAAGAAAGAATCTGAATTAGAAGAGTCCAATTTAAAGACCCCGAAACGGGTATCATCTGTTACATTGCAGCACGAAGACTTGGACAACTGGGCAGAAATAGATAGCGAGGACGATATTGTTTAATTGTGAAATTGAATTTCATCAAATACTCTCTTTTTCAAGTTACTACAAACTTTTTCGGCACAACTTGCAAAAATTATTTTATGATGAGAACATAACTCACTGTTATCATAATGTGTATGTAAACAACTAATGTAGTCCTTCTTTTTTGTTTCACACTTTTCCATTATTTGTTTATATCGTGCATGTTCAGAATGCATAATATAACTATTTATATTATGCAGCTAGATTTTATTTCTATTTTGCGAGTCCATTGAATTCACTAATTCCATTTGTTTCATAGATTTTGCAAACGAATTTTCCTTATCCACATTTGCAAATAGATAATCGGTATTAGGACTATGTTCATTCTTCTTTATTTGTTTATACACAGAGTTGATTTTTTTCACTACCGTTGCAATGATATTCTTGTCACTCACTAATTCAATGTCTTTTCGTACCGTCTCTGTTAATAATGACACCGCAAAATATAATAGATATCTTCTTTTCTTACAAGAAGCTGTGGTGTATTTTATACAGAAAAGATTGAATAACGAATCAACTAACTGGATGACAAATTTATCTTTGTCTTTGCTATAATATAACAATGACTCCCATAATATCCATATAATATCATTTCTATATTTTGGTTCTACTTTGACAAATGTACGACTTTCGCAGCTGCTTTTGTTTTTCTTTTTTTTGCATAGATTTTCAAATTCTATTGTCCATTCAATCCAATAACAAGCGTTTAACATATTTCTTTTTTCATTTGAAATGTTATATGCAAATTCATTTGCAGGTATGAAAAATTCCTTAGGGTCATCTGGTTTGAAAACATCGTCTATATATTTAACATTAGGAGCAGTTAGTTTTTCGGATATTTGCGTAATATCAAACTCTTCTTTTTTTATTTTTACAGGTTCAATACTGTTTTTTTTATCAGATAAGCATACGGTGCAAGTAATTTCAGCAAATAATTGACGTATGGTAGGATGATTACGCAATTGTAATTCGTTTAAAAATTGTCCTTGTGACATGATGTTTTTAAAGATCGTATATCGGTTCTCTAGATACAAAGCTATTTTTGGATTTCCTAAATGGATATATTTACAAACGTAGTGTATATAAATTTCCCATAATTCAATATAATGCCCTGCACATATTATTTCAGACGACCAGTAACACGCCTGTTCTATTTTCTTCGTTTTTATGCTTTCAATCAGTTGTTTTTTTACTTCCGTTTTTTTATATCCGCTTAATGTGATTCCTCTGAAATCTGGCGATTGACGTATGTCATTTATTTCACTGTTGTCATTTACCGATTCCATTTCATCTTCCATTTTTAATGGATTAAATTATAATTCATTAAGACAAAAATATAAAGCAAATGAACTAATAGTATTAATGTATAGAATTCGTTTTTTTTCTAGTTTTGGAGACTCAAGTAAATGTAAAGAAATATACGAACGCTTATGTCAAGTTAAGTTGATTCCTGATTATGGAGAGAATAACAGAATTTATATCACAAACGATGACGATTATACACATGTTATCATATTGAATACCGCCATGCCAGACATATCGCATATTCCTAAAACGAATGTAATTGGTTTGGCGTTTGAACCTATACAATTCTTGGGATTAACACAACAATTTGTTAGTTATGCTGAAAAATATATAGGNAGATATTTAATCGGGAATAAANATAATTTACCATCACCATTTACAGAGCATTATGGTTATATGTGGCACACACCACCATTGGAAAATGTACCATCAAAAAACAAAACTATTTCCCTTATGGTAAGTGATAAACAGCAAATGCCTGGTCATAAATATAGNCATGAGATGGTAAAAANAATCTTGACCGANAATTTNCCAATTGATATATACGGTCGTGGTTGTAAAATGTACAATNANTATAGCAGCCAANTAAAAGGCACATTTGAAGAGAAGGAACCATATTTAGATTATAAGTTCCATATAGCAATAGAGAACGTCCAATCAAATCATTATTTTAGTGAAAAGATCACAGATACTTTGCTATGTGGGACGACACCTATATATTTAGGGTGCCAGAACATAGACAATTATTTCCCTGGAAGCATTATAAAATTAACGGGCGATATTGAGAACGATATACAATTGTTAAAAGATATCATACAAGACCCAGATAGATATCAGAAGAATATAATGGTAGATTCGGTAAAAGATAAAATATCACTCATAAAAAATATAGACAATGTATTCGCGAAATAATATTTGTATATTGTATATCTGTTGAATAATGGAAGAGATAAACAACATAATTGACGGGTTTGAAACTAAAACTGATGGAGATGGCTTGACATATACAATCGTTCCGAAAGGTACGGCTATTTATAGAGGTGACCCTACAAGATACTATGGTGCTCAAGAAACAGATCATTCTGGTTCTCCTTTGCCTAAAAAAGAGATGTACAATAAAGAGACTTTGTTGTATTCGAACAATGATGAAAAGTTAGCAGGTCATAAGTATTTTGGTTTTACCGAGAAAAATGTAATTGAATATGGAAAGACATCTCCATCCGAATCAGTTTCTATTATATACAAATTTTTTTGCAATGATGATATGAAATTATTAAGAATAGACAATGTGGAAACAAAAGGTAAATTATTAAGCGATACGGATAACGATAGTCATCGCGATATAAATATTATAATCAAAGATTTTTTTGGAGGAGAGAATAGCAATATCAGAAAGTCTGACCCGTCAAAGGATGGACAACTTGCAAATTATGTATGCAGCATGGGGTGTGATGGTTATATGATAGGCACCGAAATGAAAACGGTTGAAAATAATGAATTTACGCCAGAAATGGCAGTATGCGAAAAAGCGTTTGATAAGTTGGATTATAACAATGATAGGTTGGAATATCGGGATAATGATATGACTGAAGCAGATAGTGATGCTATTAGTGAAGGCAATACAAATACAGAGGTTCAAAGAAATAATGATGATGGGAAAAATAGCAGTATTTTTAAACGGTTATTTGATGGAGGTAAAAGGAAAAAAAACAACAAAAGTAAAAAAGTAAATACGAATAAAAAAACAAAGAAAACAAAGAAAACAAAGAAAACAAAGAAAACAAAATATGGAGGAAATTCATATGAAAATGGTTCTTGGGTACCATTTGAAAATATAAAACCAGACGAGGTGTGTGCTATATGCCAAGACCCTTTACAAAGTTCTGAACAAATAGCAGATAAAGGGCTTATATATCAGCTTTCATGTGGTCATCAATTTCATAATAATTGTTTAAGTGGTTGGTGTGACAACAGAATAAAAAGTGTTAAATTGCCCAATAGAAACGAAGAAATTCATAGACCAGCTACTTTATTCAAATGTCCCGTATGTAATCAAACAACACTTCATGAAGAAGATGATTGCACATCTATGGAATCATATAGGGACGATTTTTTAGGAGATGGAGAAATATATACAACTGAAAAATATACTGGCATTAAACCTGAACCTGAACCTGAACCTGAACCTGAATCTAAACCTAGAAACATGTTTAATTTTTTCAAAAAGGGAGGAAAAAGAAAAAGTAGAAAATCCAAGAAAAGATTTAGAAAAACTCGTTCAACACGACAGAGAGGAGGAAATCCAAATGATCAAGAAGAAAAGGATACATATCTTTTTGGTGCAATTGGTATTTATGATTACGACAAAGTTGAAAATGCCTTAAATAACGGAGCTAATGTGAATGCTAAGAATGACGATGGTGATACACCACTTATACTCGCAATTAAATTAGAAGATATAGACATGGTTTACTTATTATTAGAACGCCCAGATATTAATATTGAACTTGATCTTGCTACAAACAAAGAACTTCAACTGGCAGAAGACCTATGGGATGATATGACACCAGAGGAACAAGAAGAAAATAGTATTCCTTATGCGATAGAAGAATACATAATCACGAAAAAAGAAAAAAAAAGAATACAAAATATTGTCGCACATACTATTCCAAAAGTTTTGGAAAGACAAGAAGATAGGAAAAACCTAGCTATGGTTATGAGTGAAAAAGATGTAGGGAATAGAGGTGATGGAACAATGCCTTATGAACTACGACATGAAATAGGAAAATATCTAGGGGGCGAGAAAAGAAGAACCCGAAAGAAAAACAGAAAGAAAAACAGAAAGAAATAATAAAATCATTGCATTTTTTGCGATTAAAAAAAATTGATTTATTTACTATTTATAATAAATAGTATATAAAAATCAAACAACAACAAAAGCAGCAAGATGATGAAGATTAAAATTCAAATCCCTAATATCAA
>JGI20154J14316_10004151_pt1 | contig 11232 bp, 10 predicted proteins | sample COG_04_FD_14316 | JGI IMG/M metagenome (IMG submission 14316) | reverse complement strand
CCCGGGATCTGTGACCCGATAATTCGGTAGAGCAGGGCGCATAAAAAAGGCGCATCCGCGAGAGCAGGTGCGCCTTTTTGTGTTTGACTGCCTGGGTTCAAGCACTCTGTGTCAAATGCGAGCCTATTTAGGCTGCATCCGGATACCACTATCCAGACGAATCGTTTCACCATTGATATAGCTGCAGTTAACGATATAGGCCGCGGTCTGGGCAAATTCGCTGGGGTCACCTAATCGATGAGGGAATTGCGTCATCTCAATCAGTGGCTCGCGGACCTGCGGTGGAGCAAACTTCATCATCGGGGTCTCGAAAATACCCGGTGCTATCGTCACGCAGCGAATGCCTTGCTTGACCAGATCACGGGCGATAGGCAATGTCATGCCAGCCACGCCGCCTTTACTGGCGCTGTAAGCCGCCTGGCCGATTTGACCATCGAAAGCTGCTACGGATGCGACGTTAATGATGACACCGCGTTCACCATCGTCAGTCACAGGCGCATTGTGCTGCATGGCGTCCGCACATAGACGCAGGACATTGAATGTGCCGATCAAGTTGACTCGAACAATAAACTCGAAGGTCTTCAGCGGCATGGGGCCTTCTCGACCGAGGGTGCGCGCTGCGGCGCCGATACCCGCACTGTTAACGTTAATATGGAGGCCGCCAAAGGTCTCAACTGTCTTCTGTACTGCGGCGCGCACGGCATCCTCGTCGGCGACGTCACCCGCGGCAAAGCTGGCATTCGCGCCGAGTTCAGCGGCGGCCTGTTCGGCAGTTTCTGCATTTAGGTCGAATACCATTACCTTGGCGCCGGCCTTGATGAAGTTCTCTGCCGTGGCCCGACCCAGTCCGGAAGCGCCGCCGGTGATAAAAGCAACTTTGTCTTGTAGATCCATGATTTACCCTTAGTTATCGAAATAATTTCGCTCGAAAGTATACATGCCAACCCGCTGGCCTGCATCAGGTATAATCTTTTGATCATTGGAAGGCTTGGAGAGGGAGTTGACGCTTAATATCCAACGGCAGGTACTGCTTACAACTCGCAACACGCTGCGACTGCCAAGCCGGGCGGAGTACTTGGTGGATGTAGACAGCGATGCGGAAATTGTTGAGGCTCTCAGTTATGCCCGACAGCATCGCTGGCCAGTGACGGTACTTGGTGGTGGCAGCAATAGTGTTCTGGCTCAGGATCTGGCAGGGCTGGTGATCTGCGTGGGTACACGGGGCATTGATGTCGCGGGTGAGCGGGTTGTCGCGGCGGCGGGAGAACCCTGGGATAAGCTGGTTCGGCAGACAATTGCGGCGGGGCTGTCTGGGCTTGAAAATTTGACCCTGATACCGGGCTTGGTGGGTGCTGCGCCGATTCAAAATATTGGTGCTTATGGCGTTGAATTGGCGGCGATGGTCGAGACCGTGCATGCGATAGATATGGATACAGGGCAGGCATTGGTATTGAGTAATTCGGATTGCCAGTTTGGTTACCGTGACAGTATCTTCAAACAGGCCCTTCGTCAGCGTGTTATTATCACCCGGGTCTGTTTGCGATTGAATCGTGACTTTTCCCCCCAGTTGGACTATGCCGATTTGCAACGCTGGCAAGTCCTACAGGCGCCTGAAAACATCACGGCTGAGCAGGTAAGTCGTGCAGTAGCTGAAATTCGTCAAAAAAAGCTGCCCGACCCCGCAGTGATCGGCAACGCGGGTAGTTTTTTTAAGAACCCTGAGATTGATGCAGACCATTGGCGCCAACTCCAGCAAGACTTTCCGGGTTTGCCGGCAAGAGAGCAGGCAGACGGAAGCTGGAAACTATCAGCCGCTTGGCTGATTGATTCTCTCGGTTTGAAAGGCTTAAAGGTGGGTGACGCCGCAGTGTCTGATCAACATGCTCTGGTGTTGGTCAATTCGGGCAAGGCGACCGGCCAAGATATCCTGGTACTAGCCCGCCAAGTGCAGCAACAAGTAATGAACCGGTTCAATCTGCCATTGGAGATTGAACCGGTTGTTGTTGCCTGAGGCTTGCTCTAACTTGCCGCCAGGTGAGTTACTCAGCGTTACTCGGCTTGGTTCGCATCCTCGGGTCATTGGCTGCGCGACCACGATGGCTTGGGTGAGCCTCCTCGATTGCTCTTGGCTCTGCAGGTAGTGCTGGCGCGGGGGCCGATACGACGACAGGCGTTGTTACGGTGCCTTGGATCGGTGCGGCAGCACTCACTCTAGGGTCGTTTTCCGCGCGGCCTCTAAAGGCCGGATGAGCCTCAGTGGCTGGCTCGGCTTCTGCAATAGCTGGGGCTTCGGCAATAGCTGGGGCTTCGGCAATAGCTGGGGCTTCGATAATAGCTGGGGCTTCGGCAATAGCTGGCGCTTCGATAACCGCTTCTTCAATAGACGCGGCAGCGGTCTCAATTACCTCGGGTGAAGCGGCTTCTGTCGCAGGTTCAACTGCAGCAGACTCAACCGGCTCGGTTTTAGCTATTTCAGTCTCAACTTTTTCAACTTTCTCAGCTTCAACCGCGACCATCGCAGGTTCAGCTTGAACCGCCTCAGTTCCAACTACTTCAGCTCCAACTACTTCAGTTTCGACTATATCAGCAGCTGTCGCTTTAACCGCAACAGCTTTAACCGCAACAGCTTCAACCACTGTCGGTTCTTCAGTCACAGTAGTCACTGAGCTAACTGCTGCCGTAGGCGTGACTTCGCTGCCTGTCGTTGCTGGTTCTTCGACTACCGGGCTGGCAACAGTCTCAACCTGCTCTTGTGATACCGGTGCATTCGCTGCTGCTCGTTTTTCCAATTCTGCCTGCAACCGCGTTGGCTCGACAGCCGCCGTTTCGCTGTTTGTTGGCGTTATTGTAACGTTTTCAGCGGGCGCACTCGTTGCCTGTACTGCGGCGGCATTGTCGAGTGTTGCGCTTGCAGATTCAGTCACCGAATCACTGGCGACTCTGGGGCTGCGTTTACGCTGGCCCGAACGCTGTCGGCTACCTTGATTACGCTTGTCGCTCTCCGCGGGGCCNTGATCGTCGGCTGCAGGTCGCTCGGGCCGCTTTCTGGTATTTTCAGGTCGTTTTTCGACGCTAGTTTGGTCGGCCTGAGCCGCTTCACGAGTTTTGTCGGCGTTTCTACGATTACGAGGTGGCCGGCTGGGCTTGTCCGTCGCCGTATCCTCCTTAGGCGCAGATTTAGCTTGGTTGTCAGGACGGGGTTCGCGGTTTTCCGTACGATTGCGACTATCAGGGCGTCGCCGTGCTCCACGACCGCCACGATTTTGGTTCGATTTCTTCTCGGCTGTTGCTGTGACCGCTGGCGCTTCGGGGGCTTCTTCACTGGCAAACAGTGCTAAGAATCGAGTTAGCAGTCCGGGTTTCTTTGGCTTCGCTTCAGCGGCAACCTTAGCCTTTGGTGTCGGTCGAGCAGCAGTGTTAGCCGGATGGGGTATAGCCTGCACAGCTGCGCGTTCAACAGGTACCGCTTTGATCGTTGCCGCCGGAGCTGCAGCTTCGAGCTCCGATGCTATCTCATAGCTGGCTTCGGAACCGTCATCGTCTGTTGCTTTGATTCTTTCAACTCGATAGTGGGGTGTTTCCAAGTCGGCTGAAGGAACAATAACGACCCGAACTTCAGTTCGTGTTTCAATGCCGGTTAAGTCACCGCGCTTTTCGTTGAGCAAGTAAGAAGCTACTGAAATTGGCAGAAAGGCACGAATCTCTGAGCTCGTCTCTTTCATTGCTTCTTCTTCGACCAGGCGCATGATTGCTAAGGCTGAGGATTCGACGTCACGAATTGAGCCTAGCCCACTGCAGCGAGGGCAGACGATACCGCTGGTCTCACCCAATGATGGGCGCAAGCGCTGGCGGGACATTTCCAGTAGGCCAAAGCGTGATATACGCCCGACCTGGACCCTGGCTCGGTCAACTTCCAGTGCATCGCGCATTCGGTTTTCCACCGCGCGCTGATTTTTCGGAGAATTCATATCAATGAAGTCGATGACGACCAAGCCGCCGATGTCTCGCAGGCGCATCTGCCGACAAATTTCATCGGCGGCTTCCAAGTTAGTATTTAAAGCGGTCTCTTCTATGTCCGCGCCCTTAGTTGCCCTGGATGAGTTGATATCGATCGACACGAGTGCTTCAGTTGGGTCAATGACTACTGAGCCGCCGGATGGGAGGCGAACTTCCCGTTGAAATGCCGACTCAATCTGGCCTTCGATCTGGTAACGGCTGAATAATGAGACTTCACTATCGTAGTATTTAATCCGCGATGAGAATTGGGGCATGACGCGCTCAACCCATTCGGTTGCCTGGTCAAAAGCGTCTTTGGTGTCAATCAGAATCTCGCCGATGTCGTCTCGCAAATAGTCGCGAATCGCTCGTATGATAATGTTGTTTTCCTGGTAGATCAGGAACGGTGCCTTGGCCGCATCAGCGGCGGTCGCGATTGTACCTGCCAAAGTAATGAGGTAGTCAAGATCCGATTGGAGCTCTTCCGCAGACCGGCCAACACCTGCAGTACGGATGATCGCGCCCATATTCTTCGGAATCTCGAGCTGTGACATGGCGTCTTTGAGCTCAGTGCGTTCTTCGCCTTCAATACGTCTTGAGATGCCACCTGCTCGAGGGTTGTTGGGCATCAGAACCAGGTAGCGACCGGCGAGGCTATAGAACGTAGTGAGGGCCGCACCCTTATTACCCCGTTCTTCTTTCTCGACCTGAACAATGATCTCGGTGCCTTCCTTGACAACATCCTTGATGTTGACGCGGCCGGAACCTTTGGCGCCAGCGCCGGTGAAGTACTCGCGGGAGATTTCTTTCAGCGGCAAAAAGCCGTGCCGATTGGCACCGAAATCGACAAAGGCGGCTTCAAGACTCGGCTCTACCCGAGTAATTCGCGCCTTATAGATGTTGGCTTTTTTCTGCTCTCTGGAGCGGTTTTCGATGTCGAGGTCAAACAGTTGTTGGCCATCGACCATGGCGACTCTCAGTTCTTCACTGTGGGTCGCGTTAATTAGCATTCTTTTCATTACGATATCACTTATTCGAGGCGTTCCTGCGCCACAAACCTGCAAATCGTCAAATCTATCTTGGCAAGTACCGTTGTTTAAAAACTAAAGCAGGTCTCCATAAATGTTTATTGTACGTTCTTGTACGTCCGTTCATGTTAATATCCCCCGCTGATTTTAGGGGTGGCTGATTGATATTAACCACGAGTCATTACGTGGGTTGACGGGTAGTCGAAGTCCTCTATTAGAAACAATAAAGCCAGTAACAATAAAACATCAATAAACTGATTTGATGAATCTGGTTCGCGATGTGGTTTACGCGGTTAGTATGGTTTCAGCGATGGATTCCTTTTTCCGATCAGCGGGTCGTTACAGCTTATGTCGAGAACGAGGCTCAGGCATAATGATGTAGAGGACCGCTATTCGGAACCGGACATCCGGTACTGAAAATGTATAAATTCAACTGTGAGATATTCTCAATTAAATTAACCCTAGGTTTGCCCTTGTGGATTACTTCTGGATCAGTTTGAGCGTTTCAATTCAACGGTCAAGCTGCCAGGATTATTCCTGAAGTCTCTGCTAATTCGTCAGCGCTGATGAATGAATATATCAGTTCCAAGGAATCACGCTACAAGCAGGTCACACTAACGTAATCTAAAGTACTTGATCACAGTATCGTGATCACCTCACAAGTGGGCTGACGTCTGCATGATAAGGGAGTTCAGACGTGACCGCCCGCAATCATAGCAATTAATCCATGTAGGTCAAAGCCTTATAACTTTTTTGTTTTTGTCAATTGGGAACAGTGTTGCATGAGTGATTCAGTCCAAATAGTAGAGATCGATGCCGATTCTGAAGGGCAACGGGTCGATAATGTTCTGATCCGACTGTTAAAAGGCGTGCCTAAGTCCAGAATCTATCGCATCGTCCGTAAAGGCGAGGTGCGCCTTAACGGCGGTCGTGTTAAAGCGGATACAAGAGTTAAGGGTGGCGATCTCCTAAGGATCCCGCCAGTTCGCATGGCGGATCCTGGCGAGCCAGTTAGAATGCCTGACAGGGTGATAAATATATTAAATAATTCAATAATTTATGAAGACAATAGAATGTTGATTATTAATAAGCCTGCAGGGCTTGCAGTCCATGGTGGGAGTGGCATTAGCAGCGGTGTGATCGAGGGTTTACGGCAGTTGCGGCCGCAAGACAAGTCGCTGGAGCTTGTGCATCGGTTGGATCGAGGCACATCGGGGTGTTTGATGATCGCGAAGAAGCGCAGTCATCTGCGGCGTCTGCAAGCGCTGCTACGCAGCAAGTCAGAAGGCGAGAAAACCCGATTTGAGAAACACTATGTTGCCATCGTGCACGGCGAATGGCCTAAGCGCCGGCAGCATGTCGATGTGCCAATCCGCAAAGATACCCTGAAAGGCGGCGGCGGTGTTTGCGTAGTCGCGGTAGATGGCAAGCCCTCTCTGACTGAAGTGGATGTGATCAGACAGAATAAGACCTACAGCTTGTTAGCGGTCAGACCGATTACCGGCCGGACGCACCAGATTCGAGTCCATTGTCGCCACCTTAAGCATCCTGTTGTTGGCGATGATAAATACGGCAACGAACTGCTTGATCGCCAGTTAAAGGGGTTGCTGGGCCATGACCGACTGATGCTCCATGCCGCAGAGTTACGAATTCCCGGGTTTGAAAAAGGCGAGAAGGCGATTCACATTCGGGCCGAGCCAGATACTGATATGCTGAAGTTTATGGACTCTATAAGTTAATTAAAACAATCAGATAAAGCTGCAAGTTAAGGTTATTTAAGCGAATCTATTTGGCGCTCTCGAAGCCGTTGAGCGAGGCGCATCAAAGGCAGACCGTAAAGGGTGTTGATGTCCTGGCCGCGGGTTTCCTCCATAAGTGCGATCCCCAAGCCTTCCGCCTTGATGCTGCCTGCGCAGTCGAAGGGCTGTTCGAGATCGATATAGCGATCAATCTCAGCGCCAGACAACGGGCGGAACTTTACGGCATAGTCTTCGTGTTCCAATACCAAGATGTTACCGGCACAAGCGAGGCAAAATGCGCTGGTATAGGTGACCCACTGGTCGCTGCAAAGAAGCAATTGGGCGCGGGCGCGTTGCGGGTTACCGGGCTTGCCGAGGACCTGGTTGTTCACGACGACCACCTGATCTGAGCCGATAACGAGATTTTCTGGCGCTATATAGTGTGGGTCGCTGGCAACTGCCATGGCCTTACCGGCAGCAAAACGTTTGGCCATGGCGACTGGTGCTTCTCCTTCTAAGGGTATTTCGTCAAAGTCGGGCCTGACCTGTATAAAGGCTAAAGCCAACTTGGCGAGTATCTCGCGCCGGTATTGAGAGGTTGAAGCGAGGATTAGCGATGAGTGTGCATTGCTCATAGGTTACTGAATCTCTGTAATTTTCTTTTGACAGTCTGTGACGCGACGCCTAATATGCGCCCCTTATGTTTAAGGGCCCCCTACCAATACGGATTAACCATCGCCGACTCGTCAGCGATAACGCCAAATTGGAGGGTACCATCCCGCTAGAAAGATTCGAACGATTAATCGAATTGCTCGACAATAGTGCGGGAGATGTGCACGCCAGGCTTGAGTTCAGACGCGGTTACAAGCGCCGAGGACTTGTGGTTGGCAACCTTGAAGCGTCGGTGTCAATGATCTGCCAGAACTGTATGCAACCCGCGACAGTGGAGGTTAGTGCAGAGGTTCGCTTGTTGATCGTCAATTCAGAGACGGCACTGGCGGCTTTGGCTGAAGAAGACGATGGCATCATCTGCTTGGAGGATCAGGTATTACTGGTCGATCTCCTTGAAGACGAGTTGATATTAAGCATGCCGATGGTAGGTCGACATGCAGAAGGGGAATGTGCCGTCAAAGACGTCACAGCGTCGCGCCCCGTACCGGTTGTGCCGGTAAGCCCAACGAAAGAGACATACAGGCCCTTTGCCGGGCTGGCTGATTTGACGGAAGGCTTGTTCAAGAAGCATTAATAGATTTACAAAGCGATAAAGACGATCAATCAAGGAGCTAGAAATGGCTGTTCAAAAAAGTAAGGTGACCCGCTCCAGGCGGGGCCAGCGTCGATCCCACGATTCACTCGTCGGACCTACGTTGTCAGAAGATTCAACCTCTGGTGAGACTCATCGTCGTCATCACGTCAGCGCTGACGGTTTTTACCGCGGTAAAAAGGTTGTTCATACCGCCGAAGACTGAGTGTTTTGACGGTACGGGGTGCCCCTTCGGGTTCCCTCAGTCGTCATCGTAAGCTGCGGGGTGTGGTGTGCCGGAGAGAGCCTGTCTCTTGCCCGGGCATCAGCACGAGGTGTAGCGAACAATAGACTCAATGTCTGACATGATTCCGGTAATCGACATAGAGACACTCCGCGCTATACACTGGTGCGGGGTTTAGTCGCGTCGGTGGCAGGGTGAAATGGGAGAAGCGAAGTAATGATTAACAAAGTAGCATTCGTCTTTCCAGGCCAGGGTTCACAAGCGGTTGGCATGTTGAGCGAGGTCGCGGCGACGCGAAGTAGTGTGCTTGATACCTTCGCTGAAGCTTCAGAGACTCTAGGCTATGATCTGTGGCAACTAATTCAAAATGGGCCTGAAGCTCAGCTTAACCAAACGGAATTTACGCAACCGGCTCTGCTGGCCGCCAGTATCGCGCTATGGCGCTTGGCGCAAGAAGATGGGGTTGCGGAACCCGATATGCTTGCCGGACACAGTCTGGGTGAGTATTCAGCTTTGATTGCGGCAGGGGTTATCGACTTTGCCGATGGGATCAAGCTGGTTCAATTGCGTGGTCAATTTATGCAAACAGCTGTGCCTTTGGGTGAAGGTGGCATGGCGGCGGTACTGGGTTTGGACGATGAGCAAGTCAGCGCTATTTGTGCTGAGATTACGCATGCCGGTGGGGCAGACACTGTCGTGCAGGCGGCAAATTACAATGCGCCTGGACAAGTGGTTATAGCCGGTAAGAATGCCGGTCTCGCCTTGGCAATTGACGCCTGCAAAGCCGCTGGCGCGAAGCGTGCGATGGCCCTGGCGGTCAGTGCGCCGTTTCATAGTGTGTTAATGCAGCCCGCGGCAGAGAAGATGGCGGTTGAATTGGCCGCAGTTAATTTTCGCCCGCCAGTTGTTCAGATCATTCAAAACGTCGATGCGGATTTTTGCCAGCAGCCCGACAAGATTCGAGAAAATCTCGTGCAACAAATGACCAGCGCAGTACGCTGGACCGAGACCATTCAGCGCATGGCCGGCGCCGGTGTGACGCGAGTTGTTGAGTGCGGACCTGGAAAAGTGCTGGTGGGCTTGAATAAGCGTATTGATAAGTCCCTTGAGTCGTTAAGTATCAATTCGTTAGCGTCTTTGGCCGAAGCGACCAAGGCGTTAGGCGAATGAGCCTCGCGGGTAAAGTCGCCATCGTAACGGGTGCGAGTCGTGGAATTGGCGCGGCGATTGCCGAAGAGTTAGCGGGGGCGGGGGCTTTTGTTATAGGCACCGCGACCACTCAGGCTGGTGCCGAGCACATCTCGACTAAGCTCGGGGCACAAGGCGCCGGGTATGTATTAGACGTCAGCAGTGAAACCTCCGTAGAGGATTTTTTCGCAGCGATCAAAGACGCCCATGAAGCGCCGTTGGTGCTGGTCAACAATGCCGGGATCACCCGGGATAATATCGCCCTGAGGATGAAAGCGGATGAATGGGATGCGGTGGTCAATACCAACCTGACCTCCATTTATCGAGTCAGCAAGGCTGCTATGCGGGCGATGACCAAGGCGCGTTGGGGTAGAATCATCAACGTGACTTCCGTTGTGGCGAGTATTGGCAATGGTGGACAAAGTAATTATGCGGCAGCGAAAGCCGGTGTTGAGGGATATAGTCGAGCCCTGGCCAGTGAATTAGGCTCCAGGGGGGTCACAGTGAATTGTGTTGCGCCCGGTTTTATCAAGACAGACATGACTGATGCCCTGAGCGAGGACCAAACTCAAGGATTGTTGTCCCGGGTGCCTGCGGGCCGTCTCGGTGAAGCCGCGGAGGTCGCAGCGCTTGTGGTATTTTTGGCGGGAGAGACTGCTGGCTATATCACGGGTTCCACAATACATATCAATGGCGGATTGTACATGAATTGAGATGAAACGCTGGAGTGCATGCCCGACTTTGTAGTGAGTCTTAGATCATTTATAGCAGTAGAAGAAGAAAAAGAAGAAAATAGGGCATTTGCCCTAGGTGTCTAAACCGAAGATAAATGAATAAGAATGTCTGAACTGGATCAAGTGGACAAAAAGCTTGATAGGTTAACTGGCATTTTATTAAACTAGCGCAGCTTGTCTGCAACGCGTAGGAGTGACAGAAAACATGAGCACAATTGAAGAACGAGTTAGTAAATTGGTCTGTGAGCAATTGGGTGTTAAAGAAGAAGAAGTGACCTTGGACGCTTCCTTCGTTGAAGATCTCGGCGCCGACTCCCTTGACACCGTGGAACTCGTCATGGCTCTTGAAGAAGAATTTGAGACCGAAATTCCTGACGACGAAGCAGAAAAGATCACGACTGTGAAAGAAGCGATCAATTATATTAAAGCCCACGCATAGTCTGCTGGGTTTCAACTCAAAAGCCGCATTTACGATTGTGAGTGCGGCTTTTGTTTTGGTAGCAGGTACCCAATGCTTATGAGGTGACTCAGCGGCCAAGTGGCTGACCCAGTTGACTATTTGATCTGATAAGGCCTGTTGGCCAGACTTCAGCCAAGGAGATGGGCTTGAACAATCGTAGAGTTGTAATCACGGGTATGGGGATGTTGACCCCTTTGGGCGCCGCTATGGACCTGTCTTGGACCGGGCTGGTTGCTGGTAACAGCGGCATAGGGCCCATCAAGGCGTTCGATACTGCGGACTTCCCTGTCAGGTTTGGCGGCGCGGTGCCTGATTTCAACATGGACGACTACATCTCCAAGAAGGACGCGCGCCGAATGGATGGTTTTATCCAATTTGGTCTTGTCGCGGGTATTCAAGCGATGCAGGATGCCGGTCTTGAAGTCACCGATGAGAATCGCCACCGAATTGGCGTCGCAGTCGGTTCCGGAATTGGTGGTATCGTGACGATAGAAACCTGTCATGACATTGTCACGAATCGCGGGCCTACGAAGGTGACGCCATTTTTCGTACCCTCTTGCATCATTAATATGGTCGCGGGCCATCTGTCAATCCTCTATG
>JGI20154J14316_10004149_pt1 | contig 11236 bp, 6 predicted proteins | sample COG_04_FD_14316 | JGI IMG/M metagenome (IMG submission 14316) | reverse complement strand
GAAAGTAAATGGTTTATCGATCTATTCAAATTCCTCAACCCTGACTATGCCTTAAAGGTCACAGGAATTTGGCATGATGAATCCCCCACTCCTGATACAGAAATAGATTTTGATTGGAAAATAACAGACTTAGATAAAACGCTTGAGGAGTTTAACCTTGATAATCTCATGACGGGCGGTACAGGACAATTAAATGGAAAACTTTCTTGGCCAAAAAGTCCTTGGAAATTTGATAAAAATAAGGCCTCAGGATCTATTTCAATCAATATTGATAAAGGCGTCATTCTCGAAGCACAACCAGGCGCGATGGGAAGGTTATTCGGCTTACTATCACTTCAATCACTCCCAAGCAGGCTGACCCTCGATTTTAGTGACATATTTGCGGATGGATTTGCTTTTGACTCAATTGATGGTCTAGCTGAACTTGAAAATAGTAATATACATTCAGATAACTTTGAAATTAAAGGTCCAGCAGCGGATATCTTCATCAAGGGGGATGTCAATTATAAAGATGAAACACAAGACTTGGTTGTGACCATCACGCCTAACGTGACAGACACAATGTCTGTTGCAGCGCTTGCGGGAGGGCCAATTGTTGGAGCGGCAGCTTTTGTTTTGCAAAAACTTCTGAATGATCCGCTTAATGAAGTCCTTACAGATCAGTATAGATTAACCGGTTCATGGGCTGACCCTCAAGAGACACCCATTGATCGAGATACATTAAAAAATGTCGGTGAGGGAATTACTGACCAGATAGACGAGCAAATCATCAATCCAACACAAGAGCTATTTAAATAAAGATTTAATAATATGCAAGACTTTCAACTTTCAAACAAATTTATTATCAATAAAAGTGATCTGAGTCATCACGACTTATTAAAATATCTTGATACTATTAAAAGTAAATCAGTAGATTATTCAGATATTTATTTTCAATATAGCAAAAATGAATTCTGGTCACTAGAAGATGGGGTTGTTAAGAATGGAAGCTTTTCAATTGATCAAGGGGTAGGTCTTCGTTCAATATCGGGAGAGCAAACGGCTTTTACTTATTCTGATGATATTTCTAATTCTTCAATAAAAGCAGCCGTTCAGGCTATAAAGTCAATGGAAAGTAATGGCAACAGTGCTGCTTATCAGATTCCAAAAAATAAACAATCAAGCCAAAAATATACTCAAAATGATCCTATTGAAAGCATAAATAATCTTGAAAAAATAAAAATTCTTGAAAGCATTGATAGTATTGCAAAAAGTATAAGTCCTTTGGTTACAAGGGTATCTGCTTCCCTTGCTTCCAGCTTTGATGTTGTATTAATACAGAATCATTTTGGAAAGCTAGTAGAAGATATAAGGCCCCTAGTTCGATTGTCTGTTTCAGTTATTGTTGAGTCAAAAAAAAGGCGAGAGCAAGGTTCATCCGGTGGTGGTGGTCGATATAATCTCACCTATTTTGATAATCACCTGATATCTAAATATGCAAAAGAGGCTGTAGACAATGCGCTCATAAATTTAGAAGCAGAAGCATCACCTGCAGGCTCTATGACGGTTGTTTTGGGCTCTGGTTGGCCAGGAATACTGCTTCATGAGGCTATTGGCCATGGATTAGAGGGTGACTTTAATAGAAAAGGTACCTCAGCATTTAGCAATAAGATGGGGCAACAAGTTGCATCTAAGGGAATAACTATAGTTGATGATGGGACTATTAAAGATCGTCGTGGATCCTTAAACTATGATGATGAAGGCAATGAAACAAAAAATACAACCCTTATCGAAGATGGAAAATTGGTGGGTTATATCCAAGATGCGCAGAATGCAAAATTAATGAATATGAATTTAACTGGAAATGGAAGAAGAGAGTCATACGCTCACCTTCCGATGCCTAGAATGACCAATACTTATATGCTAAATGGAAATCATTCAAAAGAAGAAATCATTACTTCAGTTAAAAATGGGCTCTATGCGAGTAATTTTGGGGGTGGACAAGTCGACATTACAAGCGGAAAGTTTGTTTTTTCAGCATCAGAGGCTTATTTGATAAAGGATGGTCGCATAAGTCACCCTGTTAAAGGTGCAACCATTATAGGTAATGGCCCAGATATATTAAAACAAGTTAGTATGGTGGGTAATGATATGTCACTTGATTCAGGGGTCGGTACTTGCGGGAAGGACGGTCAAAGTGTTCCTGTCGGAGTTGGACAGCCTACATTAAAGATTGATAATATCGTCGTTGGTGGAACGAATTAAATACTTTATTTAACTCGATTTTTATATTCAAGCGTTCTTGTATCAATCTCAATCTTGTCACCATTGTCACAGAATATAGGAACCATAAGCTCAAAATCTGTACTCAGCTTAGCCGGCTTCATAACCTTACCTGATGTTGTGTCACCCTTTACAGCTGGCTCTGTATAGACGATTTCTCTAATTACTGAATTTGGGAGCTCCACCGATATCGGTCTTTGTTCATAAAAAACGATTTCGCAAGCCATGCCATCCTCTAGGAATTTTAAAGTGCTCTCCATTGCATCTTGATCAATTTCATATTGATTAAAATCTGAATCCATAAATATATAATTTGGATCAGAAAAATAGGAGTATGTTACGTCTTTTTTTTCTAAGATAACCAGATCAAATTTATCCGTTGCTTGATAAATCTTTTCAGCTGCATTGTCAGTCAAGCTAAATTCTTCATTTTCATTTTGACAATAGCTGCATTCTGTCTTCGGCCTGACTTTGAAATATTATATTCTGACTTGAGAATCACCATTGGATCTCCATCAACAATAATTACATTTCCTACTCTGACTTCTTGTGCCGTTTTCATTTCACTTCCTCGGAATTAAATTTTTTGTGATTATACCTTTTTAATAATCAATATTAATAATTGTATAGGCTGTATTTATCCCATCAATATTCACATCAATTGTTTCCCTTTTTTTTCTCCCTAAGAGTGCCTTTCCAAGTGGAGAGATCCAGCTTATATAATGATCTTCATGACTAGTCTCATACTGACCAACAATTCTTAATTTCAGAGTTTTGTTACTTTCCTCTTGAAACAATTCAATTAATGCACCAAAAAAAATTTTAGTTTTATCTATTTTCTCACCAGGATGAATAATATTAGAGGCTTCAATGATTTTTGTTAAAAACCTAATCCTACCGTCAATTTGTCTTAATTTTTTTTTCCCATAAATATAATCTCCATTTTCACTTCTATCTCCATTTCCAGCAGCCCAGGAGACTATCTCAACAATTTTAGGACGATCATGCTTGATTAACTCTAAAAGCTCTGTCTGGAGTTTTTTATAACCCTCTGAAGTGATGTAATTATTACTTTTTGTCATTTGGTTCTGAAAATTTTTTTACTATGATTTGAGTTAAAATTCTAGAAGATGAATCATAAACCATACACCACCGTAGTCTGTGAAAATCAAATTCAAGTGAATGATATTCGGCTTACCTATAAAAAACAATCAAATAATAATGTTTTAAAGATTCCTAAAATCCAAACGCTAGATAATTGGATTGCAAATGAATATCAAGATTTTCTAATGAGAGAAGCAGCGAATGAATTTTCAATACTAAATGGGATTGAAGAAAAGATTTTATGGGAAAAAATTATCAGAGATGATTTAAGAAAACGTCAAGAAAAAAAAATAACTGATATCACAAATATTGCTCAACAGGTGATTAATGCTAATAGGATAATTTCAAACTATCACATTAATCATAATGAGTTACAAAAGTATATAGCCTACAAAGAGCCAAAGTACTTTCTTGAATGGAGGAAAGAGTTTCAGAAGGAGTGTTCAAAAAACCAGCTTATAACAAAATATGATTTTTTAAACGTCTTTACTTCGCTGCAAAAAGAAAAAACTATTATAGAAAATGAAAATATATTGTTTGTAAGCCTCGATAAAAGCAAACCTAGCCACAAAAACCTATTTGAAGCATTACAAAAAAATAATGAAGTCTCAAATGACTTAGAAGCAGAAAAATTTAAATCTATACCCAAAGTTCATGCATTTCAAAATTATGATCACGAAATTTCAGCAGTTGTTGAGTGGATTAATAAAAATAAGTCAAAAAATAAAAATAAATTGCTAATAATGTCACCAGCATTAGAAAAATTTCAAGTTAACCTACAAAATAAGATAGACAGAAGTATACAACCAAATATTTTTTCTGATATACAGTCCAAAAGCATATTAAATACAAGTCTTAAAAGACCATTATCAGCAGAACCCATTATAAGAGCTGCAATAATATGCATTAAGATTAATGAAAATAAACTTTTATCCGTAAAAGAACTAAACGAATTATTGTTGTTTGATAATTGGGTTTCAAGTGCTAGTTATGAAAGCAAACAACATTTTGCAAATGCACTAAAGGAAACAAAAAAAAACTATATATCGTTAGTAAATTTACAAATGCTGTTAAGAGATAAAAAATCGACAGACCAAAAACATAATTTTCAGAAACTCGAAAATATTTTCAAAATTATACAAAATAATCAAAATAAATGGCCAAAACATAATAAAGCATCATCTTGGAATAAGTTAATATATAGTTTTCTAGAAATAATAAATTTTGGAAAAGTAAATAATCTTTTATCATTTGAAAACAATAATATAAAACTTTTATTTAAAGTAATTAATCAATTAAGTAATAGCAAAATTACGCCTAACAAACTATCACTTTCTGAATATGTAAGTTACTTAGAATATTATTTAGAAAATTTTGTACCGAATCAAATCAATGAAGACTCTACCATCGATATTTATGGGTTTTATGAAAACCCAACAAGAGAATATGATGCTATATGGTTAATGAATATGAACGATAATTTTTGGCCAAATCAGGAGGAATACAATCCATTTTTATCAAAAAAAATACAAGAAAAAAATAATTTATTTAACGCTTCCTATCACAAACAATTTTATCAAGATAAAGTAGCTAGACTATCAAAATTATCAAAAGAACTATCGATTTCATTTTCATTAAGGGACAATGACATTTCTCTATCCCCCTCGCCTTGGAATAAAGAAAAAATTAATATTCATCGACTGTTTGAAAACCAATCAAGATCACTAGTTGAAGAAAACCAGTGCTATGTTACTGACCATCAAGCTCCTGCCATAAAGGTGAGTAATGAATTAATAATTAAGAGTGGATGCAAAACTATTGAAAACCAAAATAAATGCCCTGCTTGGGCTTTTTATGCGAACAGGCTAGGTTGCTCTAGATACGAAGAAGATGAACAATATGAGATCACTAGAAGGTCAGAGGGAACACTAGTCCATAGAATTTTAGAATTGTTTTGGAGAAATTGTAAAACATCGGATCAATTACTATCTTATGGTGATGGTGAACTCTCAAACAATCTAGAGATAGCAATATCTGAAGCCTTAAGTGAATTTGAACTTGAGCATAATGAACTGGATAGCCGACTGTTATCGATGGAACAAAATTTTTTAAAGAGCTTGATTTATAGTTGGCTAAAAGAAGAAAAAACTCGACCTAAATTTTCTATACATGCGCTTGAAAAATCTTATGAAATAAAGATAAGTAAGCTTAAATTTAATATTCGTATCGATCGAATAGATTTTATTAATAAAAAGAATAAATTACTTATTGACTATAAAACAGCAAAAAACCCAACATCTAGAAAAGAATTATTTTCTGACAGTCTTGAAGACCTCCAATTGCCAATTTACGCTTGTTTTATTCCAATTAAGGATCTCTCAGGCATTGCAATAGGTCACATTAATCGAGATAAAATAAACTTATACGGAATCCTAGCAAATGATTCTAATTCCATTGCAAAGCAACTTAACTCCAAAATTGATAACTCAAATATTACTGACTGGGACATGCTTATAAAAGTATGGAAAGAAAGAATTGAAGCAATTGCTGAACATTATTTATCAGGTGATGCTTCTGTAAAATTTAAAGAAAGAATAGATTTTACTTACTGCGATGTTTTATCACTTCTGAGATTGGCTGAAAAAAAACATCAATTTGAGCTATATGGCTGAAATATCAAAAAAACCATCTGATTATAAGGCCAGAGAGGAAGCTCTGGGAATGGGGTCGTTTATTGTCCAAGCACCTGCAGGATCTGGAAAAACATCATTATTAGTTAAAAGATTCCTAAACCTTCTCCTTAAGGTTAAATCACCAAAAGAAGTACTTGCCCTAACATTTACAAATAAGGCTGCTGCAGAGATGGCTCTGAGGATTAAGGATGTCCTTGAGAGTCAAAGCGAAGACAACGAAATAAAAAAAATAAAAGAAAAGCTATCCAAACACGCCCTCAATAACAAGTGGGAGGAAAGTTATATAGACTCTCTGATGATAATGACCATTGATAAGTTGGCATTAAAATTAGTTAAACAAACTCCTATACTTAGCAAGTCAGGTGTAAATTTTTTGATAGATGAAGATCCTGAAGAACTATATCGAGAAACAATAAAGGAAACCATAACTGCCAACGCGGATAATCATGAATTAATAAGATTCTTTAATTATGATTTTCATAAATTAACCGAGCAATTATTAACATTAATAAGTAAAAGAGATCAATGGTTACCGACATTAAGTGCATTATTAAAATCTGCAAATAATGCAAAGGAGAATTACGATACATATTATTCAAAAGAATTAGAGAAATGGATAAATAAAAAAATTAAACCCATTTTTACAATGGAAGAGATTGAAGAATTAGAATCAATAATAAACTTTGTTGCTGACAACAAAAATATAAGCCATAAAGACGCAATAAGGTCATCAAAAAACTATGAGTTTTGGTTCTATTTTAGAGACCTTATACTAACAAAAAATGGTAAAGACATACGTAAAGAATTCAATAAAAAAAATGGTTTTCCGGGAAATGAAGGGAAAGAAAATAAAGAGAAATTATTTAAATTAATAAATAAAAATATAATAAAAATCAATTATATAAAAGATTTTTATAATGTAGTTTATCCTAAAAATATCCAAGATATTATACCAATCATATCTTCTTTTTGCTTGATGTTGGTGGATATGGTAACCAGATTAAATGAGAAATTTAACTCGCAACGAATTGTTGATTTTACTCAAGTCATGGGTAACGCTGTTGAGGCTCTTAGAAGTACTAATCTACCCCTAATTCTAGATCAAAATATTTCACATATAATGGTGGATGAATTTCAAGACACCAATGAATCCCAACTTAATTTTCTAGAATTGCTTACTGAAAACTTTGCAGGTAATAATAAAAAATCTTTTTTTGCAGTTGGTGACCCCATGCAATCAATTTATCGATTTAGAAAAGCTGAAGTTGAAATTTTTAATAGAGTTCAAAAAAATGGTATTGGTGATTTAAAACTAAAATCACTTTTCCTAAAAGTTAATTTTAGGTCAAATAAAAGTATTATCGATTGGATTAACGATAACTATTCAAAATCATTTCCTGTATTAAATATTAACGAAGAAGGATCAATCCTCTTCTCTCACTGTGAATCAAGTAATAACATTCAAGAAGGTGGGGTTGAATTAACACCACTTGTTTGCGATGTTGAAAATAAAACACAATTATATGACGCTGAGGCCTTATATGTTTTAAATTTAATTAATAACATAAGAGATTCAAATCCAAATTCATCAATTGCTGTCTTAACTAGATCAAGAACTCATCTCAATGAACTTCTTACTCTTATTAATAAGCAAAATACAACACTGCCTGTAGATGCAATTGAAATGTCAAAAATTTTATCTAATCAAACATTTCAAGATATTTTTTCTCTAACTAAGGCTTTGTATGATTTCAGTGACAGAACTGAATGGATTGCCACTCTAAAAGCCCCATGGTGCGGCTTAACGTTAGAAGACTTGGTCATATTATTCGAAAAAGATCACAAATCATCAGTCTGGGAAATCATCAATCATGAGGATATAAAAATTAAGCTTAACAAGAATAGCTTAAGAAGATTAAATAATTTTATTAACGTAATTAAAAATAATATCGAATACCGCAGTAGAGTTGCACATAGATATTTTGTCGAAAGTGTTTGGCGACAATTAAGGGGTGATAAATCTATGATTGATACGCAAGATATAGAAAATATTAATCTATTTTTAGAGTTTCTTGATCAATGTAGCGATATATTATCAATTGACTTTAAAAAACTAGAGCGGCTTATACAAAATAAATATATTTCAAAGACAAGTGTTGAAAAAAATTCAATTAAGTTTTTGACTATACAAAAGTCAAAGGGTTTGGAGTTTGATTATGTAATTATTCCAAATCTTAATAGAGGAAGTAAAAACTCAGAATCTGATTTAATTCTTTATGACAAAACTACCTTATCTATCAAAAATCCTTTGAATGAAAAAAATCTTCATAGCTATCATAAGTATAAAGAACAAAAAAGATTAGATAACGAAAAAATACGATTATTATATGTCGCAATCACAAGAGCGAAATATAAGTCTTATCTCATAGGTGCATTAAAAAAAGAAAATGATTCAGTTACTCCAAATTCAGGGACATTTATGGAAATTTTATGGCCATACACAAACAACCATTTTAGGGAAATTGATGCTCTAAAACCTTCAAATAGCTTTGAAGAGTTTGTTCCTAAATTACGAAGGCTGAATGATGAATTTTTTAAAGATAATCATAACAATATACAACCAATTGATGTCAAAGAGACTTCATTTTCTTACCCCTCTGATGATATAGATATTCAAAGATTTACCGGTACTATCATACATAAATATTTAGAAATAATAGTTAAAAAACAATTAGATATTGATATTATTTTAAGTAATAAGTTAAATTATATTAAGTCACTTTTTATATCAAAAAACTTTAAAATAAATGATATTAATATTGCATTAAACTTAGTTAAAAAATCACTAGAAATGCTAAAAATAAGTCCCGATGGGCAATGGATTATGAATCGATATTTAGATGATAATTGTGAAGTTAGCCATCTTGTTGAGGATGATAATACTATCAATGAATTAATTCCTGATAGAAGTTTTATTGAAAATAATACACAGTGGGTAATTGATTACAAGACACCTTTTTTACCTATCAAAAACTTAAACGTAGAGGCTAAAAAACATTACGCTCAACTGGGAAAATATGAAAATTTATATAAAGTTAATAAACTATCTATTCAAAAGGCTATTTATTTTCCACCACAAGGTAAATTAATTAAACTTTAAGTTCTTTTATTTTTTTCGTGATAAACATTACTCTTTTTGTAATATTTTCTTCCTCAAGTAAAATTTTTATTTTATCAGGTCCATTCATTTTAAATCGATGATCACTTTGTATGAGCTCAATTAACTTTATTGGATCAATATTGGCATTCTTTTGAAAAGTAATTTCTGTTGATTTTTTATTTGAATCAATTTTTATTATTTCAGTAGATGAAATATCTATTCTTAATTTATGAAATGTAACTAGATCATTTGTTTGCTCTGGCATAAGACCAAATCTATCAATTAACTCTTCCTTGAGGGCTGATAAGTCATCTTGGCTTTTACAACTTGAAAATCTTTTATAAATCACCAATCTTTCGTTTGTATTGGGGCAGTAGGTTTGAGTTAATATCATCGGAGTATGTAAATTAATTTCTTGGTTGGTTACTAATGATGCATTCAAATCTAATTCATCCCCCGCCTTTAGGTGCTTGATTGCTTTATTTAACATCTCCATATATAAGCTAAATCCTATTTCATGCATTTGACCGCTCTGATTGTCACCAAGCAGTTCTCCAGCCCCCCTAATTTCTAAATCATGTATTGCAAGATGATAGCCCGCTCCTAAATCTTCCATGAGCTGTATTGCTTCAAGACGTTTTTTTGCGTTTGAAGTTAGCTTTCTATCTTCATCTACCATTAGGTAAGCATAGGCTTGATGATGTGATCTCCCTACCCTTCCTCTAAGCTGATGAAGCTGGGCGAGACCAAATTTATCAGCTCTATTCATAATAATTGTATTCGCAGATGGAATATCGATGCCTGTTTCAATGATCGTTGAACAAAGTAATATATTAATTCTCTGTTGATGAAAATCTTGCATTACACCCTCAAGCTCTTTTTCTTTTAATTGACCATGTGCGATACCGATTTTAGCCTCAGGTAAAAGGCTTGAGAGCTTTTCATACATAAAATGAATGGTATTTACCTCATTGTGAAGAAAATAAACCTGCCCCCCTCTATTAAACTCTCTTGAAACAGCCTCATTAATAATTCCCTGGCTAAAATTTACTACGAAAGTTTTAATTGGGAGCCTTTTCTCAGGTGGAGTCGAAATAATTGAAAACTCCCTCAGGCCTTCCATAGCCATTGAGAGTGTTCTTGGGATTGGGGTGGCTGTCAGTGCTAAAAAATCGACGTTTTTTCTAAATGACTTTAACTTTTCTTTTTGACGCACTCCAAAACGATGTTCTTCATCAATAATTATGAGGCCAAGGTCTTTAAATTTTACATCTGACTGAATTAAACGATGAGTTCCAATAATAATGTCAGTCTGCCCTCTATTAAGCCTGTCTAGCGATTCTAATTGCTGCTTTTTAGTCTTAAATCTAGATATTTCATCAACTCTTATTGGCCACTTTGCAAATCTATCAGAAAAGTTTGTGAAATGCTGCTCTGCAAGAAGAGTGGTCGGAACAAGAACTATAACTTGCTTATTATTCAATACTGAAATAAAAGCTGCTCTTAGAGCAACTTCCGTTTTTCCAAAACCCACATCCCCACAAATTAACCTGTCCATTGGTTTTGAGGATTCCATATCTTGAATTACTTTTTCAATGGCTGTTTTTTGATCTATTGTTTCTTCAAATGGAAATTCTTCACAAAATGCATCATAGTCTTTGAGATTTATTTTTGAACTATAGCCCTTCTGAATCGATCTTTTTGCATATAAATCTAGTAAGTCAGCGGCTGTATCATGAATTTGTAACAATGCTTTCTTTTTTGCCTTATCCCACGCTCCGCTACCTAATTTATGTATTGGTGCTGACTCACTAGGACCGCCAGAATATCTTGAAACTAAGAATAGATTTGATACAGGAACATACAGCTTGTCATCCCTTTCGTAGTGCAGAACCAAGAATTCAGTAATGCCGTCCCCATAATCCAAATCAACCAAACCTTGGTACCTCCCAACACCATGAAGCTCATGTACTACAGGATCACCGATGTTAAGCTCAGAGAGATCTTTAACAATTCC
>JGI20154J14316_10004137_pt1 | contig 11257 bp, 26 predicted proteins | sample COG_04_FD_14316 | JGI IMG/M metagenome (IMG submission 14316) | reverse complement strand
ATCTGATAGTGGTAATGAGGTGTTAAGACAACAATCAGAAGATAAGGGTGTTAAGATAACGCAACTTAACGATGAGATAACTAAACTAAATGAAGAGATTAATGATAATATATTATCATTAGGTTTATCTGATAATAGTAATGAGGTGTTAAGGCAACAATTAGAAGATAAGGGTGTTAAGATAACGCAACTTAACGATGAGATTAAATCTATTCAACAACAGATTGAAGATATAATACCTGAAGATGGTATTACTCAAGATGATTTAGATGTTTTGAATATTAAAATTGAAGCATTAGAGTCTTATAAAGCCCAAATGGTTAATGAAAATGATGGCTTGAGTAATAGTTTAATTGGTAAAAACCTATTTACGGGTTTATCATTAGTTGCCTTATTGTTTCTAACGATTGGTCGTAAATAACTCATTAATACATACATTTGTTAAAGGTAAAACTTTATTGTGAGTAAAAAATTCAAATACATAATTCTTGGTGCAGTCATCTTAGGGGTGGGTGCTTTATTTTATGTTAGATATTATGTATCTAAACTAAGAAGGCAAATAGTATTTCAAGCTAAGTCAGAACTTGATAAATGGAAGCCTTACAATGAGTTGGATGTTGAAACCGCAGAAATAGTACAGCAATATTGGAAAGATGGTGTTGGGCTTAGTTTTACTACTGATGAAATACTTGACCCTAACTTCCAAGATACTTGGGCTTGGAGTGCAGCTTTTGTTTCTTGGGTAGTTAAGGCATCAGGAGGTGATACATTTCCCGTACACCAAACCCACGCTCATTATATCATAAAAACTACAGAAAACAGAAAGAACAATACAGGAGATTTCAAAGCTTACTCTACAGATGAAGCAAAGCCACAGATGGGGGATATAGTTTGTCGTAGACGAGGTTCTTCTGACGCAACCTATGATAATGTGGTTGCGGGTGATACACTTCATTGTGATATAGTCACAGATGTAAACAATTCTAATATAGAGGTGGTTGGTGGTAATCTATACAATAAGGTTAAAGAAACGGAGTTAAGTTTAGATAATAAAGGTTACCTATCAGATAAGGATTATTTTGTAATAATTAAGGGTAAGTAATATGACTTGTAAGAAATGTGGTCTTACTAAGTGTAAGGCTTGTGTTGAGCGAGATGAAGAGGATTCATTTGCCAATTGGTTAGAAGATTTAGAGGATAAGGAGCAACCTGAGCAATGCTCAATAGATAACCCCGATTGTGAAAATTGTGGTAGTTAAATAGAAAAAGGGGGAACAACCCCCCTTTAAACAACTACAACTAAACATAGAAAAACCACTAACTATGCTACTTAAATTAAACACAGTTCAAATATAGTTAAAATTAATCAAACAAGCTTTCTTTTGGGTTTATTTCTGAGTCAACCGTTATGACCTCCGCAGCAGTTTCAATTGTATTAATAATACTACTTCGTTTGTGTATGGAGTTTAGTCCATTGTTAGTGTTATCAATTTCCATAGCAGCTAATAAACTTGGTTGGTCAGTCATTAAAGTTTTAGTGTGTCTTTTGATTACGGTTTTCTTATACATCTCATCTCTCCACTTTTTCCAAACCATACCCTCTTTACTTGAGGACTCAGCCCTAACCTTTTCTAATTCCCAAAAAGGCATAAAGGAGTAGGAAACAACACCCGATGGTAATATAGCTCTTGTATAACATCCAAGTATTTCTCTTTCATTATGCTCTTTTTCACTCTTAGCAAACTTTTGAGTATGTGTAAGTTCTTGTGTTGATGGGTTGAATGAATACTCCTCATCTGAAAAAACCATATAAGCTTCTATGTGGTGTATTGCATTAGCATCTTTTAATAACTTAACCATACCCCTGTAGCTTATCTCTAAGGTACATTGGTTCTTTCTTGGTATTAGATATGCTAATTGCATTATTGGGTTAAGTGTAAGCGAAGTACGAGCTATATTAGCTATAGCATTAACAATACTATCGGCACTACATTTCTGTAAAGCAGAAGACTTCTTAAAAGATTGCAAAGCAAATCCAAATTCACTTTTAGCTTTAGTTTTAGCCTCCTCTTTTTCTTCACCTCCATATATACTTAACATTTGAAAGTAGCCACTATCTACGTTTGATTTCCATAGTGGTTGTGTAGTTTTTTGTTCTGACATGGTTATTTGTTTTGGTTAATGTTTTTAAATCTATTAATGATTGCGTTATCGCCTAAGTTTATGTTGAACTTCATACGTAAATACCTCCTCGCAACCCACATACTTTTCCCTTTTGTAATGCATTTCCGAATGCAGTCATTTACAATTCCACTCATATCTAATAGTTTACTATGTTAATTTCAGGGTATTTTAAAGCTTCTAAGCATACTTCTTTTAAAAAGCACACCCTACAATCCTTATGCTTTGGATATGGCTTAAAACCTTTATTTAACTCATTCTCTAAAACCCTTTTAGTGTTATTAATACCTAAATTATGTGTTTCAATAGTATCTGAGTCAATATTTACCTTTATTAATAGTTGGTCATGCTCATTCTTAGTGCTGTGTACACAGAAATAAAAATCAACCTCCTCACCAAACTCCTCCTCTGCAAGTATTTTATAGTGTACAGCTTGAATCATTAAATTATGCTTTTCTTCTAAAAAGTCTAAATTCCAACCAAACTCACTCCACTTGTCATCTAACAATCCTGAACTTTTCAAATCCACTACACATAGCTTACCATCTTTCCTTGCTATTATATCCGCTATACCTGTTGCAATATTGTTCTTATTGAAAGCGTGACCCGTACTTATTATTTCAAAATTGTGATGAGTCATTAAATCTTTAAAGTTTTGAGCTTGAATCTCCATTCTTTGATAGTTAGCTGCCAACTTACCGCTTTTCAACTTCTTAGCGTGAGGCACTTTACCATCTCTTGGTAATTGCCCCGTAGCAATGTATTCAAACCAATTACCTAAATCCATAGCCTCAGAAGGTAATCCACTCGCACCATCAATATAGTTGGCTACAAATTTATAACCACATAGCTCACGATTTAGATATTTGTCCAAAGCCTTCATTAAGGATTGACTTATTTTTGGTGTTTTAGTTTTCATCTTATTCGGTTATTCTTATTATGTAAAAGTCATTTAGTTTAGCATCCCCTCCTTTTGTTGGGTTTTCTAACATCTTTTCATAGGTTCTTGGATAATAGAAACCCATAACCATTCGATATAAATCATCATCAAACATCTTAACCTTTCCCGACTTGAGCTTCTTCTCCCAAGCCTTCCTTTCTTTCGTAGATAGCTTTGCCATATAATCCTTCGTAATATAATATATCCGTTATTCCTTTAGACTCTATCACCTTACCATCAGGTAGGTATAGTAAGTCATTTTCATTTTCAACGGACATAAGATACAACTCATTTTTCATATAAAGCAATTCTTTGTAATGTATTTCACAACACATTGAGTTTTGCTCACGATAAGATATAACACCTTGTAAGACTTTGTAATTTGAATTAAGTAAGTTTCTGTATTGTTTCGGAGTTTCGGCTTCTATATATAGCTTAGAACCGATTATTTGGTTAAGTTTGAATACTTCCTTAATTGTGCATGATTTTCTTTTATGCAATTTCAGAGGTTTTTTTGGTTAGTTTGAAGGGTGGAGTGGTTTCCACCCTTTTTTTCTACTCTTTATCTTCTGTAAAACCTCTCGCTGCGTGTTCATCAAGTAGTTCATCACTTGTTAAAACGTATTGGTCACCGCCCTCAACTATAAGTTTATCATAATCATCTTTATTTGATTTCTCAAACTTAACCCTATGTTCTAAGAATAAGTCAATCAACATAACCTCATCATCACTACCCTTATCCATTCTTAATATGTACAAGGGTTGTTCGCTTTCTGCATAAACCTTTATATAATTGTAATCAGCCATAATTTCACTTTTCAATAAAGTTACAATTAATTTCGGCAGCTACAAAAGTTACGAGCCTCACAAGACCTCCTATCCCTTCTACGTTGTTTCCTATATTGCCTTTTAACTACAATTTCATTAAGTAAAACACCTATAGTTTGACCCAACCTATAAGAGTTGTTATACATATTGTTTTGTTGTATGTAGTTATTGGATTGGTATATTGGTTGTTGGTACATAACTTGCGAAGTATTATACTGATTATATTGATAATCGTACTGATTATAATTCACGTAGTTCTGAGAATACAAGTTAGCCCCATATAGGGCTAAGATTGCAATAAGTGTATTTTTCATAATCTTAATTTAAGTTAATAGGTAAGTCTTTTGGTTCTGTGTATTGAACCTCTATGTAATCCAACACCTCAACAAGCTCATCGAAATAAACATTTTCACGCTCCTTCATTAACTCATTATTCTTATCGTAGAAGTGTATAGTGTAAGTATCGTTCCACGATAGTTGTATTGTAACATACCCCTTTACATTGTATCCGTTACAATCGAATTTCAAACCACCTTGATAGTCCTCATCACCCATCATAATATCAAAGTTCTGAGCCGCATAAGATGGCAAAGCCCATTTGTCAATAGCTATTATCTGACTTACGATTGTGTTTACTACGAATAATTCTTTTGATTCACTCATGATGTTTAGTTTAGTTGATTAGGGAGGGGCTGTCCCCTCCGTTAGTTTTAGTTGTTTATAAATTCAGTTATTTCTTCAGAGTCCATGTACTTGTCAGTAGTTGAACCGTAGTAATCAACAATACAAACTTGATAAGGTTTCTTACTACCTTTATAGATGTTTTGAATTTCTAAAGTAGTTTGTTTTGAATTTTCTGCGATTAAGTTTTTTCTGTAGTTGGTCATAATTTCTGAGCTTTTAGTTGATTAGCAATGATTACACTACAAACATACAAGTTAATTTTTAAAGTAACAAGAAAAGAGAAAAAACTTTAGAAAAAAGTTAAGGCATTTAAGCCTTGTATGCTGTATAACCAAGAATAGCTAAAGCTAATATCAGTAATGTAGTATTCATTTGCTCCGACTTGTGGTTATGTCCAAGCATACAATCTATAAAGTGTTCACAGTTATAGTTAATAGCATCGAAGTCACCCTTACATCGGTTAAATGCTCTGTAAAGTTCTTCTTCTGTATAGGTTGTTAAATCTGATTCAAAAGTTTCATCTACAATCCTATCCTCTGAATAATCTTCAAAGCTTTCCACTATAACACCTTCGTCTATAGTGTTGTGCATTACCTTTACTTGACCATTCTCAACTATAACTACACCAAAGTGAAAGAGTAGAGGAATTTCCTCTACCCTTGATTTTAATATTAATCCTTGTGAATATTGCATAGCTGCAAGTTCGGAATATCCACAGAACTAACCAATTATAGATTGTAAAAGTTGTGAGCCACCAATCCATTGTCTTTATGCCAAAGGAATGATTCAGCACTTTGTACGTTTTGTGTGTAGCCTTTTAGGTTGTGCCAAGCATCAGTACCACTTAGTGAACGCATAAACCTAATAACACATCCCTTTTGCTCATCAATTGTTTGCCACTTTATTTGCTTTTTGTGGTGAAAGTGACCCAAGTGCCATTCGTGAAATTTAGTATCAGCCCATAACTCTTTCTTTTCAGAAGCCATTAATATAGGTAGCTCCGCAATCTTTTCATTATTACCATGAGTAAGACCTATTAAGTTCTTGCCATACTTCACATATTTTCTTGGTGTAGCAGAGTTGTCTACACTAACATCTTTACAATTTCTATACCAAGCAGTCAAACTATCCCCTAAATAAAATGAGCGTTGGAAATCGTGATTACCTTGAACTATAACTACATCAACAGGGGCTATTGTCCTTAACTTATCTATACCCTCGACAATTAGCTTACGACCATTGGTGTAAGTCTTCTGCCAACGCAAATCCTCGTCTTGAGGTGTAAGGTTGGTTGTTGTATTTCTTAGATTGTCGCTATTAAAGAAGTCGTTACCTACGGGGAAAACAATTTTATCTACATCGTGAAACACAGCTTTACTAACTATATCATCAATAGCATCATGAAACCTTTGTGATGCAATCTTAGTATCGTAATCCTCTCCTGTTTCTCCATTCCAACAAAGCTTACCAAAGTGAAGGTCAAATATATTAACCTCAAGCATATGACCACTTTTAGACTTCTTAGTCTTTTTAGGCTTATAAGGTATTGCTTTGTAGGATTTAAAGTCTTTTAAAAGGTCTTCTTCTATCCTCTGAAACTCCAAATAATCTGAGTTGGGTGCTAAGTCAGCACTAACTGCATAAAGCTCCTCTACAGCAGCTACACCATCTAAATTAAGACCTACCTCCCATTTCTTTACTTTAAACTTCTTTACGCTGTATTTTTTCTTATCAACTTTAGCCACCTCAAGTAATTGCTCAAGTGTTTTAACTCTTGGTGATAGTGATGTTAGTGATGTTCCGTTTTGATTTTGAGTCTTCTTAATGGTTGGGTTCTCTACCGCATCTTTAAGAACTTGTAAGGCTTGTTCTTTTGGCATCTCAGCTAAAAGCTGTAGATAAGGTTTTGTTTCTTCGGGTAGGTTTAGTTTTTTAGACATTTTGTTTAGTTTAGTTAATTAAATTTTACTTGCATCAATCCACTTACCATTTACGCTATAAGCTTTTTTGTTTGGGTTGTATATAATTGTTTGACCATACATAAACTTCTTTGGCATAACATCGGTTAGGAAAACCTCTTGGTGATTCTTAACTTCCTCAGAAAGAGATTTCTGTAAATATAACAAATCTTTTAACACCATAGCACGTTGCCACTCCTCAATTGAAATATTAGCAGAGTTTATCATATTAACAGTATCCTCATCAATAGGTGATAGTTGACCTTGCTCTAAGTACATATATATCATTTCTTCGGTTTTCAAAGGTTGTCTTGAGTCACCTTGAGCAAACACTCTTGATAGTTCATAAGAGTTAATATTAGCCCACTCTGTTTTAACCAACTTAGTGAAGTAGTGTATTTCACTTTTATCTTTGGGGTTTCCAAAGCATTGATATTCTTTAGGGGCTATTATAAATTCATGCTTATCAGTACCAAAAACCTTTTTTTTAGTCATAGCCAAACTACTTTTCAAGGCATCAGATTCACTAAACAAAATCTCTAAATAAAGCTCATAAATGTTTACTATCTCATTAGAGCTTCTCTCTATAATGTAATGTTCAGGGTTGAGTCCTAAAACCTGTGCATCCGTTTGCCATTGATAGTCAGGCTCTAATACTTTAGATAAATCACCGTAGAATAGTTTTATTATCTCAGTCTTGGTTAGGTTTCTTTCCATCTTTATCTCTTTGGTTATGCTCCATTACAGAGATTAAAGCATTTATATTCATAATAAGTTCGGGGTCATTACTTGCATCTTCATCAACACAAAGTAAAACCCCCCTTATTACATCTACATCAATCTTGTTTACCACTTGGTCTTTTGGTTTCTCCATAGATATATCCTATTACAAATGGCGATAGTGCTGCAAAGTAAGCTGCTAACTCACTTAAACTACTTTCTTTGTGTATAGCGAATAACCCTACAATTAACCACAGCAAAACACAAGTGTACAACAATCGCTCTCTTTTAGATTTACTAAATGCTTTTCCCATTATAGTTCAATTTTAATATCACCCTTTGTAATGGTGATGGTGTTAGACTTATAACCCATAGAGTTCATCTCCATAGCCTCTAATATCTTATCAATTTTAGCAGATAAGGCATCTAAGGTATTTATATTTTCAGGTTTTTCAATAACCTTCTTTTTAGATTTGTTTGGTTGAACACCACCCTTCCAAGCCTTCTTATCTACAAAAAAGTAAAAAGCTTTAGATTGTGGTTGACCCTTCATCTTTCTAAAAGTATTCATCTCACCCTTCTCGTTAAAGTAAATAGGTGATGTGCTATCGTAACTCCAATACATATTGTTGGCTTGTAAAGAACCCTGCTCAAATTGTTTCTTCAACTCTTTTATGTAGGGTAATCTTAAATTCTTTTTAGGAAACTGCTCCTTAATCTTATCCATTACCTCATTCTTGGTAAGGGTTAGATTCTTTTTATTGTTCTTGTTTTTGAAATCAATTATCTCCATTTTGTTTTTCTTTAATTCGTTTACAAACTCTGTAGGCTACATAACAATACATAAGTAGTGCGGGTGTAGTCCACGTTAATAAATTGTTGTACATGACAAATTCGACCATTTCGTTTTAGTTTAATTGTTAGGTATCATTATTTGGATTCCTTGAGGTTGTATAGCATCTCTAAGGTTCATAACCTTATACTCATGTATTACAGCATCTCTTGAGGCTACCAAAGATTGTATTCTACCATTCATAGTTTCAATCCAATCTTGTATCTCTTGTTTATCATTAGAAATCCAATAACCTTTAGATGTTGCTATAAGTAATGGTACTAAGTGGTTAATCCTAATATAGCTAACAATCTTTCTTACTCTTGGAGCATCAACCTTGTAACCCATCTGTTTAAGTGATGTGCATATATGTTTGTTCGTAACTGCGTTTTCCTTACCAACCTTGTTTTTAAAACCCTCTACCATAAGAGGTAGTAAGGTGTTTGTTTCGTACTCATTCAGAGCATGAGTTTGCTCTTCAAATCCTTTTAGCATATTTAAGTGTTTAGTAGTTATTCTTCTTCTTCTTCTTCATAGCAATAAGAGCATAAACCCCAATCCCAATCTGAATCATTTAGTTCATCTTCAGCTACAATGTTACCACAAATACTGCATGGTACATCCTTAATCTCTGTTGGGTCACTAAACATATATTAAAATCTTGAGGGTATTATCTCAATGGGTTCGGGTTGGCTCATCATGTAGCCATTCTCAGTATAAAAGTTAAAAAACTCCTTATCAAGTTTACCATTAATTAATCCATTCTTTGATAGTATAAGAACTACCAATCCGCTAATGGTTTTTTTGGATAGTGTTATTTGCCCATTGTATGATATAGACTTGTATGAGAAACCTAAATCGAATAGGTTGTTACATATTCGCATCTGCTCATTTGTAATTAGTGTAGACATTTTATCTGTATTTAATTGTTGTTAGTTGATTGAATATGTGAAAAATCAAAAGCATCCATTATCGTTAGATAGGTTGAATGCTTAAACTCTAAATCTAAAAAATATATTAATTGGTCTGCACATAGTATAGTCATACTATCTATAGATTTAAGCTTCTTTAAGCATTGAATTGTAAAATCAATGGGTTCTATATTATCCTCTCTTTTATCCTTTAAGATTTGATAATAATTAGGTTTTAGTCTTTCGTATAATGTTTGCATAACTCAGTTGTTTAAAAAGGGGGCTTTCACCCCCTATTGATTAGTAGTTCTTTCTTGTGGTAGTAATGAATCGGAAGTGTGGTCTTACAATATCTCCACAAGCGTAAATCATTCGAGCGTGGAAGAAAAGTTCAGATTTCTCTCTTCGCTTTTGAAGAAGTTCCTCTTCAGTAAAGTTGTTCATGAAGAAATTCCCATCACTATCAGTACCACTTTCGTAATCTCTAATGTATTCCGTTGGGTTGTAAAGTAGAATCTCAAAGTTGTCGTAACCCGCTCCTATTCGCTCAACTTGAATATTATTATTCCATTGAACATCAGTAGCACACATCTTGTCTACAAGCTTGTTAAACTTAGCCTTGTAGCTTACAAGTGCATCGGTATATAATTGAACCTTGCTAATCTCTATTAACTCTAAGGTTCTTTTAGCCTTTTCTCTTTGGCTTAAATTAACACCGTATATTTGACCCTCTTTTTCTTCAGATTTCTTATACTTAGCGTCAAAATAGCTGTAGTAACTGATTAATGAAAACTCATGATTGTCAAGCATACTTCTTACAGAGTCAATGTGTTTACCAACAAAGTTTTCTAAAACATCCTCTTCAGTCATCCCCTTGAAGGTGTTAGCCATTCCTTTTATCTGATTGATTTCGTATTGAACATAGTCACCGATGTACTTGTTCTTGAACTCTACTAATTGCTTAGACATAGTTCTGTACACTTGGTTTCTTTTCTCCTCATCTCTTTTGAGTTGAGCTTTTGATGGTTGTTTAGTTGTTGTAGCCATGATTAGTTGTTTAGTTGGTTAGCAATGATTACAATACAAACATAGTGGTTACTTTTTACATTAACAAACTATAAGCTTAAAAGTTTAAAAAAAAGTTAAGGCATCTAATCGTCTTGTCTTCTCACTATNCGATACATAGCCTCATCTAAAGACTTAATCTCCCTTAGAATCTCCTTCCAAGCCTTATTGAAAGCCTCTTTAGTTCTTAGGTCGTACTTACTCTTAGTTTTAAAGTTAGCCATGTTACGAGCGTTCTGCTCAAGCAAAGCATCTATCCTTTCTCTTACTTTAGGTTCTGTGTGGTAACTCATTTCTTTTAGTTTTAGTGATTATCCATACACCATATAGGGGTTCTATCTCCCACATGAGTGTTTATTACATTATGCTCCATCCATTCAATAGCATCCAACACATCCATCTTATCATCCTCCATTAACTGAATAACACATTTCTGAAAAGAATAAATTACACGCATTGATACATTACAAAATCCTATAATACAATCATCAAACCCATCTGCAATAGTGAACTCCTCATCGGGGAATGCAAATTCTACTCTATTAAACATTGAGTTCTGCTCATCGCATATTGCAGATACAGCTTTTTCATCCTCTTGGATTTGTTTTTCGATTTCTTCCTTAGTCATTTTGTCTTGTTTTTTAATCGTTTTACTTAAAACCTTAGCGGTATTTTTCGTGAAGGTAATTTATCTACTTCCCAATAGTGATTGCAAGTGTGGTTTCCATCCTCGTCTTTTTCGTTCTTAACGGGTTCACAGAAATAAGATTGTCTATACTCATTTACTACTGCTTTAAACCTGTAACAAGTTTCTTTTAAGGTACATTCCTCATCTCTACACATTGTAATGTCAGCCATATCAATCATCCTCGTTTTTAATGTTGTAACTCACAATACATACAACAACAATTGCAAGTATAGTGCTAATAAATAAAGTTAGTTCCATATCTTTAAGGTTTTAGTTAGCTTCTATCCAATTTAACAACTCTTTTAAACTCTCATCTGACAAACCCTCAAGATTCACTCTCCCTTTAGTCTTTTTCTTTTGATTTGCGGGGTTCTTACCTTTCTTTGGGGTATTCTTACCTTTGGAGTTCTGTTTTGCCATTACAGGGCTTTATTTTACTTATTGGTTATT
>JGI20154J14316_10004136_pt1 | contig 11259 bp, 10 predicted proteins | sample COG_04_FD_14316 | JGI IMG/M metagenome (IMG submission 14316) | reverse complement strand
GTGTTGCTGCTTTAAGGCAGCCATAACGGTATCGCAATCCGCATCAATTACATTCAAAAACCCTTGAGGGCGAAGGGATACGTCGATTTTCCCGTCTTCTCTAATGTTCTTGATGTATCCTCTAACTTCTGCATACCTGCTTAGGGGTTGAAAAACTTCGTTGCGGAATAGAAGACCTTCAAATTCATCATCAATAAGCACTACATAGCCAAGGTCTGTTGCTCTTTGGATGGATAGCATTACACGATCTCCGATTTCATATTCCATAGGATGGGNTAAAAATTATAGTCCGCAAGGTACTTCTTTTTTAAAAGGAACTCCTAGCGACCCCCCTACTACTTTTTTTGAAAGAGTCTGTGGATTACTTCAAAGGCAGCTTCTGCCATGCGATTTCCTTTGTTGTCTAAAAGAGGATTTACTTCGGTAACTTCCAAGCCGATTACTTTTTGAGAAGCGATGATTTGTTGGATAATTGCAACTACCTCATCGACATCAAAGCCTTTTGAAACGGGCGTGCCGGTTCCTTCAGAAATTAGATCACAATCCAAACTATCCACATCAAAAGAGATGTAGATGCTATCGACTGCGCTTAGTTTTTCTAGAGCTTCGGCTACACATAAAGACAGGCCTCGGTGTCGAATTTCGTGAACGGGGTAGTTCTTAATGTTGTTTTCTTCCATCACCTTATCCTCGGGTTCTTCGGTATCTCGAACACCAAAAAAGATCAGATGTTCTGGTGCCACTTTAGCCCGGTCTCCTCCTACTTTTTTAAGTTCATCCCACAGCTGATGTGTTTTCTCATTCACTTCGTTTACCGCAAGAGTTTCGTTGTTATACCCTAAAGCTGCTGCTAAGGGCATGCCGTGCACATTGCCCGAAGGCGAACTCAAAGGGGAGTGCAAATCGGCATGGGCATCGACCCAAATAACCCCCAGGCTTTTGTTGGGTTGAGCGTGTAGAATTCCGGCCAAAGATCCGAAGGCAGAAGAATGATCACCCGAAAGAATCAAGGGAAATTTATTGTCCTTTAAAACGGTACTTACAGCATTACATACGCGTCGGCATTGCTCTAAAACAAAACCAATACGGTGTTCTGTTTTAAGGAAGTTTTTATTGTAAATCGTTTCGTTATGGGTAGGAACATCAATATGAGGATGTTCGTTGAAAAAGGAATTTTGTTGGTTGATTGCTGCAATTTCAATTGCATCAACGCCCAAGTCAGAGCCACGAGTTCCAGCGCCAATATCCGATCGATTCTTAATTATTGTTATGGGTTTCATAAGCTTATTTTTGAAGGTGTTTTCTTCTTTTTATTTCTTTGCGAATCAATTCCATTTCTCTAGAAGTTTGATTGGCAATGGAACTGTTTTCTTCGGCACGTCTGATCAAATAAGGAACTACCTTTTTGATTGGTCCATAGGGCAGGTATTTTACAACATTATACCCTTGATTCGATAAGTTATACGAGATATAATCGCTCATCCCATACAAGTGTGCAAAGCATACACGCGGGTGGTTGGATGCAATTCCAACCTGTTCCATTTGCTCCAATGCTTTCATCGTACTCGCTTCGTTGTGGCTTCCTACAAAAACAGCTGCCTGATCCAAGTTTTCTAACAACAAAAGTAATCCTTGATCGAAATTACGATCGGTCGCTTCCTTCGAAGGACATACTGGATTGGCGTATTGCTTCTGCTTTGCTCGNGCAGTTTCTTTTTCTAGATAGGCGCCACGGACCAGTTTAACCCCGATTGGGTAGCCTTCTTTCGTCGATTTTTCCAGCAGCGATTTAAGATAGGGCAAACGTTCAGACAAATAAAGTTGAATGGTGGCGTAGACCATAATCTCTTCTTTGTTATAGCGCGCCATCAATTCTTCTAAAAGATCATCCAAGGCAGGTTGAATCCAGCTTTCTTCGGCATCGACTAAAAGTTTAATCCCACGGGCAACACCTTTTTTACAAGTCTGATGAAACCGATCCTTTACACGCCCCCATGCGTGAAGCTCTTCGGAATTTAGTGCTGCTTTACAACTCACTTTTTCGAATAGGGTTGTAGAACCGAATCCGGTTGGTTTTATAACGGTAAAAGAGGTTCCTTTTTCAACACTAGAAGCGTCCAAAGTCTTTAGAATCTGATTCAATGTTTGGTCAAAACCGACTTCCGAATCAATCCCTTCTATAGAATAATTTAAACAGGAATCGATCTTCTTAGCCTTGAGTTTTTGAACCACAGTTTGCGACTCCTCTAGAGTAGTCCCAACACAAAATTGATCGAACATCGTCTTGCGCAGTAAAAANTTGATCGGCAAACCCAGTTTCAATAAAAACTCGATACAAACTGTTCCTACTTTTGTTAAAAAAGAATTCGAGAGTAACTTGAAGAGTACAAAACTCTTCTTTAGTTCTGCATCAGTCTTTGATGCAAAAGCAATTCTCGTGTTTTCAAAAAGATTATTCATCTCAATTAAGCATCCATAAATGGGTAGCGATAATCTGTTGCTGGAATCAAGGTTTCTTTTACAAGCTGAGGCGATACCCAACGCAGAAGGTTTTGNCGAGACCCTGCTTTGTCGTTGGTTCCCGAGCCACGAGCTCCNCCAAAAGGTTGTTGTCCTACTACCGCACCNCTGGGTTTGTCGTTGATGTAAAAATTACCTGCACTNTTTTCAAGAGCCAAACGAGCTTTTTCAATAACAATACGGTCTTTAGCCATAATAGCTCCCGTGAGGGCGTATTCTGAGGTAGTATCGACCAGCTTGAGGGTTTCTTCCCATTGGTCGTCCTCGTATACATAAATTGTTACAATGGGTCCGAACAATTCGCGTTCCATGGTATCGTATTTAGGATTGGTCGTTACCAAAACGGTTGGGTCTATAAAATATCCTTTGGAGTCGTCATAAGTTCCGCCAACTACAATCTCAACATCTGAATCCTTTTTTGCTTGCTCAATAGCAGCTGCAAGGCGGTCAAAAGAACCTTTGTGGATCACGGCTGTCATAAAGTTTTTTAATTCTCTAGGAGAACCTAAGGTGATGGTTTTTACATCCGCAACAATCCTGTCTATGATGGCTTTAGACTTCGATTTGGGAAGGTAAATACGAGAGGCAGCAGAACATTTTTGACCTTGAAATTCAAAAGCACCACGAACAACAGCTGTTGCTACTTCGTCTATATTAGCCGAATTGTGTACGGCGATATAATCTTTCCCTCCTGTTTCTCCAACAATTCTTGGGTAGGTTTTATAGGTGTGGATGTTACTTCCGATTTTATGCCAAATGTTTTTAAAAATATGGGTAGATCCTGTAAAGTGAATCCCTGCAAAATCTGGGCTTTTTAAAACGGTATTGGTTACCATTTCTGGGTCTCCGTTGATCATGTTGATTACTCCTTTTGGCAATCCAGCTTCTTCAAAAACATCCATGATGACTTTGGCAGAGAACATTTGATGATCACTCGGTTTCCAAACAATGGTGTTTCCCATCAAGGCTGGAGCAGCAGAAAGGTTTCCTGCAATTGCGGTGAAGTTGAACGGGCTCACAGCGTAGATGAATCCTTCTAAGGGACGGTAGTGTACGTGGTTCCAAACCCCTTCGGAAGAGGTCGGTTGATCTTGGTATATTTCTTCAGCAAATTTTACATTGAACCTCAAGAAATCAATAAACTCACAGGTAGAATCAATTTCCGCTTGGTGCACCGTTTTGGATTGTGCCATCATGGTTGCCGCTGCGATACGAGCACGGTAAGGACCTGCAATTAAATCTGCAGCCTTTAGGAATACTGCAGCACGGGCTGCAAAAGGAACCAATGCCCAAGTCTTACGCGCTTCCAAAGCCGCAGCAATAGCTTGCTCCACATGTGCTTCGGTAGCCAAACTGTAGGTTCCCATACTGTGTTTGTGATCGTGAGGCGGGTGCATGGTTGCCGTCTCCTGAGAATTCACTTCTTCTCCTCCAATCTTCATTGGAATATGGATTTTTTCAGAAAAATATTGGTCATAAGCTGCCGTCACAGCGGCTCTTTCTGGCGTGTTGGGTGCGTATGATTTTACAGCTTCGTTTATGGGGGTAGGTGACTTCAAAAAACTATTTGACATGGCAATTCTGTATTAATTCTATTTATATATATTGATCCAAATGTACCAATTAAATCAAATATAAGGGGGTTTTGAAATTAATTTTTGAGCCCTGAAAATATCAGCCCTAATACCCTTTATACTAAGGCACTAAAGTGTATTAATTTGGTTTGTAAAATTCCCATTTGAAAACCAATTAATGAACTGAACATGGCGAATAAAGACTATAGGAAGGGGAAAAAAACAGGAGTCTTTTCTTTGTACTTTTCATAGGCTTCGTTGCCTTCCCATTTTTTGTCGGCACTAGCTTCTAAAAGATTTACGCCGCTCACACGAGTGAGTAAGAGGTAGGTGAAGACGGGAGAAATCAACGCCAAGTATTGTAGTCCACTGAAGGTTGGCAATGCGATGACCGCAATTCCCGTCCAAAGCAATACTTCTCCAACATAGTTTGGATGTCTTGATATAGACCATAGGCCCGTAGCAATGAATTGTCCCTTATTCTTAGGGTCTTGATTGAAGGCTGATTTTTGTCGATCTGCAATGACCTCCATTATAAAACCAAAGAGCCAAAGTGCCGCACCACCAATTAAAAAGTAATCCGTTGTTTTAGAATCTGAAGCTATTGCGGTAATGGCGGGAAGGGTACACATAAAAACCCAAAAACCCTGCAGTGCCCATGCCAACATAAAGCGTGTGAAATTGGTTTTGATTTTATCAAAGCGTCGGTCTTTCCCTGCTTTTTTGATTCTTAAAAATAAAAAGGAACTCAACCGCATGGCCCAGACTAAGATTAAAACGCCTAGAAGAATCGATCTGAAATCTAAGGTGCCTAAGAGTTGTTTTTGGTATAACGTATATACGATGACGCTTATATAAGTATTCCACCGGTTAGGTCGTAGTAGTGTTCTGTCTTTAAAGCAAAAGAAATAAGAAAAACAACCAACTGAATGAGGTATATAAGCAACAATACCTGAAATCCGATTTGAGCAGCTTCTGCAGTAATAATATCTTGGGTTGTTGCATAATTAAGTGCTATACTCAACACGATAACTGCACTTATTGCAAGTAATCTTTGGATAATCATTTTCATAAGGCAGTAATTTTTTTTAAATATAGGCTAATGTTTTCTAAGTTTTTAAGGAGTCATATTTATTTTATACATTTATATATTGCTTAAGACAAGCAATTGAGACTATAATTATTTAAAAAAAATGAAATGAAAAAATTATTTATTGCAGTTCTTCTTTTTGGAGGGTTTGTATCGGCTCAAGGGCCAAAGAGTACCGGAAAAATAACCTATGATGATAAAGCAGAGCTTATCAAAAAAATGCAAATGGACTATGCCGAAAACGAATTTGGTTTGTTTGAAAGCCTAATGGTCGATAGTGTTGCGGTATATTTAGGATCTACTGAAAAAGTAACAAAAGAAGAGGTAATTAATGGTTTTAAGGGCCATCATCAGTTATACAAAGACATCAACTGGGGCTGGATAAACACCGAGACTGCACTTTATGAGGATGGATCACAATGGACCATGGTGTGGGCTTTATGGAATGGAGAAGGTAATTTCACAGGATCAAAAAATAAAATTCCTGGTCACTTTGCCTACCAATGGAAGGAAGATAAAATCGTTACAGCAATGTACTATTTTGACCCTACAAGCCTTATGGCAGAAATTGGTGCTATGAATGCACAGGCTATTGATTACGGATATAAAGCTACCTATTCTAGTGATTGGAGCATTGGAAACCCAGAAAACGTAAAGATCGTTTTGGATCTTCAAAAAGCAGCTGAAAGAAATGATTTTGATGCTATAAAAGCCTTGATTCACCCTGAAATTTATATTTCTGCTGGCAATGGAAGTGAAATTAAAGGTATTGAGGATTTCACTACAATGTTTGAGCCCTATTTAAAAAACAACTTGTTTTCTATAAAACCTGCGGTATGGATCCCAGTAGTTAATGAAACGGGAGATGAGTGGGTATTGCTTTGGACTGAAGAAGAGACAACTGCTAAAGACGGAACCAAAACAGGAATCGAAGCACAAGAAAGTTTCCGTATTATTGATGGGAAAATTGGTGCAGTAAATCAATTTCAAAAAGCACTTCCAAAATAAGAAGTCTACTTTTCCATAGTATAAAACAAAAAACCCTGCCTATCGGCAGGGTTTTTTATTCTGTACTCCAGCTAAATTACTTCTTAGGCCCTGTAGATACAACAACTTCTAACAAAGGACGCATAGACCATTCGATGGTAGATATTTTTTCATGTGGCAAACCAGCAATTGCACCACCACCTGATAAATGAATCATTGCATTTTCCAATGAATCATACGAATCATAAACCATCATGGTGGCTAAACCGTCTCCCTGAGGTGTGATTTTAGAACTGAGTCCCCACCCAACCATACCGGATTTTGGCATCATTTTCTTGAAGTGTGGTACAACGTATTGCTCAAGTTCTTGGGTATGCTTTTCCACTTCAGTAGAATTGGTAAAATTGAAAATAACATAAGACGCTGCTGCAATACTTTCGATCATCAGGTCTTGCTTGTAGTAATATCGTTGATCCATTTTAAGATCATTGAGAAAACCATAGAGCATAGACGTTTCTACTCCTACAACCTCTTTTGCATTGTTCCACCAAGAGCCTTTATTTACTGCAGTAGCAATATCCTTGTATACATTAACCCACAAATAGTTGTATCCGTCTGCAGCTGGGTTGGTGTTTCTGAGTACTGCCCAGCCTTCAAGTTCGCCTTTGTTTACTGCATCTTGAGCGATTTTTTTACTGTAATTGAGCTCTACATCTAAGAATTTTTCGGTCATGTCTGCAGGAACTTCAACAGGGTGAATCACGATAATTTGTGCAGAAACTGCCATTGAAGTCAAAATTGTAAGTGCTAAAAATAGATTTTTCATATTTGAATTGATTGATTACGATTGTGGAATTCCATTTCCGTCTTTGTTAGGAGCCCAAGAAGTGTGCATGATTTTCCAGCCCATTGCTGTTCTGACCCAAACTGCAGATCCTCTAGTGCTATACATTACTTTTTCTTTAGACTCTTTAAATACATAACTACCAGAGCCGTAAAACGTAAGTACTGCAGTTCGCATATCAGGAGCATAAGAAACTTCCATATCGTTCAGGTCCAAATTGTTCCAAACAACAGCTTCACTTCCGCCAAAAGAACTTTTGTCAAAAACATAAAAGGGATTTAGATTTGAATCGCCCGTTTTGTGAACGATATCTGGATGTTCAAATTTCGAGTAGGTCGTATAATCATCTGCCATGATTGCAGCCTGAAGTTCTCTTTGCGTCTGCATTAATTTTTCAGAAAGCTGCGCCTGGTTTACTTTCGCACTATAGGTTTGTGAAAATCTCCAATAAGTCGAACCAAAAGTAGCATAGTCTACTGCTTTCAATTCAAGTTCAAGTGCTTTTTCATAATCTCCTAAAGTTGCATAATGTTCTGCCATGGAATCGTAAGAATTTGGTCCGTCATGAAGTTGTTGTGCTTGTTGCACATAGTTCATTGCCATTTCCTTGTTAGGCTCACCAAAAGCACCATTGAGATATCCGTACGACATCATATTATAAGATGAAGCTGCATTTTTTGGGAATTTCTCTGCAAAAGACTTGAATGAGTTCATGTCTTTCGATTTTGTTGTCAGGTAATTAATCAGCGGGCTATTCGGAAATTTTGAAGCTCCAGCTTGAGCAACTGCATCGCGATCTTCACTCGATGCCATCAAATAGGTATGCCACGCTTGCTCTTCTTCACTCAATTTAGAAACATCAATCGCTGCTAGTTTTGATTTTTGACTACCCCATTTTGGGTATGGGCTGCTTATTGCTGCTAGGGTTAACTGAGCACAACCACAGTCTGAATCTAATAATAAGGCTGCTTTGGCCATTCCTAACGCAATGGTGTATTCTAAATTGGTTAGGGCTTCAACAGCTTGATCAGAAATGATTGCTGCGTTCTTGTCACATGAGGTTTTTTGAACCCACTGTGCAGTTGAAATACTTGTGCTGAGCACAAGTAAAAGGAAGATTTTTTTCATAATTTTGATATAGTTATTTTGTTCGAAAATACTAAATTAATTTTATTTTGCAATTAAAAAGCAATGAGCGTTTTCCACAAACTCCCAGATGTAATTTTTCAGTTGGTAAAAAGTGCTTATCTTTGAAATGAGGTGAAATGTCCTTTTTAAACGGACTACGACTATATTTTTTCAGGTGAAAATGAAACCAAGCAAATATGTTTTTTTTAGAGTAATTCCATTCATGTTCTTTATTATTGGAATTAGCGGTCAGGCACAATTTTCGAGCGTAACTGAAACCAGTATTTCCAATAATAATTTAAGAATTGACCTAACATTCGATGAGGAGATTTTTTCAGTTGCAGGATGTAGCACCCCTACTTGTATAGAAATTACTGATTTTAATGTGACTTTGAGTGGCGGAAACGCTACTCTTGCTTCCAATACTCCAATAACGATAACCAAGCTTGGTAATTTTAATTTTAACCCCAATTGGAATGTAGGAGAGCCAAATGATTCAGGTGCTGGAGATAACACTGAAAACTATGCTCAACATACCGGTGGAAGTACAATGAATGATTTACCCAACACTCGGACCTTAAATGGCTTATTGGAGGTAATCAATACTGTTTCTCAAACCATTACAGGATATACGTGGTTTGCTACCTATCCAGTTGGCTCTGACTGTGCCCACAACTATTATAGAGCAAATACTGCAAAAAGTTGGACGGATACCAAGGCAGATGCTACCGCAGCTGGAGTTGTTCTAGGGATACCCGCAGATCTTTTAGTTTACAATTCACAGGAAGAATTTGACTTTCTGTTTAATAACCATAGTGCAAGTACAGCAAATACGTGGATTGGATTACGTCAATATCCAACTGCGGATGATTGGTCAGAACCTTCAGGAGGATGGTATTGGGATGATGGTACTCCGATTGACAATAGTGCTGCGAAACTAAAATATCAAATTACGATAGCCTTAAACGGAGTTGCTGATGGAGATGAGTTGATCTCTGTAAATCCAGTAACCGGTCCTGCCTCTGTATTTAATTGTGCTGGAGTGGCAGCCATAAACCAAGTCAATGGAGCCAATCAAGTTTACTTAAATGATAAGTTAGATCCCTACATAGTAAGTTCTTCTATTTCAGATGACAACACTACGGTTCGTGTAGTTTTCAATGAAACCATTTTTACGGATGCAGCCAGTAATCCAATGCTCAATACAGACTTTGAACTGTTTCTAGTTCAAAACGGGAGTGTAGCTAGTTTAAGCTCCATCAACCCTTCTTCCATAATAAATTATGGGAATAGAATTTTCGATTTAACCCTGCCCCTGATTGGTTTGCCCATGTCGGGCAAAGAAGTGCTGACCATACTCCCCGCTTTAGGAAGTGTTTTTGATGCTGCGAGCAACACCGCTTCCTCGGTTCAAGTGAATAATATAGTTAATTTTAATCCGCCCAAAACAGGACCAATATATTTGAGTAACATCTACAAAACCTCAACAGTTTCTGGAACATTAGTTGTTGCTTCCGAAACATTTTTATGTGATGACATTACATTCAACAACTACAACCAAGCCTATCATGACGGGGTTCTTTTAGAGCCACAGGTCGGAAATTATTTGCTCTACAACAAAAACTATTCCTATCCTTCTGTCATGATTCAAGGGTCTGATTTTGGCTACTTTCATCTTCGTGGATTTGACAGAATCCTAGAGGTTCAAAAATCTGACGGGCTTATAGTTGCCAAATATTCTTGTTTATAAAGTCCACCTTACACCTCCTATTCGATTTTTAATTGTCTACCTTGTTAGAAGATCAAAATTCTAGCATGCACGCAAAAAAATCCAACGCTTCTATTGCTCAAATCATTCTCCTTATTCTTGCAGGTGAATCTGTCTTTATTTTACCCTTTGTATTGCCTCGAATTTTTAGACCCACCTATTTAGATGTATTTGAACTGACCAACTTTGAGCTTGGAAGCTGTTTTTCGATTTATGGAACCGTCGCCCTTTTGTCTTATTTATACGGAGGAGCTATTGCAGATAAATTCTCGCCTAGGAAGCTCATCGCTGGGTCTTTATTGCTAACCGCATTGGGAGGCTTGGTCTTGTCTACCTTTCCATCTGTTAGTACATTACAAGTGATCTACGGCTATTGGGGTTTTACTACAATTTTTCTGTTTTGGGGGGCCATGATCAAAGCTACCCGAGTATGGGGAGGCACAACAAAACAGGGAAGTGCCTTTGGATTTTTAGAGGGAGGTCGTGGATTTGTTGCTGCCACCATTGGCGCCATAGGTGTTTATATTTTTTCCGTAATCTTGCCGAGTAATGTGGCTACTGCTATCCTTGTTGAACGTCAAGATGCCTTTCGCTATGTGATTTTATTTGCAACTGCACTTGCCTTTTTTGTTGGGGGTTTAGTCTTCTTTTTTATGGACAATTCCAAAAAAATAGACACTCCAATAATTTCTTCTGAATCTTCATTAGCCAACATTAAAAAAGTCCTCAAAATCCCGTCGGTATGGTGGCTGATGCTGATTGTATTATCGGCCTATGTAGGTTATAAGCTTACCGACATCTTTTCTTTATACGCCTCTGAAATCATGCTTTTTGATGAAGTAAAAGCCGCCCAAGTTGGTACCTTCCAATTGTATATTCGACCCATTGTTTGTGTGGCAATTGGTCTGTTGGCCGACAAATCGCGCGGCTCTCTGTGGATTATGATTGGCTTTGTTGTGATGTTGAGTGGAGCACTTATTTTTGCTTCTGGTCAGGTTCAGTCCGGATTGAACTTTTTATTTTTCCTGTCCTTAGTCATTACCGCGACTGGCACCTATGCCATTCGAACATTGTATTTTGCTGTTTTACAAGAGGGTAAAATTCCTTTAGCGGTAACCGGAACAGCGGTCGGTTTAATATCGGTTGTAGGATATACTCCCGATATTTTTGTGGGACCAATTATGGGGTATTTATTAGATCGTTCTCCCGGGATTGTTGGACATCAAGAGGTTTTTATGCTGTTAGCGCTGTTTGCTGCTCTCGGATTGATTGCATCCATTCAATTTTCTAGATTAAGTGTTCTTAAAAACAGTTAATTGTACTATTACAGTAGATATTTACTATATTT
>JGI20154J14316_10004135_pt1 | contig 11261 bp, 8 predicted proteins | sample COG_04_FD_14316 | JGI IMG/M metagenome (IMG submission 14316) | reverse complement strand
TGGATTGATAAAAAATGCAGTAAATATTCCAAGAGGTGTGATCGAATTTAAACTAGCTCCTAATTCTTTACATAACCCAATCAATATCAATGATGATACATTTATTCTTGTTTATTGCGCTGGTGGTTATCGTTCTGCTCTCGCTGCTAAAGTGCTAGAGGACATTGGTTTTAAAAATGTTTTTAATATTGGTGGCTTTGGGGAATGGCTCTCTAATGGCGGCGAAATAGAAAGAACCTAATTTCTAAAGCTTATATTTAAATTGGCGCGCCCGGGAAGATTCGAACTCCCGACCCCTTGGTTCGAAGCCAAGTACTCTATCCAACTGAGCTACAGGCGCAATTTGTTGTGCAATTATAATCCTATTAGTTATGTTTTTTAAACCAATCAAAATATTTCTTCATGTGATAATATTTACATACTAATTTTAGGGAATAAAAATGAATAAAAATACAAAACGCCTTATCTATGCATTATTAGTTATACCTATTGCATATGTATCATTGCTGCTAGTAATAGATTTTGATGTAAACAACAAAAGACCCATTTTAAGTGTATTTAAGATGCTTCAGAAAGAAGGCTCTCAAGAAATTGTTGATTTTTCAATTAAAGGCAAAGTAGATAACTTTACCTCAAACCCTAATAAAGATAGAAACCCATATTATGGAGATCTTCACGTTCATACTAAATACTCTTTCGATGCCTATGTTTTTGGAGTAACTGCAACACCTGATGATGCATACAGATACGCAAAAGGTGAGGGCATTAGTCATCCACTTGGCTATGAAATGAAACTAAGAGAGCCTCTAGATTTTTACTCAGTGACTGATCATGGTTTCTTTATGGGGATGATTGAGGCCTATGCTGATACGTCTACTGAAGTGTCAAAATTGGAAGTTACTAAACCATTTCACAACTTAAATAGACCAGAAAACCTTACAGTAGATTCAGCTGGTCAAAGATCGGACATTTTTAGTAGCGTATTGGGTCAAGCCATTCTTCAGCCTTATCCAAGCTGGCATCCAAAAATTTTAAAAGCCTGGCTAACTCACAATACACAGCTAGCACTAAAGACCTTTGATTACACAACGCATAAATCTGCTTGGGCTGACATAGCAAGGTCTGCAAATGAACATAACGACCCTGGAACCTTTACTACCTTTATAGGATATGAATTCACAACCTCAACAGACACAGAGGGTGGGAATCTCCATAGAAATGTAATATTTAATTCTTCGAAAGCCCCGATAAGGCCTTGGACAAGAATTGACTCTTTAAATCCTGAAGATCTTTGGACATGGCAAGATGCTTTAAGAGAAAAGGGAATGGATTCTGTATCAATGCCTCATAATAGTAATGGTTCAAATGGTCAAATGTTTGAGTCTGAGACTTTTAAAGCAAATGCAATTAACAAAGCTTATGCAGAAAAAAGAATGAGAAATGAGCCTATCGTTGAAATTACTCAGGTAAAAGGAACTTCTGAAACGCACCCTCTACTATCTCCTGATGATGAATGGGCTGATTTTGAAATTGTGGATTACAGAGTTGGAAGCAGACCTCCAACTTATAGCAAGCCATCAGGAAGCTACGTAAGGGAGGCTTATTTAAATGGACTAACTTTAGATTTTACTCAACAAGGCAATCCATATAAGTTTGGATTGATTGGTTCTAGTGATACACATACCGGTGCTGGCGCTTATGATGAAAGTAACTATTGGTCGAAAATAGGTCTTCTAGATGGTGACCCAGAGAACAGGGGAAGCGTCCCTTTAAAAAAAGAGAATATCGAAAGACTCACTCAGTATATGGAAGCATTCAACCAGCCAATAAGCACTGTTGATATTAATGGAAGAACTTTTGCAAATACAGGGTTTACTCAATGGGGAGCATCTGGTTTAGCTGTTGCTTGGGCGGAAGAAAATACAAGAGATTCAATTTTTAAAGCTTTTAAAAGAAAAGAAACCTTTGCCACCACAGGTACAAGAATAGCAGTAAGATTCTTTGCTGGTTATGATTTATCCTCAATTGACTTGAATTCAGATTCATTAGTAAGCCAGGCTTACAATAAAGGTGTCACTATGGGTGCTGATCTTATGCATGATGGAGATCGTTCACCAGATTTCTTAGTTTGGGCTCAAAAAGATAAAAATGGTGCACCTCTTCAACGTGTACAAATTATAAAAGGTTGGGTCGATTCTAATAGCGGGATGCCTCATGAAGAGGTTTATGATGTTGCATGTTCCGATGGAATAAGTGTTGATCCAATTACCAATCGGTGCCCAGATAATGGGGCAAGAGTAAACATTAAAGATTGTTCAATTTCCCAGGACAGAGGGTCTGCCGAACTAAAAACTATTTGGAAAGATCCAAATTTTAGTTCTACTAATAAATCATTTTACTATGTAAGGGTTCTTGAAAATCCATCATGCAGATGGACTACTTGGGATGCCATAAAAGCAGGTCATAAACCAAGAGAAGATCAACATGAAACCATTCAAGAGAGGGCATGGTCATCACCTATTTGGTATATACCAGCTAAATCTGAAGTAGACGTGATACCTCTTGGTGGCAGCGTTAATGTCATCGGGAATGATTAAAAGCTATAAATAATTATTTAAATAAAAACATTGAAATCAAAGGTATTAATATTTTTCTTAATCGGTTTTATCTTATATCTTATTGATATAGGGTTGAATAATGATGACAATAAAAGTATTTATATATCAGATCAAGAAATTAATAGCTTAATATCTGCTTGGAAATCTCAAGTAGGCAGGGTTCCTAATGAAGATGAGATTTCAAGAATTATCAATAACCTTGTTGAAGAAGAAATTCTTTACAGAGAGGCATTATTATTAGGCTTAAATGAAGATGACAGAATAATAAAAAGAAGACTTGCACAAAAAATTTCTTTTTTAAAGCAAGAGTCTTTACCTAATAAGCCTAAAAGAAAAGAACTTAATGCCTTTTTTGAAAAGAATAAAAGTAAGTATTTTGTAGAACCTGTATATAGCTTTACTCATTTATTTTTTTCTTCAGATAATAATTCTCAACTAAGGTCGCAGGCCGCTTTCAATAAAATACCAAATAATATTACAGATATAAAATCCGATCCTTTTTTTCTAGGGAAGAATTTTGCTGATATTAACCTTAAAGAAATTGAAAATGAATTTGGAAATAATTTTAATACCTATTTTAAGGAATCTAATTTAAATAAGTGGAGTGGGCCATTCCTTTCATCTTTTGGTCACCATATTATCTTTATTAATGACTATAGATCAGGTTTTTATCCACCTCTTGATGTGGTTATAGACAAGGTAGAACTCGACTTATTAGCTGAAAAAAAAGAAGGAGCAATTAATAATTTCATTGATGATGTTAGATCGGAATATACAGTTATTATTAACCCGAATCTTAGAATTGAATGAAGAAAATTATATATTTATACTTGCTCTTCTTTGCATTTGAGACTCAGTCCCATGAATTTAATCCAGCCCATCTTGTAATAAATGAATCTAAGGTTGAGGCATTTAGTTATGACGCGACTTGGATGTATCCCTTTAAGAATATAGGTAAAAGAGCAGAAGTTATATTTCCAGAAAATTGTTTATCTAGTCCTGAAAAGCCATACATTCAAGGTAAATATCTTGTTGAAAAAATTAAACTTAATTGCGCACAGTCCTTAAAAGGCAGCACTTTAAGCATTATCAATTTAAGTGTGCTAACGGATGCATTAGTAACAATAAACTTTAAAAATGATACTTTTGAGGGATTAGTAAATCTTCAAAAAACTGAAATCAATATTCCTGTTCAAAAGCAATATTATCCAACCTCATACCTAAATCTAGGAGTGAGTCATTTATTCGATGGTCTGGATCATATATTATTTATTTTTGGTCTTCTTTTTTGTATTTCAGGTTTTATAAATATTATCAAAACTATTACTGCTTTCACTATTGCGCATAGCATAACTCTAGGTTTATCAGTTTTTAATATCATCTCATTGCCACAGGGGACTGTTGAAGCACTTATAGCGTTAACAATAGTTTACCTGGCATTAGAGATTGGTAGATCAGATTTAAAAATTAAAACACCGTGGATGATGGCTTTTGGATTTGGTCTCTTGCATGGACTTGGCTTTGCTAGCGCATTGGTAGATATAGGTATATCGAACAACCAAATGCTTTTATCTTTATTATTTTTTAATATCGGAATTGAGCTAGCCCAAATAGCCCTTATACCAATCCCGTTATTTCTTATTTATTTATCAAAGAGACTCTATCTCTCAAATCATCTAAAAATTCTAGCAAGCTATTCAATAGGTGGCATGGGCTTCTATTGGTTTATAGATCGTGTAATTGGTATGATTCAATAAATTATTTTTAAGTATTCATGTTAACGTTTTTAAATAACCACACTATTTTCCATAAGAGCGCCCATCTGCTTCTTGTATTATTTTTTAGTGTTACTTTAAATGCTAGTACCAGTTTAATTGTCCTTGGCTCTGGAACTCCTAACCCTGATCCTGATAGATATGGTTCAGCATATGCAGTCGTTGTTAATGATCGGGCATATTTAGTTGATTTTGGACCCGGGGTGGTTAGAAGAATTTCGGCAATGTCACCATCATGGGGTGGGGATTTCCCTCAACTCGAACTACAAAATATCAACCATGCTTTCTTAACCCACATTCATTCCGATCATTCAGGTGGCTTATCTGATTTAATATTAACACCATGGGTAATGGGAAGAGATAGCGAATTAAGTCTATATGGGCCAAAGGGTTTAAAAGATATGGCTCAAAATATCACAAATGCCTACAGTCTTGATATTGACTATCGACTTAATGGAACTCAGCCAGCTAACTCCAAAGGATTTATTTCAATTGTCAAAGAAATAGATGTGGGCAGCATATATAAAGATAAAAATATCGAAGTTGTTGCATTTAGAAATAGTCATGGCGACCTTTATGAATCTTATGGATATTTATTTATTACTGAGGATAAAAAAATACTATTTTCTGGGGATACAGCAATAAGCTCATCTTTAAAGAATCATGCGAAAGATTTAGATATCTTGGTTCATGAGGTTTATTCAAGCGAGGGTTTTAAATCCAAAAAAGATGACTGGAAAATATATCATCAAGCACATCACACATCTTCAATCGATCTTGGCATTCTTGCTAATGAATTAAAGCCAGCGAAACTAGTAGCGTCTCATATTTTATTTTGGGGTGCCTCAGAAGAATCTGTAATCAAAGATATAGAATTAAATTTTAAAGGCAAAGTCATACTTGCTACAGATTTATTGGTTATAGATTAACTAAATAAACATTGACCACAGGCATGCTTAACTATAACCTTCGGGCATTAACAACACAGGACTAGATGAAATTTAGTGATCTGAAATTATCAGACCCAATATTAAGATCATTACAAGATCAAAATTATAAAGAACCAACACCAATTCAGGCTGATGTCATACCTGCTATATTAAACAAAAGTGATGTAATGGCTGCCGCTCAGACTGGTACAGGTAAGACTGCAGCATTTGTTTTGCCTATTTTAAGCATTCTTTCAAACCCAAAAAATAATTACAAAGGCCACCAGTTGAGGGCTCTAATAGTAACCCCAACTCGAGAGCTTGCTGCTCAAGTTAGGGAAAGCGTTAACACATATAGCAAGTATTTAAGCATCAGGTCTACGGCTGTCTACGGCGGGGCTAGGATACATAATCAACAACTTAAACTTAGAAAGGGAGTAGATGTCCTTGTAGCAACTCCAGGAAGGTTATTAGATTTATATAATCAGAAATCTGTAAATTTTAAAAATATAGAGATGTTCGTGTTGGATGAGGCTGATCAGATGCTTGATATGGGCTTTATTCATGACATAAAAAAAATTGCTAATCTACTTCCTGAAAGAAGGCAAAATTTAATGTTTACAGCAACTTTTTCAAATTCATTTAGATCTCTAGCAAGAGAGATGGCTGACAAGGCAATAGAAATTTCTGTAACATCTGATGGTGAAACTGGGGAGAATATAGAGCATTATGTTCATCCTGTAGATAAGTCACGAAAAGCTGAACTTTTAATCGAACTTATCGAAACTAAAAAATGGGACCAAGCATTAGTTTTTACAAGAACAAAGCATGGCGCTGATAGACTTCAAAAACAACTGGATAAGGTTTCTATAAAGTCAAAAGCCATACATGGAAATAAAACTCAAAATAATAGAATGAAGGCCCTAGATGACTTTAAAAATAACAGAATTAAGATACTTGTAGCAACTGATGTTGCGGCACGTGGAATTGATATAAAAAAAATGTCACAAGTTATTAATTTTGATGTACCAACAGTAGCAAAAGACTATATTCATAGAATTGGAAGAACCGGCAGAGGTGGAGACAAAGGAACTGCAATATCTCTTGTAAGTGCAGATGAGTTTAGATTATTGCGAGATATTGAAAAGCTTTTGAACCAGAAGCTAGAAAGAATTGAGATCGATGGGTTTGAACCTGAGCATCTTATCCCAACAAAAGAAAAGCCACAAAAAAAGAACTTTCATAACAAGGCTGGCTTTAGAAACAGGAAAGGAAATAGAAAGGGCTAGTTAAAAATAAGTTATGAATAGCATTAAGCAATCTTATGATGTCGTTATCTTGGGTGGCGGTGCTGGCGGCTTGTTTTGCGCATTAACTGCTGCCAAAAAAGGTAGGAAAGTTCTTGTTCTAGAAAAATCTAATAAAGTAGGAAAAAAAATATTAATGTCTGGTGGTGGTAGATGTAATTTTACCAATCAATTTATTAATCCTAGTAATTTCCTTTCTACAAATAACCATTTTTGTAAATCAGCGCTTTCACAATATACAGCTCAGGATTTCATATCCATGGTTGAGGATCATGACATCGAATATGAAGAAAAAAAACATGGACAACTATTTTGTGTAAATTCTGCAAAAGACATCGTCGAAATGTTGGTTGCAGAGTGTGATAAATACAAAGTGAAGATATTAACGCATGCCAACACCACCAGCGTTAAGTATATTGAAGCTAACTCATATGATTTAAAGGTAAATATAGAAAATAAGACTGAAAATATATTATTTGAAGTTCATTCAACAAATCTTGTCGTTGCAACAGGCGCTTTATCAGTCCCCACATTAGGAGGCAGTGGTTTTGGTTATGATATTGCTAAACAATTTGAATTAAAAATTACTAATCTTCAGGCAGGCCTTGTCCCATTTATGTTTAGCGATCATATAAAAAATATTTGTGAAACCCTATCGGGAGTTTCTCATGGTGTAGAAGTAACATCCAATGAAGTTACCTTTAATGAGGATATGTTATTTACACACAGAGGATTAAGTGGTCCTGCAATTTTACAGATATCTAATTATTGGAACCTTGGCGATTCTGTTAGCATTAATTTAATGCCATCAATCTCGGCATCTGAATACATAAAGAGTGCAAAAAATGATAATCCTAAGCTTCTCTTGAAAACTATTTTAGGAAACAAGATGGCAAAAGCGCTGGTATCTGAATTAGAGAATTTGATGTGGAAAGAATTTGCAAATAAACCTATTGGTGAATGGTCAAATCATCAAATTGAGGAAACTGGGTTTATATTAAATAATTGGTTGTTAAAGCCGTCTTCAACAGAAGGATATAGGACTGCAGAGGTCACCTTAGGCGGAGTTAATACAGACTCAGTTAGCTCAAAAACTATGGAAGTTAAGAATAAAAAAGGATTATATTTTATAGGTGAAGTTCTTGATGTAACTGGTCACCTTGGTGGGTTCAATTTTCAATGGGCATGGGCTTCGGCTTATGTTGCAGGAAATGATTTATAAATAAGGTTTTGTTAAGATAATAATTATGGATACCTCAGTTTATATTATTGGAAATATTATTTTTATAGGTTTACTTTACTGGGCTGTAAAAGACAATATTAAATAACACCTATCTTCTGATACACTAGCATTTTTTAAAAATCACATAATGCTTTCATTTAATAATTTAGAACTAGTTCTTGGTGGTAAAACACTTTTTGATGATGTTTCGCTAACTATTCATCATCATCAAAAAGTTGGACTTGTTGGTGCCAATGGAACTGGCAAAACTAGCTTATTCAAGATAATAAAAAAAGAAATCGAAGTTGATCAAAGCACTGTAAGTTTTCCATCAGATTTAAGAATTTCTTATCTTGCACAAGAAGTGAAGGGTACTGATGAAATTGCACTTGATTATGTTCTCTCAGGTGATGCAAATCTTGTTGATATTCAGAAAAAAATAGAAAAAGCTGAAATTGATGAGAACTATGAGATTCTTGGAGAGCTTTATGAGGTTTATAGCTCATTAGATGGATACTCAGCAAAATCAAAAGCAGAACAATTAATGGTTGGTCTTGGTTTTAAATCAGGTGATTTTAATAAGCCGCTTAAAGATTTTTCTGGTGGATGGAGAGTTAGATTAAATCTTGCAAAAACATTAATGCAGCCATCAGATTTAATGCTTTTAGATGAACCAACAAACCATTTGGATTTAGATGCGATCCTTTGGCTTTCTAATTGGATTAAATCATTTAAAGGTGCACTGATTCTTATATCTCATGATAGAGATTTTCTTGATGACTGCATTTCATACGTAGCCCATTTATATCAACAATCCATTGAGTTATATTCAGGAAATTATTCTCAATTTGAAATTCTTAGAGCAGCAAAAATGGCAGAAATTCAAAGCAATTTTATTAAACAGCAAAAAGAAGTAGCTCATATGCAAAGCTTTATTAATCGATTCAAAGCTAAGGCAACAAAAGCGAGACAGGCACAAAGCAGAGTGAAGGCATTAGAAAAAATGGAATTAATTGCTCCTGCTCATATCGACTCTCCGTTCAATTTTACAATTTCAGAAACAGATAAAATCTCTAATCCCTTGGTTACTCTTAATAGAGCTGGTCTAGGTTATTCAGAACCTATTCTTTCGAATGTTGCGTTCACGATTTGTCCTGGAGATAGAATTGGTTTACTAGGTCCTAATGGCGCTGGTAAATCTACTCTTATAAAAAGTATTGTTGGGACATTGCCAATACTGGATGGTGATAGAGAAACAGGTACTAACATCAAGGTGGGTTACTTCTCTCAACATCAAGTTGATGACCTTGATTTATCCATATCTGCATTTATGCATATCCAAAGACTTGATGAAACTAAAACAGAAAAACAGATTAGAACCTATCTTGGTGGCTTTGCCTTTAAGGGAGACAAGGTTAAGGATCCTATCAGACTATTTTCTGGTGGTGAAAAGGCTAGACTTGCTTTTGCAATTATTTCATATCAAAAACCGAATATTCTTTTAATGGATGAACCAACCAATCATTTGGATATGGAAATGAGGCATGCATTAACAGTTGCAATCCAAACATTTAAAGGGGCTATTCTTCTTATTTCTCATGACAGACATCTTCTTAATAGCTCTGTAGACACTTTTTATCTCATCGATAATGGAACACTAGAAATATTTGATGGCGACTTAGACGATTATAAAAATTATATCCTTGATATTAAATCCTCTGATAATAAAGAATCAAAAAAGAAGAAATCAATAAAAGATGGACCAAAAGAAGATAACTCTGAAAAGATTAAAATACTTAATAGCTCTATATCTAAACTTGATAAAAGATTATTTAGATTAAATACAAAACTTACCGAAGCTAATCATAAATTAGCTGATCCAGAATTATATACTGATGACTCCAGCGAAGACCTTCAAGACTTAATAAGAAATCAATTAGAACTTACTAATGAGGTAGAGGCTGCTGAGAAAGAGTGGATGGATAAAGCTGCTGAGCTTGATATTCTCAAGTAATTTAATGGCGCGCCCGGAGAGATTCGAACTCCCGACCCCTTGGTTCGTAGCCAAGTACTCTATCCAGCTGAGCTACGGGCGCAGTAACTAAAAACCTCGCAATAATAACACTTTCAGTCAAATAGCTTAAGAGTTTTCAATCTTAGTAAAGGCATTTTTAGCAAAATTTATTGAATTAGTACTGAGAATCTGTAATATTAATGCCATGTTAAACCATCTATCAAAATTTGTTAGTAATAAATATCTTTCTTCATAAATCATGAATATGAACAAAGATACCATACATAGATATGCACTTTGGGCTCAGAAAATGAATTCAATTCGCCTCACTGAGCATATAGAGCTTTCCGACTTCATGCTCTTAACTGAGATTCTTAGAAGAGAGGTATTTAATGAAGCGCCTATAAATGTGATGTGGCTTCAAAAAGAGCTTGCTATGTCTTTTACCAAAGTTAAGGCTGTTATAGGGAGATTAGAAGCTAGGAAATTTATAAAAAAAATACCTAGCAAAACTGATAAAAGATATAAACAGCTTTCTATAACACACTCTGGTAAGTTGTTTGCTTACAAAATAATTTCAAACCTCAACATGGAACCATAAATTAAACGTCGTTTAAGGATGTCCCAAAGTTATAAATTATCGTTTTTATTCATTGTTTAAATATTATTAATTAATAATATTGCTTTTTATTTTACTTCATTATTTTAAATATATATTAAATATATATAAAGTCTGTTATTGTGTTGTTTATTTTTAATAATATATAAAAAATGAACTATAAATTACCAACTAATTTAACCTTCTCCTTATTAATATTTTTCTCAATTAGCTTATCTTCAGAAATATTGAATGAAAATAGCACAGAGAATAAAGATACTAATAATGCTGATATTTCAGAAGAGAGCATTGTTGAAGAGCAAATAATTTTAGTTGAGAGTGAAGAGCTAATTGATGCAGATGATAAGAGCGATATTGATAATGATAAAAACAATGGTGTTAAACACGAATATAGCTTCATTAGAGATCTTCTATTAACAGCAGGTTTAATTGATAGTAAGAATGACATCTCTAGTCTTAATCAAATTCTTTCTGAGCTTAACGAATCACCTATAGCTTTATATGCTGAAGAAATATCATCTAATTCTTCTGATATAAACTCGAATGATGTACAAATAGCTGCTAATAAAGCCGCTATCATTTTAAACGATACAGACATATCTGCTAACGTTACTAACATCTCAACAAATGCAGATAACATAACTTCAAACGATACAGATATAGCTGCTAATACAATGGCCATAACTTCAAACGATACTGATATAGCTACCAACGTTACTAATATCTCAACAAATGCAGATAACATAACTTCAAACGATACAGATATAGCTGCTAATA
>JGI20154J14316_10004124_pt1 | contig 11272 bp, 9 predicted proteins | sample COG_04_FD_14316 | JGI IMG/M metagenome (IMG submission 14316) | reverse complement strand
CTTATTGATCCATGGCACCGCTGATACCGTGGTGTTACCCCTCAGCAGTGAGATGCTGGCGAGCGAACTCAAGCAGGCTGGCGTGGTCTACAAGCACCTGGTGATTGAAGGTGGTACGCATAGTTTTCCAGACCCGGCCCATGCCGCTGAGGCCGCCCAAGCCACCGTTGGCTGGTTTATGCAATACCTTTGATCAGGCCGGCTGCACAGCGCTGCTGATGAGCACCGCTCATTGGGGCGGTTACTGTGTCAGCCCCCATTCAGCCCACATTCAGCCCACATTCAGGCAGCAGATCAGGCTCTGAGAAACAGCGTGACCAGCGGTTCATCGCCCACCTGGCAACTTTGGTGGCCATGTACCGCCGGGTCAAAGGTGGCGCCTGCGGGCAGGGCGTCAGCCGAGTAGAAGTGCTCCCCAGGCTNAAAAATCTTTGACGTGCCATCCTGCAAACTGATTTGCATTTTACCGCCAAGAATAAACACATACTGTGGATTCGGCGTGCAGTGGAACTCCTTGCTGAAACCCACCGGACTATGGCGCAACTGATAACCACCAGAGGGCAGTAACGGCGACAACATGGCGCGGGGGCTGCCTTCCGTGAGCGCTATCGGTTCTTCACGAAACTGGGCTCGCCCATCACTATCGGTAAACAGCACGACCTTGGTAAATGTTTGCACGGTGATTGCCTCTTTAATCTTGTTTATAAAACGCTCAATCTATTTTTTGGTTTTGTCGCCCACATTGCGCGTGTAGTCTCGAATCGTTGCCTTGTATTCATCTTCCGTAAACGCCCATTGTTGTAAGTCTGCATCGGCCCAGCCCATGGCCATGCCAGAGGCTGACCGACCGAGGGCCGATGTCATAGCGCGGGTCATGGCTAATGACGCCGGTGGAATTGCCAGCAATTCACTAACGAGCTTCTCGGTTTCCGCAACCAGCTGCCCAGGCCCCGCCAGGCGCTGGGCCCAGCCACATGTTTTAAGTTCGTCCGCAAACACCTTGCGCGCCGTCATCACCCAGTCGCGGGCCGTGGGTAAACCCACCTCACGAGCCAGCAAAGGTGTGCCGTTCCAAACGTTGGGAATGCCCAGGGCCAATTCCGGTATGCGCAACACCACATCATCAGCAATCACCCTGAAATCACAGGCCGTCGCCAGCAACGCACCGCCGCCGATGACATGCCTTTGTATCGAGGCAATGGTGACCTGGGGAATACGCTCTAATTGTTCTAACACCCGTTGCCAGGTGGCGGTGCGGTTTCGCCGAGTGGACCAGTCACCTTCGACCGGGGGGTACGACGTGGTCTTTAAATCCGCGCCCGCACAAAAAGACTTACCTTCACCGCTGAGCACCAGCAGACGAATGTCTGGCCGCTCCATTAACTCGTTCAAGGTAGCAGAAATCACCTGACGTATATCATCATTCAGCGCGTTTAACTGCTTGGGGCGGTCGAGGGTAAGCCTGACGATGGGACCGTCGAAGACGACTTTGATACCGGTGGTTTCGGGCATGGGGTTTGTACTCAGTTGGCCTGGGAGGGTTGATGGGTTCGCGGAAAGTGTACGTTATTCGATCAGACATTCGTCCAAATTGATTTGCCCATCATAACCAGTCTAGCTGGCTAAAACACGTCTCGACGACGTGGGTCATCCGGGCGGGGACCCACATGCAATATCATCCCTATCGCTAGTACTAATAAGCCGTAGAAGATAATAGATCCGCTAAACGAATGGGCTAGTTGGTAAAGGTGGTAACGGGCAGCTTAGAATGAATTTCTCATCCTGCGAGTGGTACTAACTTAGGGGAAAGGTCAATAATGTCGGTTTGTGTTGGGGCGATGACTTTACCTGGAAAGAGGGCACAGGTTGGAATTTCTGTGTTTTTTCAGGAACGAAGTGGAATAAGGTAGGTAACGCAGAGAAGAAAGACAATATTAGAAACACCTATAGAGGATTGATGAGTCGTGCCCGGGATTCCCTGGTCATCTGGGTGCCGCCAGGTGAAGAGGGTGATGCTACCCCGCTCACCGTTGGTCATGAATCAAACTGCCAGCTGTCTGAAGGCTTGTGGTGTGAGTGCGTTGCCACAGTTGCAGGTGCAGGTTGGTGTGGCAGACGGGCGCTAATTTGGTTAAGTGAACTGAGTCGGTAGAGATAGCTGATCTCATAACAAGTTTTGGGCGCCTATTCAACATTGGACGAGCGTGAAGCGCATGGATAGCGAGGTCGAGTGAAAAGAATCAAAGATAGGGGCGGCACCGGCAGCAGAAACCTAGAGTTCAGCTTTTCAGGGGAGTCTTACTCCACTGGTATGAGTGATGATCTTGATTGGCCAGATGCTGCTCGAGTGCCAGTTAATCGAAAAGGTAATACTGTTCGCAAGTTTGTTTGGGTAGATCTCAAAGAGTCAGAGTGTCCTACCATTATTGCCGGCTATGCAAGCCTCACACAGCTCATAGACTTTGTTGTGGATGACCATTCGTGTAAAAAAATTCAAATACTATTTGGAAATGAACCCTTTCCATCTACCCGCAAATTTCACAGCAATAAAACTTTGACCTTCAGTGAGGAAGCTACAGACTATTGGGTCAATAAAGGTATATCGCTGCGGCTCTCGGCAAAAGTGGTTCGAACCATAGAGCTCATTCAAAGTGGAGTTGTTGATGCGCGCATAGCCCCCAGCGGAACTAGTTTACACGCCAAAATATATTTGGGTGACAATGCCGTCACGATTGGGTCAAGTAACTTCACGCAACGAGGTTTGTATTCTCAATTGGAAGCAAATGTACGTTTCCAGCGAGCCAACGATAAGAAGCGATATGCTGAGCTAGAGCAAGTTGCTAGCAATTACTGGTCTCAAGGTGAGGATTTTTGTGATGGCCTTATTGAACTCCTGGAAAAGCTATTAAAAGTGGTAGATTGGCAAGAGGCTCTAGCCCGATCTTGCACAGAGTTGTTGGAAGGGGAGTGGGCAAAAAAATATCTTGATAATAATTACCTGAGTACTGAAACACTTTGGCCTTCGCAAAGGCAAGGTATCGCGCAGGCACTGTATATCCTTGCTAACCAGGGTAGTGTCCTTATTGCGGATGCTACAGGTTCTGGAAAAACCAAACTTGGTGTGCATTTAGTTGGTGCGATTCAAGACGAAGTGATTCGCTCAAATAGACTTCGGAAGGGTAAGCCGCTTTTGATTGCTCCACCTTTGGTAAAAGACAGTTGGGAGCAAGAAATTGCAAAAAGCCGATTTGCCATGTCTGTTGTTTCACATGGCAGGCTGAGTAATTTAAAGCCTGGGCACTGGGAACGAGAGGCACTGCAGAGTGCTCAGGTGCTTTGTGTTGATGAGGGACACAATTTTCTCAATTCAAAGACAAATCGGACCCAGGCGCTATTTAGAAATATCGCCGATCATGTCGTACTTTTCACTGCTACACCCATCAATAGAGGCGTGCGTGATTTACTCCAAGTTGCGGACCTGCTGGGCGCAGACAATTTGCAAGAGAGTACGGTGGAATCCTTTCGAAAGCTGCTGAATTATCAACAGAACTCTGGAGAGTTGACGGCGGAAGATGTTGCTGTGCTTAGGACTGAGATTCAGCGTTTCACCGTGCGAAGGACAAAGCGTGACCTCAACAAGCTTATTGAAAAAGACCCAGAGCTTTATATTTCAAAAGATGGCCGAAGATGTCGGTTTCCGAAACATAAAGCGCAAGTATATCCACTCAATGAATCTAAAACGGATTGTGAAATTGCAGCGCAGATCAGAGCGCTCGCGGGCGATTTACATGCTGTTTCGCATTTCGAAAAAGACCTACGTTTGCCTGATCGGTTGAGGAAACAAGGCTGGACAGAGCAACAGTATCTCGACCAGAGATTAGGCTCTGCAAAGAGCCTTGCTACCTATGCCGTCATGTCTTCGCTTCGTTCTTCAAGAGCTGCATTGCTAGAGCATATTGTCGGAACGAAAGGGGCTTGCAAAAAATTCGGAATCAAGGCCAATAAGTCCTCGACAGGCGATATGATTGCCAGAGTTTATAAGTTGCGAGAGAAATTGCCTAAAAATCATCTTAAGGATTGTAAGCTACCCGGTTGGTTGACGATTGAGAGTGAGCACCTGGACGCATGTGAGAATGATTTAGGGGTCTATAGGAAGATTAAGAAGTTGACGCTTGAGATGTCATCAGCGCGTGACGATAGTAAAGCCGACTTGTTAATAAAATTGCACGATAGGAAAAATCACGTGCTAGCCTTTGATAGTCGACCAATTTCTCTTATGTTAATGCAAAAAGTTATTCGAGAGAGGCAGCCCGACATACAGGTACTTTTGGCTTTTGGCGACGTAAAGTCCGATCGGTTAAAACTTATGGAACGGTTTAGCCTGGAGTCTGAGGAAAGTGGTGTGATCGGTTTGTGCTCAGACAGCTTGTCTGAGGGCGTTAACCTACAGAAGGGTAAAACGGTCGTTCATTTAGATATGCCCAGTGTTATTAGGATTGCAGAGCAGAGAGTTGGGCGTGTTGATCGAATAGATTCGCCTTACGACACTATCGACGCTTGGTGGCCTGATGATGCTGAAGAATTTCGAATATCCTCCGATGACCGATTTGTTGAGCGATATGAGACTGTTGAAAGCCTGCTTGGCTCAAATATGCCCCTGCCAGCAGAAAAAACTGAAGGTTCGCGTAGTCGTCAGAATTTTTCAACCGAGCAATTAATTGAGGAATTTGAAAGGGAAGCCCCAGAGCAATGGGACGGCATAAATGATGCATTTTATCCTGTACGTGGCTTAGTTGAAGGTGAAAAGGCGCTAATCTCAGCTGCCGTTTATAAAAGCTATCAGTTTGAGAAGTACAAAGTTTTGTGTCGGGTGAGTTTGGTGAAATCGAGAACGCCATGGGCATTTTTTTGTATGGCGACAGGTGCTTACGGTGCGCCGCGATGGCTGATAATAGATGGTGTTGATGGCCCAATCGTGAGCGACCTGAGTGAAGTTGCTGCGAAGTTACGGGCGTTGCTCGTTGATGGCGTAGAGAGTTTGCCAATAAGTCAATCAACGGCAGTTTTGATTGAGAGATTTTCAAATCGACTAATTCAGGATGAATTAGATCTTTTGCCGAGGAAAAAGCGGGGAGCTTACACTGAGTTATTGTTTGTAATGGACGAATTGATTGAGCAGATGGGCACGAACCAGCGTCAAGAGGAGCTCGAAAAGTTATCTGAGATCCGGGCTAGTTTTAAGATTGACAATCATGAATTTTCATACGATTGGGATTCGATTACATCTAAGTGGCTTGATATCGTTCGGCCGACTTGGTTTGAAAAACTCCGGCAACCAAGAGATAAACCGCTGCTGTTGAAGGATATTAGAAATGACCTGATTGCTGAGGGTTATAAGTTGGTTGAAAAGATAATTGAGGAGTTCTCAGATTTGCCTTTGGCGCCGAGACCTGAAGAAAGTATACAGGCTTGTATTATTGGTGTGGGATGAGCATTAGGGCTAATGCTAACCAGCGACAGTGTTGTCTGTTCTTACCCGTTTGGGCCATGTGTGCCATATTCATCCAATGAGTTACTACACAGATAATGCCCCAGAGCTCTTTGATCAATACCTGAGAATACCCGCTGGTGAGATCCATGCGGGTTGGAAGTCCTTTTTACCAGCATCTGCAGGCCTAGCCTGTGACATCGGCGCCGGTTCCGGTCGTGATGCAAACTGGCTGGCCAGCATAGGCTGGGATGTGATAGCCGTCGAACCAAACAAAGCCTTACGTGAGTTGGCAATCCCAGCTGCCCACGCGCGGGTTACTTTCATGGAAGATGCCCTGCCAGGGCTTGCCTCTTTACGATCTACAAGCCATCGCTTTGATCTGATATTGCTGAGTGCAGTATGGATGCATGTGCCAGTGAAGGAGAGAGAGCGAGCGTTTCGCATAGTGACAGACCTGTTGGCGCCGGGTGGCTTGCTGGTCATTACCCTTCGGCAATCCTCAATCGAGGAGACCGATCGGCAGTTCCATCCTGTCAGTGCAGATGAAGTTATCGGTCTGGCGAATCGTCGGGCCATAGCACTAGTGCAACAGTCGCAGTCTAAGGACGAGCTGGGTCGTGGTGAGGTAACGTGGCAGACCTTGGCATTCAAGATGCCTGATGATGGTACCGGCGGACTGCCCCTATTGCGCCACATTATCGTCAATGACAACAAGTCATCAACCTATAAGCTGGGGTTGCTACGGGCGTTGGTCAAGATAGCCGAGGGCGCGCCTGGCATGGTGAGCAAGTGGACGGACACCCATGTAGAGATTCCCTTTGGCTTGGTGGCTTTGTACTGGTTGAAGTTGTATATACCGTTAATTCAGCAACGGGCAATTGCCCAGGGTCCTTTGCGTAAGAATGGCGCCAAGCCGGGGTACGGTTTTGTTAACAAAGACTTTGATGCGCTGGCGACGACTTCGACATTTTCCTTGCGAGTAGGAGCGCGTTTCAGCGGCGATTTTGCGGCTCATCTCACAGGTGCTTTACGGTCAGCGTGTCAGCTAATTCAGCAGATGCCCACTCGTTTTATTACCTGGCCGGGTCAGGCAAGCGCGGTATTTGATTGTGAATATCGTTCTGTTCGCAAGTCCGTGGGGCCCGTTTTACTTGATAAAGCGTTTCTGCGCTCTTTTGGCTCATTTAGTGTTCCCTTGTCCGTTTGGCAAACCATGGGGCAATACGCCTGTTGGCTGGAGCCGGCTATTCTCAACGAGTGGAAGGCGCTTATGCAGGGTTGGGAACATCGTTACGGCGACGGTATTTATGATCAAGGGCTGCAATGGGATGAAGGACGGCGGGATACTAATTATGTGCGTAACCTTGTGGGTAAGCTGCAAGAGAATGGGCAGCAGGTGAGTTGTGTCTGGACTAATACTCGACTACGAAACAGCAATTATTCTGTCGATCATTGTTTTCCGTGGAGTTATTGGTCCAACAACGATCTATGGAATCTGATGCCGAGCACCAATATCGCCAACGGCAGTAAAAGCAATGGTATTCCCGATGCGGATCTGATGCGATCCAGCCGACAGCGAATTCTTCAGTGGTGGGAGATGGCGTACCTGAATGAAGGGCTTGCTGATCAATTCTATCTGGAGGCAGAGACTGCGCTGCCGGGTATTGATGAGACTAAAAGACATCCCGAGAAGGTTTTTGAAGCGCTACAGCTGCAAAGGTTGAGGTTGAGGCGTGACCAGCAGTTACGGGAGTGGCGGGGAATCTCTATGGTAACGACTTCCAATAATCTAACAGAGTAGAAGCGGGTTCGGGGTAAATGTACGGCGCTATTTTACCTCAGCCCTATTGTTCAAGATGCGTTTGGCAGACCATTCTAGGCGCAGTTTTCGGTTCATGATGTTGAGGTAATAATCTGTGACCAAACTCGTTGTACATGTGCCGCATGCATCAATCGCGATACCTGATGATATGTGGCCGGAATTCCTAATCGATCCGGCGCGAGTAAATCAAGAAGCGCGGGTCTCCGCTGATTTATACACGGACCTCATGGCTCGAGAAGCGTGGCCTAATGCAGAGATTATCGAGGCGCCGGTTTCGAGGATAATTGTCGATGTGGAGCGATATGAGGACGATTCGCTCGAGGAAATGGCGAGGGTTGGCCGCGGGGTTATCTACACACATGACCATATGCAAGAACGAACACGCAAGGATCCATCATTCGAAACGAGAGTAGACCTGCTAGCTAGATACTACACGCCGCATTGGTCAAAGCTGCGCGCCGCTGCAATAGGCGCGACGCTGATTGACTTGCATACTTACCCAGCTGAGGTCTGGCCCATCGAGAGTGATGCGAGTGGGCGACGCCCGGAGATCGACCTTGGCTTCACTGACGGGTTGACACCTAGGCCTTGGATCTTGGCGCTGACGCAACATTTCTTGGATGCTGGCTACGAAGTTGGCCACAATACACCCTATGCTAGCGTGATCGACGCAGGGGCCAGGGCGGCTGTGATGATTGAGATTCGCCGCGATATTGTCGGGGTCCCGGGGGATTGTGATAAATGGCAACGACTTATCCGCGTCTTGAATGCATTGCCATTAAATGGTTAAAGGATAGTTATAGTGTCCGTTAGGAGAAATGACTTGGAACCAAAGAGTCAAAAGAACTGGGGCCTGCGAGTTGTGTCGGTGAGAAAACGGGGGNCACTGAGGCGATAAGGACTTAACAGCGATAGGGAAACGGGGANNGCTGAGGCGCTAAGGACTCAGTGTCNGGCATCAGCGAAACGAATACAGAACCGTTGTATCGGTCTTAAGTCGCTATGGACTCAGTGTCACCCTTGCTCCCTTGCTCTCCTGAAGCACTCGACAAAAGGAAATGCGCTGCTAATGCGTGCTTGCCGTTGAGTGATTGGCTGTTCCCGTTCTTTAAACCGGCCGCATCGAGCGATAATCCGGCCGCTCCCCCCGTCGTGTTAACACCAGTTGCCACAACTGCGACTGCCCAGACCGAAAGGTCGCTGCGCAGGTGTGCAGGTAATATTTCCACATGCGGTAGAAGCGCTGGTTGTAGCCACCGGTGCGGGCCATTTCTGGCCAGCCGTTGTCGAAGTTGTGCCACCAGGCCATCAGGGTTTTGTCGTAGTCCTGGCCAAATTCATGCCAGTCGCGAATCACCAGGTGGGGTTCAAGGGCGCGGGTGACTTCCTGGGCGGCGGGGATTTTGCCGTTGGGAAAGATGTAGCGCTCAATCCAGGGGTCGGTGAATGCGCGGGTGATGCTGTTGCCGATGGTATGCAGCAGCATAAGGCCATTGGGGCCGAGCAGGTGCGAGGCATGGGCAAAATATTCGTCATAGTTCTTTGGCCCGACATGTTCGAACATGCCCACCGAAACAATCTTGTCAAAGCTGCCGGTGAGATCGCGATAGTCCATCAGCTCAAGTTCAACGGGCAGGCCGGTGCAGCATTGCCGGGCCAGGGCCAGTTGCTCGCGGGAGACGGTGATGCCAAAGACTTCGGCACCATAGTGCCTGGCAGCGTGGGCCGCCAGGCCGCCCCAGCCGCAGCCTATGTCGAGTAAGCGTTCGCCGGGTTGCAGTTGCAGCTTGCGGCAGATCATGTCGAGCTTGGCCAGTTGGGCCTGTTCCAGAGTGTTGGCGTGGGCCCAGTAGCCGCAGCTGTATGACATGGTTGGGTCAAGCATGGTCTTGAACAGATCATTGCCGATGTCATAGTGACGCTCAGCCACATCAAAGGCCCGTTGGCGTGACTGCAGGTTAACCAGTTGTTGGGTGATGACTGCTGTGGCGAGGTTCAGCGACAGTCTGAATTTCGGCAGGGTGCTGAGCTTTTTGTCGATATCGGTACGCAGCAAGGTAGTAAACAATACATCCAGTTGCGGGCAATCCCACAGTTCGTCCATATAAGCTTCGCCAAAACCCAGTGAGCCGCGGGTTAAAACCCGCCGGTAGGTCTCACGGTCATAAACCTGGATATCGTAGGGCGCGGTGCCATTGAAGTGGATGCCGGTGCCTTGCAGCAGGTTGGTCAGCAGTGCGGGTGCTGGCACTTTAGGGCGTGCAATGGGTGGTGCACGATCAGTAGTTCGAGCCAGTTGGGAGACATTCGACATGGGCTGGCACCTCCTTGTGCTTGCGCAGAGCCAATCTGGCAGGGTTTGCAGCCCTGTGCCTTGATGCTTATCAAGGTGGCCTCGAGGGGTTACATTGNTTGCATATTAGTTTCCGGATAGGTGATGCAGNTGCAGATGGATATGACATACNAAATTTATGGCCGCAAACACAGCTATTTCACCCGCAAGCTGGAAGCGGCGATGATTTTTTAGGGCGCGNCGTTTGAGATGCGCAACAAGGCCGACCATCATCCTGCGGAAATTGAGTCCCGGTCGGGTACCTACCAGGTGCCGGTATTGCAGACTCCGGAGAACTGGATGATCGGTGATACTGCGCCCATCATGCAGCTGCCGGACGCCAGATACCCGGCGCGGCGGATGTTTCCCCGTGGTCCGCTGGGTGTGCTGGTGGAGGTAACCGGGTCGGGGTAAAATTACGGAGGTAACCGGGTCAATGAACAATGAAGGGTCTGGTTTACCCTGAGCCCATTGGTTCAGCAGATAAAAAAAGGGAGCAAGATGCTCCCTTTTTTTATCGCTAAATGACTAGATCAGTCACACCCACCGTTGGATACCACGGCGTGCCCGATAAGCCAGATGCCGTCATTATCCGTGTCTTCAACTGCCACTGTCGTGGTCAGCGACTGAACACCGCCGGCGTCGTAACTATCACTTGGATAGCCATACTGGCCCGGTGCAACAGTGGTCGGCGCAGTATCACCCACATACACATGCACTTCTTCAAGGTAGTAGCCTGAGTCAAGCTGATAAGTCGCCGTTGCGCTCTCACCATCCCACTCCACAGAGAAGGTACCAACCAGATCGCCGTTCTCTATTTTATTCAGCCCAGCCCCTGCGTAGAGGTTGCCAACGTAACTGCCTGGCTCATTCATATTAATGGCCCAGCCCCAGCGATTCTTCGAGAGCATCAGGGATTCAAGCCCTTCAGGATTCGATTTCCTGAAGGTTGAGAAGATATGATCGCCTTTTGCAAAGGCCGTTTCCACATAGCAGAAGTCAGGCGGTTCTGGCCCGTCACAGCACTGCCAGTTGTAGCTGCCATCATAATACCAGGATCCGCCGCCGCTGCCGATGCCGTGGCCGTTATCGCCACCCCAGGCAGTATCCTCATCGCCAGCATTGCAGCCCTTGATACCAGGGTTGGCCAGACAATAATCCGAGTCATCGATGCTGTAGTTGACCTCTGCATGGGCGAGAACAATCAGGGCTTGTTCGCAATAGGGCAGCACGTCAACCGAGATAATCTCATTCACAGGAATCTGAAAGGTATGCCGAGTAACGGAGTCTAATGGATTGCCCGAATTGCCACCGGCCTGGTAGTCGAGCTTACCGGGTGTTGGCCGGCCACCATTGATGATTATGAGGCTCTCATCACTGAAGACATCAGCGTGCAGCGTCCCAAAGGTTGCATCTACCACGCCATCACCGTTCGGGTCATAGTCCAGTTCGTAGGTGATATAGAGAAAATCGGTATCATTGCTGACGGTTAAAGAACCAACATCGTTGTACTGCCCGGCCGTAAGATTTCAGGTTGAACCCGCGCAGACATTGGCCAAAGCGCCTTGGGCGCCGAGCAGCAGTATTGCAGTTATTGAGTATCTGAGAAAAAAACGACTGTACATCA
>JGI20154J14316_10004113_pt1 | contig 11292 bp, 10 predicted proteins | sample COG_04_FD_14316 | JGI IMG/M metagenome (IMG submission 14316) | reverse complement strand
CTGGTTCTAATACAGGTTCCGGTTCTGGTTCTGGTTCTGGCTCTGGCTCTGGCTCTGGTTCAGGTTCAGGTTCTGGTTCTGGTTCTGGCTCTGGCTCTAATACAGGCTCTGGTTCTGGTTCAGGTTCTGGTTCTGGTTCATTATATCGGTTTGTAACTGATCTAAAGTCTATTAAAAAAGGCCAAGTTACAGCAATATCAGAAACATTTGCGGTAGTACTTTTATAAAGCGCTGTAACTACAGCAATTACGCTTTTTGTCTTATCTGTTGGAATTCTGAATTTGTTCTCGGTAAAATAGCGATTACCATAAAGTTCAACCCCCTGATCTTCTAACGCATCAAAAAATTCATCTAAAGTTAAAGAGCATGTAATATTGCAACTATTACCAACATCAAATAATGTTTTTTGCTTGGCTAAAGTACGTTCTATATTAGTTAATGAACAACTAGACCAACATTGTATGGGTATATTTAATTGTTCTTCATAATGATCAATTATTTGGTTAAATAAATTAAAATCTTTACGTCCAACACCATTTTGAGTAATAACCTGTTGTCTAGAGTTATAAATCCATGTCTTAGCCATATCGGGAAACTGATTAATAACATTTAAATTTGGAGCAAAGTTACTATTCGTATTATAAAATAATTGTTTAAAGTTTATATATGAAATACTTATTGCTTGTAAATTCATATTTTTAGCTGTATTTTTGTTAACCATACTAAAAGAATCTTTCATTGTAGCAATATCAACAATTGGGTTAGTAGAATATAACGAATTTATGTTTAAAGAATTATTATTTACTAAAATTAAGCGAGAATTGCTATTGTTCATTTATATATATTATATATTATATAAATATATATATTATATAAATATATATAAATTATATATTATATAAATATAAGATCGCAAATTGAAAGATTGGACTGGAGAGAGTATGTAAATCATTAAATCTACAGCCTAAATTTCTTGATCGAGCTCACGAATTGTGTGTAAAATATAATGATATATAAAAATGTATTATCGGGAGAGGTTAGTCGATATAATTATAAGAATTTTAAAGATATTTGTGAATTATGTAAAGTAAATAATGGATCAGAAATCCATCATTTAGAATATCAGATTATATTGACGGGGTTTATCCCCTTATTTATTCCACAGTAACTACTTTCGCAAGATTACGCGGTTTATCGGGATTAAGATTTCGTGAGATAGAGAGAAGATATGATAAATATTGTAAAGCAATGCAAAATATAATTTCTTGATAATATGCTATTTTTGGTAATTCTAGATGTAAATTATTATCATTATTACAATCGCACTCAAAATTAAAATCACTTACTACACAACAATGAGTCTCACGAGAAGATATTTCGTAAAATGTAGATGTTAAAGCTTCTTTATTTTTTTCATCAATTAACAAAAAAGTCAATGTTTTTTTATCTAATAAAGCAAATGGTCCGTGTTTTAATGATCCGGCAGAATATCCTTCGGCGTGAATATATGTAATTTCTTTAATTTTTAGCGCGGCTTCTCGTGCTACAGGAAACATTTTCTCTCTTCCTAAAATAAAAATACTATGAATTTCTTCAGTATTTATAAAATTAGCAATATTTTGGCAACTTTTTTTTATTATATCATTTGCTAATAATTTTTCAATATCATCGGGCAATAACCGTAAAGTATTAATAATTGGAATATTATATTGTTTTTCTTTAAACCACATACCAATTAAAGAGAGAACAATTAAAGTCGATGTAAAAGACTTTGTAGATGCAACAGCGATTTCCTGTCCGGCATTTAAATAAACCCCACAATCGACTTGTAATGCGATTAATGAATCGACAACATTAACAGCACCAAGTAATATACATTTTTTAGTCTTGCAAATATCTATCGCGTTTATTAGATCACGAGTTTCACCGGATTGACTGCATACAATACATAAAACTTTACCGCGCTTCGGAATATTGTTTTCCGTAAATTCTGACGCATCGAATGCTTGTATAGTATTAAAAACTTGCGAACCAGAAAAATACGATACGGCAATCATACATGCATGATAACTAGTTCCGCAGCCTAAAAGAATCAAATGTTCAATAGAGTTAGTTCTTATAATATTAGATAGGTGATATAAACCACCCAATACAATATTGTCTTTATAAATTCTGGCACCGTTATTAAAAGCCGATAATATAGATTTTGGTTGATCATTAATTTCTTTAATTGTCCAATGGGGAAAAGGCGCGGGACTATCTTGTAAAATAATATTATCTATTGTTTTTGATTCATATAATTTATTTGATATATATCCAGATTTTGTTATACAGACGATATCATTATTTTCTATAATAATGTATGATTTAATTAATCCAATAAAACCCGAAATTTCAGAAGTACAAATAATAACATCATCATTATACCCAAGTATTAGCGGTGATCCATGTCTAGTTAAATATACCTTTTCAGGTTCTAACGCGCAGACAATTGCTAATGCCCATGTACCATATAAATCTTTTGAGGCTAATTCGATGGCTCGTTCAATCGAATAATTTTCCATTAAATAGAATTCAATTAAATTAGCAATAACCTCAGTGTCGGTTTCCGAATAAAATGTATAACCTTTTTTTTGTAGGAAGGTTTTTATTTCTTGAAAATTCGTTATTATGCCATTATGTACTAAAAATATATTTTTACGCATAGAATAATGTGGGTGAGAATTTAAATCGGTTTTTTTTCCGTGAGTAGCCCATCGTGTATGACCAACTGCTATAGATGATGTTTTATTTTGCATAGTTTCGGCAAGATGGTCCATACTATCGGAAACTTCGCTTGATGCGTGTTTATAAATTTCCCAAGAATTAGTTTTCTCGGATTTCATAGTAATACCGACAGAATCATATCCGCGATTTTGTATAATAGCTAAACTTTTAAGTATTTGAATAATAATATTTTCTTCTGTTTTTGATAAAAAAACTGTTATTCCGCACATTATTATAATAGTATTATATATTAAAAATTATTTAAATATTAAATACTACTTATATAGTATTAACTAATAATATATATAGATGAGTTTTTTTGTGTATTTTTTAGAATCGACAAATGGATCAACATATATTGGGGCAACGGTTGATTTAGATAAGCGAATACGACAACATAATAAAGAAATAAAAGGCGGAGCGACGGCTACATCAATAAAGGTTAATAGGGGAGAAGTATGGTCATATGCGTGTTATGTAGAAAATTTCCCAACATGGAAGGCCGCATTACAATTTGAATGGAGATGGAAACAAATATCTAGATTGATTCAAAAGCGAGAGCCTCATTTAAAACCGTATGAAAAAAGAATGAAAGCGTTAAATGAACTATTAAGTTTAGAGAGACCGACATCAGCTGCCGAATTATATAGTTCATGGTTAAAGCCACCGAGAGTAATAAGGAAGGGGGACACGGTCGCTTCGCTTACCCCTTCAACCCCAGCTGTGCTGAATGGACATCCCATTTAACCCCGTACGGGCAATATTGCGAAAACTAAAAATAATAATATATAATTTATATATATTATGATTATTGGAATAATTATATTAATTATTTTTGTATTTGGAATACTCAAATTAAGACAAACAGCAAGTAAATATGGCGGTCCAATAGTAAATACATATATGAATGTTATGGATATGGTACATTGGGTTAAATTAATCGGAGTAATAATATTATTATTAATTATATTTATTGTATTTCCACACACAAACAAATAAATAAATAAGGGGACACCCCTTAAACCCCGACCTGACGTAGTTAGGGGTTAATTGGGTGTAAAATGTTGTTAATGGGTGGTGTCTCCTTCAAAGTAACTAGGGATTATAGGGGTGCCCCCCTTCAGCGTAGCTCGGGGGGTTAGGGGGTCTCCCCCTTACTTCAAAAATCATCATCAAATTCAAACGCCTCATTATTATCCGCCAATTTTGTAGCGAGGGCATATTCACTGACTTTATGCTCAAAGAAATTGGTTTTGCGTTGTATACTAATCATTTCCATAAAGTCAAACGGGCACGATGCACCATAAATTTTATCATATCCTAATTGAACACTCAGACGATCCGCGACAAATTCAATATATTCGCTCATTAATTTGCTATTCATACCGATTAAATTGCAAGGAAGGGCATCACATATAAATTCCTTTTCAAGATCTACCGCTTCTCGAATAATTTGATAAATTGTAGATTCATCTAATTGAGAATCCAGTTTAGTATATAATAAAATCGCAAATTCAGTATGTAAGGCTTCATCTCGAGCAATTAATTCATTAGAAAAAGTGAGACCGGGTAATAATCCGCGCTTTTTCAGCCAATATATTGCACAGAATGATCCGGAGAATAATATACCCTCTACACACGCAAACGCTACCAGTCGTGTTGCAAAATTAGAATCATTATTATTGATCCATCGTCTTGCCCAAGCTCCTTTTTTCGTTATACATGGAAAATTATCTAACGCATTAAAGAGTCGATCTTTTTCCAAAGGATTTTTAATATATGTTTCAATTAATTGACTATACATTATAGAATGAATATTTTCCATTGCAATTTGAAACCCGTAGAACGCTCTTGCTTCGGCTAATTGTACGTCATTCATAAACCGCACAGCTAAATTTTCAATAACGATTCCGTCACTTGCCGCAAAAAACGCCAAAATCATTGAAACAAAATATCTCTCGTTATCGTCTAATTTATTCCAATCATTAATATCTTTTGACAAATCAACTTCTTCTACTCGCCAGAAACTATCTTCTGCTTTTTTATACATATCCCATATATCAGCATCTTTAATTGGAAACATTACATACCTTTTATCATCGTCTTTTAATAAAATGTTTGTATTCGGGTTATTCATTCTAAATAATATATTATCTATATTATAATATTTTTAACTTTTTAATATTTTTAACTTTTTAATATTTTTAACTTTTTAATATTTTTAACTTTTTAATATAAAAATAAATATAATATTATATTGTATATGCAGGTAGCGTGTAATGATAAATTACAACAACAAATATTAAATGAAATAACAAAGCGGGAAAAGATATTAAGAAATGAATATAGAAAATTAAAAAAAGAATCACCGGAGAATCAATCTGTTTTAGATGATTATAAACAATATTATAATCAAAAAATAGATGAAACATCAGATCAACATTTAGCATTACAACAGATCACAAATTATTTAGATACATTATCAGAAGATATATTATTAACAAACGAACAATTAAATGAAATAAAACAAGATCAAAAACAAGTTTTAAAAAAATTAAATTTAATTAACCGAGAGTTAGAGAGAATAACCAAATTAAATTCAGAATAATTCAAAGTATTTAGACAAACTAGAAAGATTATTTGGCAAAATCTAAACAAAAATACCGTTTAGAATATGAGGTTTTAAAGGGGTGTCCCATATTATAAATGGGGTTTTAAAGGGGTGTCCCCTTTAGGTTTTAAAGGGGTGTCCCATATTATAAATTGGGTTTTAAAGGGGTGTCCCATATTATAAATGGGGTTTTAAAGGGGTGTCCCCTTTAGGTTTTAAAGGGGTGTCCCCTTTAGGTTTTAAAGGGGTGTCCCATATTATAAATGGGGTTTTAAAGGGGTGTCCCCTTTACCCTTTACCCTTTATAATTAAAGTTTCCCAGTAATTTCTCTTTTTTGTAAATTATATATATTTTTAGATTTTACTAATTTAAGAATAAGATTTTTATAATATTTTTTCCATTTACGTTGTAAAATCTTTAGCCATATTGTTTTAATTATTGCAGTATATTCATTTCCTGGCATTTTAATAATTTGAATAATCTCTATTTTAATATTATTTTTATCAGAAATAATATTATTATAGTTTCGAATAATTGGGTGAGCATTTAATAATGGAGTATATGAGCGATATATTCCATTAATACACTGATTTATATATCGATTATTAAAAAAATCCGATTTACTAATTGTTGATATAATGATATAATGTGTCAAAATATATGGAGAACTATTATTTGTTAGCCCGTGAATACTAGGATGGAAAATTTCACAAAATCCTAATTTATATTTATTTTGCATTATATGAAAATGTTGATATGTTTTTATATAATTTAATTTATAATAAATTTATTATCTAATTTATTATATATAATGAAAGGAGTTTCTTTACCCCATAGTTTAAATGCATTAATGCGCAATAAAGTCGTACTTTATGCTGTACTTGCATTATCAGTAGTCAATTTACTTGGTTACTTAACCCAGAATAATTTAACCGCGGTAGGAGTATTTTTAGTAGTTGGATATTTAATGACTTTAGCATCGAAAAACATGGCTACCGTATTATTAGTCGCGTTAGTTGTAACAAATGTTGTTGTTAGACAGAACTTATTAAGAGGCTATGGCCTATTAGAAGGTATGGCGGATGGGGATTCGATGTTAGATGATGGCGAAGAAGAAGAAGTTGGTGGTGATAACGAAGGATTTAGATTATTATAGATTTTAATATAACTTTAAGTTAAAAACATTAACAAAAAATCCTAAATAATTATATGTTAAATTTTAATTTTAATTTAATATATAATCCAACCATTATAGCAATTCTCTCGATAATAATTGTTTTACTTATATTATTAATTTATTATTTATATTATTATCAGTATTATAATGATAATTATAATAATTTAATAAACTTTGAGATTATATCAGTAGCACCAAAAACACCACATCATGTAAGATATTATAATCATAGTTTAATAGATAAATACCCACCAAATAATGACAAATTTCCGGAGTTTAAGAAAGCGAAATCATATAAAGTAGAATTAAAACCCGGATCTAGTTTATTTATTCCAGCCGGGTGGTGGCATTGGGTATTTTCTGAGGGCAATTGTATCGCGTTCTCTCATATAATTCATAATTTCGATGAAGACAATATAAAAGAAAAACAAACGCACGATTATAAAGATAAAAGCGTCAAATATTATAATAAAAATGAAATAATCGATTTCAATAAACACAGTAATGAATCTACCCCATTAGTATATAATGATTCAAACATTAATATAATAACCGAAACATTTTTAGAAGAAAAATTAGATAAAATCAATCTTTTAGTGTGTAAATCGAGTACAATTGTTACAGTAAATAAACCAAATAATCCAACCATACAAATAATCAACGGTCAATATAAGTATTTTAATATTTTAAATAATTCTGCCGATTTTTATGGTTATATTGGTATGAACCCATTAAATAAAGAAGATTTTAGCAAATTCATAAATACTGAATGGTCGGCACTGGCGAATAAAGAAAAGGAAAAAATAAAAAAAAAGAATGATATATATTTATGGCATAGTAAAAAAAAGATAGATACGGGATTACATTATGATATAACGGATAATTTATTAACATTGCATAGTGGAAAAAAGATGATTATGTTATTTCCACCATCGGAAAGTAAATATTTATATAATGAATTATTGAATAATACAGGAAATTATGGGGTTTTCCAAATATAGGGGGGGTAGGGGGTAAAGTCGCAGACTGACCGCTTCCTCCCTATTTGAAGTTAAAACTTGGTATTAATTCCGACGAAATTTATTTTAATAATGAATATCAATTTAACGTTCCAGAAAGTTAAAACGTGATTGAATTTTACTTGAATTATAATTTAGGTTAAATTAATTTTCGTTATTATTACTATATGAAAATTATATTAAATCCTACAACAGAATATTTATACAAAAAAACACTAGAAAATAAAGAAAATTCTGTATCGTCCACTGGTGCACTGATAGTTAAATCGGGAGAATATACGGGAAGATGTCCAAAAGATAAAAGAATTATAATGGATTCAAATACCAAAAATATTTGGTGGGGTGATATAAATATTCCAATAACTAAATTTGTATTTGATTATTATAGTAAAATAGCTAAAGATTATTTATTTATACAAAATGAAGAAACGTATATAATAGACTGTTATTCCGGCTGGGATTATAAATATAGACTTAAAATAAGAACAGTTTGTACAAATCCTTATCATGCTTTATTTATAAAAAATATGTTAATACCAGCCGATATTGAATTTGATACATATGATTTTTGTATATATAATGTAGGAAATTTAAAATTAAATAATTATGATAACATAGATAAAACATTAAGTGATAAATTGGTCGCGTTAGATTTAACTGAAAATGAAATGATTATATTTGGAACAGAATATGCGGGAGAAATGAAAAAAGGAATATTAACATTAATGATGTATAAAATGTTGAATTTAAATACATTACCTTTACATTCAAGTGCAAATATGGACAATCATGGTAATACTTCATTATTTTTTGGTCTAAGTGGTACAGGAAAAACGACATTATCGGCTGATATCAATAGAAGATTAATCGGAGATGATGAACACGTGTGGACAGACGATGGAGTTTTTAATATTGAAGGTGGATGTTACGCAAAATGTATAGGTTTAAATAAAGAAAACGAACCAGAAATATTTAATGCTATTAAATATGGATCATTATTAGAGAATGTAGTTGTAAAAGATAAAAATGGTACAGTGGATTATAATGATACTTCAATTACTGTTAATACTAGATGTGCATATCCATTAAATTATATATCTAATAGTATTATACCAGCTATTGGTAATCATCCAAAAAATATAATTTTATTGACGTGTGATGCGTTCGGTGTATTACCTCCCGTAAGTAGATTAAATAATTCTCAAGCAGTATATTTTTTTATATCTGGATATACATCAAAAATGCCAGGAACAGAAATAGGAATATTAAAACCAGAAGCTGTATTTAGTGCGTGTTTTGGTGCAGCGTTCTTAATATGGCAACCAGAAAAATACGGGAAATTGTTAATGGAAAAATTAATCAAACATAATACGAACGTTTGGTTAATAAATACTGGGTGGATTGGAGGAACATATCCAGACGGAAAAAGAATACCTTTAAAATATACAAGACGTATTATTAATTCTATTAATAATGGTAATTTATTAAACGTTAAATATGAAAAAATGTCGTTATTTAATATTGATGTTCCACAAGAATGTGATGATATACCGAAGTCTGTATTAAATCCCAGAGAAGGATGGACTGATAAAAAACAATATGATATAGAATTAAATAATTTATATAATAAATTTAATATAAATTTTAACTAACACACTTAAAGAAATAAAATACTACATTAGATACCTAAATTATTAGTAACCATTTCTTTTATTTTGGTCTTTGTAACATTTGTTATTGTTAGCATTTTATATTATAATTTTAAATTTGGTTTATTAATTCGATTTATACTATTTATACCATTTATACCATTACCGCCACGTTGGCTTTTACTATATCCTTTTTTTCCGCCACCATTAGTACTACTATTACCACCACTAATACTTTTGCTAGATTTATCAAAATAACAATTATATATTTTACCTAAAAATTTAAATAAAAATATGACACCAAATATTACAACAAATAATACTATAATATATAAAAAATCATATACGTAGTTAGAAAAATTATTTGTCGATGATAAGAATGACATAGACAAAGAATCTAAGAATTTGTCTTTTGGTTCATCAATTAAAACTTCGCCATCGGCGCCAGTGGGATTACATTCTATATATATATTTTTATCGGGATCGGACGAGCCATATTTCGGTTTTTTTTTACTATATGTAAATTCTAAAGTACTATTAATTTCTTTTGTAGTTAATTCATTTTTAGATATTATATTATTTAATTTTTTTAATGTGGCGGGAGAGATATTAATGATACCATTTCCAATATTAAATACAATATAATCGATACAATTATAACAAGGATAATATGGAAGCGTCGCGGTATAAGTATAATAATAATCATTTGGTATAAAATTATTTAAATTAAAATTCACTCCTTTTATATTATCGCTCTCATCTTCACTATTACCCATTTTAGACATATAATTAATTATTTCGGTTAATTGTTTAGAAGCATCATTCGACGTTCCTAGTGTCGATGATATTGGAACACATACAAGTAAATTTTTTCCACCAACAATATTATTATGATAAATTAATAATTCGGCATCCGCATGATTTCCACTATATGTATGCAATGAAGGTGAATATAATCTGATTTCATTAACACTATAATTACCTCCGCCACTGCCATATTTATTGCATAATCCAATTCCTTTATTAGAAGTATAAGTAACTGTTTGAGATTCGCCATCACTCAATTTTAGAGATAAATAACTTTTTTTGTTTGTAGCAACAACTCCACTAATCACATATTTATATGAAAAACTACATTTTAGATCACACGTCAATGTAGTAGAATCGTGTTTAATATCTACAGGTCCGGTTCTATTATCGCAATTCATTAATATATATGATTAAAATAATAATTTATATTAATTTATATTAATTTATATATATAATGAAATTATCAAAAAATAAAATACCTAAATTATTAAAATCAAAATATCAATCTAAACGACGATACCGAAAAAAAAAGGGGAAAAATAATAAGAGCAAACACAGTAAGAAAAATACCCGGAAACATAATAAAGTTACAAATATCCGGCAAAAAACCATGAAAAATAATTTGAAAGGGGGAGGAGAAAAGGAAAAACAAACATTAGAAGAATTAACTCAGATTGTAAATTCATTAAGAAAAACACATGGCTATAGTATATTAAAAAAATCTCCAAAGAACAAAAAAAAAATCCAAGATATTGAAAAATCTTACAATCGGATAAAGAATTTATATGCAAACATTGCTGAACCTACCGATAAAATAACGAATAATTTCTTTAATACCGAAGTGGATGCACTCAATCGATCAATTGAAGATATTAGTGGCATGATACAACCAGCACTAGCAAACCTGGCCCCAAAACAAGCAGAAGAAAATGCAGAAGAAAAAGCAGCAGCAATATGTCTAGATACACACACTGTTAATGACAAATGTAAAGAAACAAATGTGGAATATCCATGTGCCAATAAAACCGATCAAAATGATAAAAATTGTTATAATTCTAAAGGAGTATCCGAGGTAAAGATGTCTGGTAATATAGTTGATGCAACAAATAGTAGTATAAGTGATATCTTATTAACACCAGCATCAGCATCAGCATCAGCACCAGCATCAGCAATATGTCTAGATACACACACTGTTAATGACAAATGTAAAGAAACAAATGTGGAATATCCATGTGCCAATAAAACCGATCAAAATGATA
>JGI20154J14316_10004111_pt1 | contig 11295 bp, 8 predicted proteins | sample COG_04_FD_14316 | JGI IMG/M metagenome (IMG submission 14316) | reverse complement strand
GGCGTGAAACTTAAAGTCTGAAAAGTAATTGACAGAGACTCCAGGAGTAATATCTAAGGTGTTATTTGCTAGAGAAAATCGATGTTCAACAAACAAATTAGCCATTAATCGATCCCGCTCTCCCAAATTAGTACTGGTCATAAACACCTTGGCCACATCAACTCCAAAACCACTAATACCAGCGCTGGAAGAATACGAAGCATTAATTTGCATCCCTAATTTATTTGAAATATGTAAGTTTCTATAAACCTCAGGGCTCTCGCGAATGTATAGGTACATATCTTGATTTCGTTTCCAATAAGCACGGGGTGTAATCTTTAATTTTTCAGTTTCAAGCCTTGTAGACAGCCCAAAAAGACTACTTTGAGTTTCTTCATATTGGTCATGTGCATTTTCTTGACTGTAAAACTGATTAGCACCAAATTTTCGTTCAGCAAAATAACCAATCATTTCTATAGGATTTGCATTAGTATTGAATCGCCCTTTTACAAAATAATTTTGATTTTCAAAATCAGTATTATAACGATAACCTTCTGAGGTGTTGACAGAAGCATGTCCTATAACGGTAGAGCCGCCTAGCTGCGCTCCTAGGGTTCCAGAGACTTGCTGTTGGTCGTAAGACCCTAGTCTATAGCCAATGGAATTTATACTATCGACACTGGATTTAGTGACAATATTAATCGCTCCTGTAAAGGCATTTTGTCCGAAAACACGTGCAGCAGGCCCTTTTATGATTTCAATGCGTTCGATCACCTCTAACGGTAACGCCATATTTAAGGTGTGGTGACCAGTCTGAGGATCTTCCACCTTGATGCCATCGATCAAAAGTAATGTCTGATCAAAACTTCCGCCGCGAATATATAAATCAGACTGCATACCATTGACCCCTTGACGTCTTACGTCGATCCCGGCCTCTTGTTGAAGGAGTTCTGCTAAATTAGTCGCTGGGCTTTCTTGTATATCTTTCGATGTAATGACCGTAATAGTCCGTGAGTTTTCTTTAAAAGGGAGTTCAATTCTTGCAGAAGTAATCGTAATAGAGTCCAATGCTTGTCCTTTTATAATCTCTTGAGCCACTGTATTTTTAGGTAAAAACACACTCGCTATAAAAAGTAATAAATAAAGTCTAGGCTTCATAAAAGTTTTTGTTTCGTTTAGTCAGATTCATTTTACAAATATAGAAATACAAATGATAACCAAATTAATAATCCAATAAAGATACCATATAATTTCATGAGCAAAAAAGACTAAACAGTATGAAAATAATTAATATTTTTATTTTAGTCAGACGGCAAATGCGCTACCTTTATGCCATGTTTGCTCTTGTTGATTGTAATAACTTTTATGCTTCTTGTGAGCGGGTTTTTAACCCATCCTTACGCAAAAAACCGATCGCTATTTTGTCGAATAACGATGGCTGCGTGATTGCGCGAAGTGATGAGGCAAAAGCACTAGGGTTACCTATGGGTGCGCCTGCTTTTAAGTATAAAGAGTTTTTTAAAGCAAACAATATCCAATTGTTTTCATCTAATTACGCGCTTTATGGCGACATGAGTAGCCGAGTTATGCGAATTCTAGAACAATTCTCACCAGATGTAGAAGTATATAGTATTGACGAAGCTTTCTTACAACTCAACGGTTTTGACTCCTGTAATCTTCGCGAATATGGGATAGAGATGCGGCAACGTATCCTCAAATGGACAGGGATTCCCACATGTGTTGGGATCGCGCCGACCAAAGCCTTGAGTAAAGTAGCGAATAAGATCGCCCGTAAATTTCCAAGAGAAACAGGCGGTGTCTATGTGATTGATAGCGAAGAGAAGCGCATTAAAGCCTTGAAGTGGACCCAGCTTAAAGATGTCTGGGGCATAGGCCCAGCTTTGCATAAGCGGCTTTCTGCTAAGCAATGTAAAACGGCTTACGATTTTGTTCAGCTCCATGATATGTGGGTGCGTAAAACCTTTTCAATTACAGAGTGGAAACTAAAAAAAGATTTAGAAGGAATCTCTAAAATTGGCCCAGAAACGATTAAAAACAAACGAGCAATTGCAACAACTAGAAGTTTTGAGTCCGCAATAGAAGATCTAGAAAACATTAAGGAGCGTATTTCAACATTTGCCTGTAGTGGTGCCGAAAAACTTCGTAAACAAGGGTCTAGCTGCCATATGATGCTTGTTTTTTTACGAAGTGATTATCACAAAAAAAACTCAGAACAGCACCGAGCTAGCGTCATGGTTAACATCCCCTTTCCGACTAATTCTAGTTTAACTTTAAGCGCGAATGCTGTAAAAGCAGTAGCCTCTATTTATAAAAAAGGCATTCAATATAAGAAAGCGGGGGTCATCTTTACGGGCATTGTTCCAACAGACAACCACCAACTGCAGTTGTTCAACAGTGAAAACCCAAAGCATTTACCGTTGATGCGTACGATTGACTTTATCAATAAAAAGTATCACCAGCCCAAGTTAAAATTAGGAAATCAAGACCTAAATCGCACCTGGAAAATGCGTCAAGAACACTTATCACCTCATTACACAACCAATTTAAAAGATATAATAACTGTCAAATGTCCATAAAAACCACCACCCCTCTTACTTTTTTCACTCCTGAAAACCTCAACACACTAGGGGACTGTTTATTTTGACACAGGAATATCTGCAGGCTTTCCGTCACCAGCGGAAGATTTTAAGCAAGAGCGACTATCGCTAGATAGCGAACTTATCAAAAATAAAGAAGCGACTTTCTTTGCACGCGTGAGCGGGCAATCAATGATAGATGCGGGACTTAACGACAATGATCTTTTAGTTATTGACAGAAGTCTCTCTCCAACGCATAATAAAATAGCCGTTTGCTTTTTAGATGGAGAATTCACAGTCAAACGACTTAAGGTTGAAAAGAATAAAGTCTGGTTACAACCAGAAAACAAAAACTACCAGGCCATACAAATCACAGAAGAGAATGATTTTGTAATATGGGGTATTGTTACTAATGTAATTAAAAAAGTATAATTTTTAAAGTTCTTTTCGAAGCCTTGCAACAGGAAGGTCTAATTGTTCGCGATATTTAGCAACGGTTCTTCGTGCTATTGGATAGCCTTTTTCTTTTAAAAGAAAGGCTAATTTTTCGTCTGTGAGAGGTTTTTTCTTGTTTTCTTCACTAATGATCGTATGTAATATGCTTTTTATCTCTCTAGTTGAAACTTCTTCGCCTTGATCATTAGTCATCGATTCACTAAAAAATTCTTTAATCAATTTGGTCCCATAAGGGGTGTCTACATATTTGCTATTTGCGACCCGAGATACTGTTGAAATATCCATCTCAATTTCATCTGCAATATCTTTCAAAATCATAGGTCTTAATTGCTGCTCATCACCAGTCAAAAAATAATTTTTTTGGTAATGCATAATGGTACTCATTGTAACAAAAAGTGTTTGTTGACGCTGTTTTATAGCATCTATAAACCATTTCGCAGCATCCAACTTTTGTTTTATAAATAAGACGGCTTCTTTTTGAGATTTTGTTTTTTCTGTTGAGGCCTTATAGCCTTTAAGCATTTCATTATAAGGCTGAGAAACATGTAGTTCGGGGGCATTTCTACCATTAAGACTCAGTTCTAGTTCTCCCTCAACAATACTAATTGTAAAGTCAGGGACTACATGCTCGATAGAGCGTGTATTGTTAGAAAAGGAGCTTCCTGGCTTCGGGTTCAAGCGTTCAATTTCTAAAACTGCATCTCGTAGTTGAAGTTCGGTTACATCAAACTTTTGCAATAATTTTTGATAATGCTTTTTAGTGAACTGATCAAACCCAGATTCAATTATATTACTTGCAAGACCGGTGTTTACAGTTTGAGTTTTGCGTTGTAATTGAAGGGCTAAACATTCCTGAAGATTTCTAGCGCCTACCCCAGCAGGGTCCAACTGATGAACCACTTTCAAGGCAGATTCAATTGTTTTTTCATTTGTATATAAGTTCTGAGTAAAGGCTAAATCATCCATAATATCCAGTAGTGGCCGCCGGATATAGCCACTGTCATCAATACTTCCAATCAAAAATTCTGCAATTTGATACAGGTTGTCATTTAAAGAGAATGTATTAAGTTGATCAATGAGAAGTTGAGTGAAAGAGCTCCCCGAGGCAAATGGCATTGTTTTTTCCTCATCATCTGCACTATAGTTGTTTGCACTAAGTCGATATTCCGGGATTTCGTCGTCACTAAGGTAATCATCAACATTGATATCTTCAGCGCTTATTTGATCGTTGTCTATATCATTCTCATTGGACTCAAACTCATCTTCGTAGGAAGTTTCCTGTTCTTTTCCGCTTTCAAGTGCCGGGTTTTCCTCTAGCTCTTGTTTGATGCGTTGTTCAAAGGCTAAGGTAGGCAGCTGNATCAGTTTCATCAGCTGAATCTGCTGAGGCGATAGCTTTTGTGATAATTTATATTGTAGGAATTGCTTGAGCATTAATTATTTCGGGTTTTTATAAAAATAAGAAAAAAACACTATGGAAGATATGTCAAGCACTATTGTTTTTAAACTGCACTAATCAAATTATCCTTAAAACTCTGCATTAAGAGGGGTTCGAGGGTAAGGAATTACATCTCTGATGTTACCCATACCTGTAGCAAACATGACGAGCCTTTCAAATCCGAGGCCAAACCCAGAATGGACAGCTGTTCCATATTTTCTCAAGTCCAAATACCACCAAAGATCTTCTTCTGGAATATCAAGATCAGCCATTTTTTCTTTTAAGACGTCTAGGCGTTCCTCTCGTTGAGACCCCCCCACAATTTCTCCAATGCCGGGGAATAAAATATCCATTGCACGGACTGTTTTTCCATCCTCGTTTAAGCGCATATAAAAGGCTTTAATTTTAGCAGGATAATCAAATAAAATCACCGGACACTTAAAGTGCTGTTCTACTAAAAANCGTTCGTGTTCACTTTGTAAATCAGCGCCCCACTCATCAATTAGGTACTTAAACTTTTTCTTTTTGTTAGGCTTAGAGTTTCTTAAAATTTCAATAGCCTCTGTATAACTAACACGTTTAAAATTATTGTCAACAATAAAACGTAGTTTTTCGGTTAGCGGCATTGGCGCACGTTCATTTTGAGGTTTCGATTTGTCTTCTTGTTCCAAGCGCTGCTCTAAAAAGGCAAGGTCTTCTTTGTTGTGCTCCAAGACATAACTAATCACGTACTTCATGAAATCTTCTGCTAAATCCATGTTTCCCGCTAAGTCCATAAAAGCGACTTCTGGTTCAATCATCCAGAATTCTGCCAAATGTCGAGAAGTATTTGAGTTTTCAGCTCTAAAAGTTGGGCCAAAAGTATAAACTTTCCCAAGTGCCATTGCATAGGTTTCTGCTTCAAGTTGTCCCGAAACAGTTAAGTTTGTTTCTTTTCCGAAAAAGTCTTTTGAATAATCAACCGCACCATCTTTAGTAAGAGGAGGGTTTTTAGGATCTAAGGTTGTGACTCTAAACATTTCACCAGCACCCTCTGCATCACTCCCAGTGACTATAGGTGCATGCATATAATAAAATCCATTTTTATTAAAATAGGAATGAATAGCAAAAGAAAGTGAAGAGCGTAGTCGCATCACAGCACTAAATGTATTTGTTCGTGTGCGTAAGTGTGCTTGTTCTCTTAGGAACTCCAGCGAATGACGCTTGGGTTGTAAGATTGTTTTTGAAACATCTTCCGGGTCTGCATCTCCTAAAATTTCTATAAAACTAACTTGAACCTCTACAGACTGGCCTTTACCTTGGCTTTCAACTAAGACCCCTTTGATGTGTACAGCTGCGCCTGTTGTGATGCGTTTTAACAATGCCTCATCCATACTTTCAAAGTCAACAACACATTGAATGTTTTGAAGGCAGGAGCCATCATTGAGTGCTATAAATCGGTTCGCTCTAAAGGTTCGAACCCACCCTTTGACTTCAATGTCAGCGTGTTTTAGTTCTTGAGTTAGTAAATGTGCAACAGTGCTGGTAGTCATAAGTCCATTTTTTAATACTGCAAATATAAAGTTTTAAGCTAAATTATTAGCCTCTGTTCTCGTCTTCTTCCATCGTTTCCTCCTCAGGGATGATATTTAGAGCAGGTTTTTTTAATATTTTTTTGTTTGCTATGCTACGCTCAAGGGAAAGCAATAAGCAAGGTAACAGTAATAAGTTGGCTAGCATTGCCAGTAAAAGTGTCGCAGAAATCAACACTCCTAACGCTACAGTACCTCCGAAATTAGAAGTTACAAAAACGGAAAACCCAAAAAACAGAACAATCGAAGTGTAGAACATGCTTACTCCTGTTTCTCTAAGTGCAGCGAACACCGATTTTTTAATAACCCAATGGTTTGCCAACAATTCTTGTCGGTATTTAGCCAAAAAATGAATAGTATCATCCACAGAAATTCCAAAGGCGATGCTAAAAACCAATATAGTTGAAGGCTTTATTGGCACACCAAAGTAGCCCATCATTCCTGCAGTTACCAGAAGTGGTAATAAGTTAGGAATTAATGAAATAATAATCATTCGAAATGATCGAAACATATAGGCCATAAAAAGCGAGATCAAAAAGATGGCTAATGCGAGAGATAAAATTAAATTTTTTACTAAATATTTTGTGCCTTTTTGAAACAAATAAGCCTTTCCAGTAATCGATACATCATAGAGGTCTTTAGGAAATACCTTATCAATTTGCGCAATAAGGTCTTCTTCAATACGCTCCATTTTGTCAATCCCGGTATCCTTCATAAAAGAAGTAATACGCGCATAACGACCCGTACTGTCAACAAAGTTTTTTAGTAAATCAACATCCGAAGACGCGTTTTTGGCATAGGACAAGATAAAGTTGTTTTCTTGTGCTGTTGGAAGTTGGTAATATTTTGGATTCCCATTGTAATAGGCTTGTTTAGAGTATTTCACTAAGCTAACAACCGATATTGGTTTAGAAAGTTCTGGGATTTCAACTATCAAGTCCTCAAGTGCACTCATCCGTTTTAAGGTTGAGAGTTTCATCACGCCTTTTTTACGCTTGGCATCAACTAAGATTTCAAGGGGCATTACCCCATTAAATTCACTTTCGTAAAATTCTATGTCACTGTAGAATTCTGCCTTTTTAGGCATGTCTTCTATGAGACTTCCCGTGGCTTTTATTTGAAAGATTCCTATTATGCTAATGGCAAGCAAGATTACCGCTGTGGAATAAATAATAATGTTGTGATGCTTAACAGTATGGTCAATCCAATCTCCTAATTGCTTAATCCAGCGCTTATTTAAATGCTCTAAATGCTTTTCTTTCGGAATAGGCATAAAGCTGTAAATAACAGGTATAATAAACAAGCACAATAGGAAGATGGCTATAATACTAAGGGAAGCAACGATACCAAATTCAGTAAGTAATTTACTTTGTGTTATTATAAAAGTCGCAAACCCTGAAGCAGTTGTTAGATTGGTCATTAAGGTTGCATTTCCAACCTTAGAAATGACACGCTGGAGAGATTTTGCTTTATTTCCATGCTTATTGACTTCGTGCTGATATTTATTAATCAGAAAGATACAGTTGGGAATTCCAATAACGATAATCAGTGGAGGGATAAGGGCGGTAAGCGCTGTTATTTCGTATTCAAGCAGGCCTAATATCCCAAAGGTCCACATGACCCCAATAACGACAACTGTCATTGATATAAAAGTTGCTCTGTAAGATCTAAAAAAGAAAAAGAAAATAAGGGAAGTGACTAAAATAGCGGCTAAGATAAACATGCTAATCTCATCAACAATATTTTGCGAGTTAAGAGTACGTACATAAGGCATGCCTGAGACTCTAACATTTAGGTTATATTTATCTTCAAATTCTTTTACTCTTGGAACTAGATGCTCCATAACAAATGCTTTTCGCTCAGGCGTATTAACAATAGATTTTTCTAGATAGATTGCACTTCGAATCGCTTCTGTCTCTTTATTAAATAGAAAGTTATCGTAGAACGGATACTGTTCAAATAATGCTTTCTTAAGCGTGTTTAGTTCCGATTGAGTTTCTACGGAGTCTATAATAAACGGGACAAGGTCAAATTGTTTTTTGGATTCATTTTTGACAAGCTTCTGTAGATCTTTAATAGCAATAACCCCTTCCACACTTGGATGGCTGCTAAAGCTTTCTGAAAAAGTATTCCAGGCATTTAATTTATCGACCGTTAATAACGTACTGTCTTTAACGCCCATGACAATTAAATTGCCTTCTTCTCCAAAGATGTCTAGGAAATTATTATACTCTAAATTGATAGGGTGATCGTCTGGCAGTAAGTTGGCTTCTGTATAAGTAAAGCGCATCTTATTCCACTGCATCCCAAAAAAGCCGGTTACAAGTACTACTAGAAATAAAATTATAAATCGATTCCTGAGAATAAGTCTTGCAACGGTTTCCCAAAACCCACTTGAAAAGAGTTTAAACATAGCCATTTTTGATGGCAATAAAGGTAAATAAAAGGAATTTAAAAGAAGGAAATTAACAAGTCAACTTAATATAAAAAAACGTTAAAAAAGATTAGACCGTGAGGATCTCTTTTTCTTTGGCGATGTAAAGATCATCCGCTTTTTTAACATGTGCGTCTGTAAGTACTTGTACGTCCATTTCAGCGTTTTTCTGAAGATCTTCAGATGCATCCTCAGTTTTCTTAATATCTGTATTGGCCTCTTTTCTTGCAGCCCGTATTGATATTTTTGCCTCTTCAACCTCGGCCTTTGCCTGTTTGGCTAATTCATGACGACGTTCTTCGGTTAATGGAGGGACACTAATGATAATTGTTTCCCCATTATTCATAGGATTAAACCCTATGTTAGCAATCATTATCGAACGTTCGATTTCTTGTAACATTCCTTTTTCCCACGGCTGAACGGTGATTGTTCGACCATCTGGAGTATTTACGTTAGCGACTTGAGCTAGTGGAGTTTGCGACCCATAATAATCGACCATTACACTCCCCAGCATTGCTGGACTTGCTTTTCCTGCTCGAATGTTTACAAATTGTTTTTCTAAATGCTTTAATGCATTCACCATCGATTCTTTTGTACTGTCAAGTATAAAATTTATTTCTTCGTTCATTTGGAAACGTTTTAAATATCTAAGTTATGTTAACTCACTGTGGTTCCGATAGCATCACCAGCAACAATTTTAAGGAGATTTCCTTCTGTGTTCATGTCAAATACAATAATAGGTAAATCGTTTTCTTGACTCAGCGTAAAGGCGGTAGTATCCATGACCTTTAGGCCTTTTTGGAGCACTTCCTTAAAGCTAATGGTGTCAAACTTAACAGCGGTTTTATCTTTCTCAGGGTCTGCACTATAAATCCCATCAACACGCGTCCCTTTCAAAATCACATCAGCCTCAATTTCAATAGCTCTTAACACGGCAGCTGAATCTGTTGTAAAGTATGGGTTTCCGGTACCACCACCAAAAATCACAACACGTCCTTTTTCTAAATGTCGAATTGCTCGGCGTCGAATAAAAGGCTCTGCCACTTCATTAATTTGTATCGCAGATTGTAAGCGTGTTGGGATATCCGCGTTTTCTAAAGCACTTTGTAATGCCAGGCCATTAATAACGGTCGCAAGCATTCCCATATGATCTCCTTGGACTCGGTCCATACCGTTACTAGCTCCAGCAACTCCTCTAAAGATATTGCCACCACCAATGACAATTGCCACTTGGATGCCCTGATCTGTTAACTGTTTAATTTCATTGGCATAATCTGACAAGCGATCTGGATCAATTCCATAATTTCGATTTCCCATAAGGGCTTCTCCAGATAGCTTAAGTAAAATTCTTTTGTAAGTCATAGTGATGTTGATCGTTTCACAAATATAAGCAATATCTTAAATCCAAAAATAGTAAATGTTATGAATTCTAAACAAATTGTTGATCTGTTTTAGTTTTAATCTCCAGCTGAAGTAATGATAATGGTGTTATTTAAAAAAAAAGCCTCGATTTATCGAGGCTTTTTTTTTAAATAACAAGGGATGTTTAACCTAAAGATACACGCTTAAATTTAGTGATATTTACCTCACCATAACTTGCAACATACGTTGCAACTCTTACTTTATCGTCTTTGATAAAGTTTTGGTCTAACAAACATTGTTCTTGATCTAAAGTCGTATTATCGGATATAAAACGTTCCATTTTTCCTGGTAGAATTTTGTCCCAAATTTGCTCTGGCTTTCCTTCTGCTTTAAGTTCTGCTTTAGCAGCGTCTTCAGCTTGAGCTAAGGCATCTTGAGTTAATTGGGCCATTGATATATACTGAGGAATATTTTTTAGCGTTTTCCCTAAACGTCCTAATTCAATATTATCTTTTTCAATTACTGCAATTCTAGCTTCTGTTTCAGAGGCAATAAATGCAGGGTCAAAATCTTTATATGAAAGAGTTGTTGCTCCCATAGACGCAACTTGCATCGCTAGGTCCTTTACTAAAACAGCAGCATTGTCAACTTTCGAAGAAAGACCTACAACAGCAGCAATCTTATTAATATGTACATAAGAACCCACATAAGCAGCTTCTACTTTTTCAAACGCCTTGATGTCTAGTTTTTCTCCGATAACTCCGGTTTGCTCGATAAGCTTATCCGCTACCGTCATCCCTCCAAAATCAGCCGCTAAAAAGGCTTCTTTGGAATCTTGTTTTAAGGCGATATCTCCAAACTGGCTAGCAAGTGCTAAAAAATTTTCGTTTTTACCAACAAAATCAGTTTCACATCCCAAAACAATAGCAACCCCTATTGTGTTGTCATCATTAATTTTAGCAACGGCAGCACCCTCTGAAGAGTCACGATCGGCTCTATTTGCAGCTACCTTTTGACCTTTTTTACGAAGGTTGTCAATAGCCTTGTCAAAATCTCCTTCCGCTTCTACTAATGCTTTTTTACAGTCCATCATTCCGGCGCCTGTAGCTTGTCTTAATTTGTTTACTTCTGCAGCTGTTATCTTTATCATGATTCAATAGTTTAAAAAAAGTCGTTAAAATTTTCCGTGAGAAGAACTTAACGACTTTGTTATTACTTAATTACTTATAATTAATTTTTATTCTTTTTCTTCCTTAGTATCCTCTAACGCTGGAGCTTCTACTGATTTTTCAGCTTTAGGTGCTTTTTTCGCCTTAGGAGCTTTTACTGCTTTTTCAGCTTTAGGTGCTTCTACTGCTTTTTCAGCTTTAGGTGCTTTTTTCGCCTTAGGTGCCTCTACTGCTTTTTCAGCTTTAGGTGCTTCTACTGCTTTTTCAGCTTTAGGTGCCTCTACTGCTT
>JGI20154J14316_10004105_pt1 | contig 11310 bp, 10 predicted proteins | sample COG_04_FD_14316 | JGI IMG/M metagenome (IMG submission 14316) | reverse complement strand
TTTTTTGCCGAATTTTTTTGCCGAATTTGTCCTAAAGCTTTAGAGATTTTTTTGCCGAATTTTTTTGCCGAATTTGTCCTAAAGCTTTAGAGATTTTTTTGCCGAAATTTTTTGCCGAATTTGTCCTAAAGCTTTAGAGAAATTTCTGGCGAAAAATTATCAACTAAATTTAATTTTCATTGTAAAATGACTATAAATATTCATTCTTGTATGTAACATGTCTTCTACATCTGAGAGGTCAACTACAAATATGTATCGGTGGCTGGCTTGTAGCACCGCTGTATTACAAGCCCAAACATTGTACTTGCTGGTCATTAGTTATAATTCCATGACTTTATGGCCATGGTTTGTTGGTTATTTTGTGGTTTTTGGATTGGGCGTGCCGACGCTTGGCCATTACTGTGTACACAGGGAACAACATCTCTATTGCTTTGCTGGACTCCAAGCAACGATTGGAGTTTGTAATCTCGTTTTTTTTATTGTAGGTCTTTGTTCTATTGTTACATTGCATTCATTATGTCACAGTTGTTTAGAAGTGTTCAAGAATAACAATGATACATGTGAGGTTGGACTTCCTGTGGAGTTGGATGTTGCATGGTGTTCTGAGTGCAAGTACATTGTCCCGTCCATTCTACTTGGTGTAACAACCTATGTCAGTTTCATGAGTGCAAGTTGTGCTCACAAACTGTACAAAACGAGTACAAGTAAGACCAACGGATCATCCAAGCTGATGGAGAATGAACTGCAATAGTACATTATTTACCTGAACATTTAAAATTGTAAACAGCCCGTAATTTTTTCTTGGTGCGGTGTAATTTTAATTCACGCTCCAAACGCATTGGCGAAGTTGCTTCTTCGCATATGTCCACAATAGTTTTAATCGAGTCCGTGTTAATATTCGTACGCTCAATGGTCGGGAGTTTTGACAAGTAGTCGGAAACTTGGAATACACTTGGAATTTCAGGCAACTCAATCTCGCATTGTATTTTATTTTCAATATCAACTGACCCGTCGAATGTCATATTTTTGCGTATTTCAATGTCCCTTTGGACATTAAACGTGCCTGAACCGTTGTTGTACCACCACTGTACACATTGCAAGTCCTCGACGTGGTAAATGCGAAAATGTACGGCTTGGTTCTGTCGCCAAAATATATGTACGAATTCTTGTGATGGTTGCATTTTGTTTTAGAGGAAGTGCCAGCGTTTTTAAATACTCCTAAAGGCTTAGAAGATTTCTCTGAAGCTTTCAAGAAAAAGATGCAACCAAAAAAAAAATAATATTTGAGACGAACAAATTTCAGACCTATAAACGTACAATCCAACATCTATTACAAATGTCAGCTCTCGCAAATAATTCCAACAGTGGAAAACAAGGACAAACTGAAAAAGATGCAACCAAAAAAGAGGCTGTCCAACCCAAAAAGAAAAAAAGAAGAGTCACATTCAACCCAATCGCATACATAAGACAACCATCCGACGAGAACGGTGCCTACGAAGTCACCGACGAGTCTATTAAACCACCCAACGAGCCACCAACTGCCGAACAAATGAAAGAAAATCTGAAACAAGAAGACATCAACTATGTCTTCATATATGTATTTAGCTTTTGGGCAGAAAATCAACGCGAAGATGATGTCGAGTCCAATATGCTGACATACACAAACAAAAGAGCCGGTCTAGAAGCCAGAAATGGACGCAATATATACAGAGCAACACTGAAAGACATATTGTTTTTGTGTCGAAAGTTACTCACACAGCTAGAAGCCGGCAAACGGGTGACATTGACCAGCAAAGCCGGTCGAATGGTGGTTGAACCAGTGGACAGCAAGACAGCAGACATCAACGACGTTAGAACTTTGATAGATTATTTGAATATGATGACAGTAAAACTCGAATTTTAACCACAATCAAATGCTTATTTCAAGCGCATGACTTTGTGATCTGAAAGCTTTAGTTACAAAAAAAAAACTAATTATTATTTCGTTTACTCTTCTGTTAATTTCATCTTCTTTTTTCTGCTCATTCTTTTCTAAAAGCTTTCTCTTCTTCTTGGAACGCATCTCTTTGAAATCTGTCCTAAGATTTAGAGAAATCTGTCCTAAGACTTTAGAGAAATCTGTCTGATCTATAAATATTTTTAAGAAAGTCTTACAAGTATGGACTTTATACGATTTAATAAAATAGTCTTAGATGATATTGTTTGGAAGTCTCAAAAGTCTCGGTGGAGAGCAATTACACGCGAAGTAGAAAGGAATAGTTTTTTATATACAAACAACCACCCTTTAGTGGCTAAAAAGGTTGCGTTTTGGCGTACTGCCGAAACTCTTGTGTTGGGTTATCAATTGATTTCAGATTCTAATATTTACAGACCTTTCTATTCCAACTCGCTAAATAAACATAAAAAGGAAAATAACAAATGTATTAAAGACCTGCACCGAAATGGAACGTTAGGTTTTATGAGACGTTTGCGAATGAATTTGGCATCTAGAGAACTTTTAGGCATTCGTTCTATACCTATTGCCACTATAAAGCATATAGTACAGTTTTTATAATTTTCAAAAATACCTAAAGACGTCTCCTTTTTATTTGGGTTTCGCCTGACAAATTCTACAGGCTTTTCTTTTATCATTTTCCTCTTCCTAAAGCCTTAGAGAAAAATCGCAGAAGATTTCACAAAAATCTCTAAAATTTCCAAGCATCTATTACATATATGTGTTTTTCAAATATTAGAGAATATAAAATTAAAATATCAACTCATGACGTCTCGAAGTGTGACCGTTTCCAAGAAATACCAGAAGAAAACGCATCTAGAGCACATTAAGGAGCGTCCCGACACCTACATTGGCTCTGTCCAGCCACGTACGGAGCATCAGTGGGTGATTGTCGATGGCAAGATGTGTTTCGAGGAGATCACTTTTGTGCCTGGCCTGTATAAAATTTTTGATGAGATTTTGGTTAATGCTGCAGATAACAAGCGTCGAGATTCCAACATGCGTTGCATCAAAGTAAACATTACAAATGATTCGATCACTGTTGAGAACGACGGTGCTGGCATTCCTGTCGTTCTGCACGACAAGCAGAACATGTGGGTGCCTCAGATGGTCTTGGGTGAACTTTTATCGGGAGACAATTATGACGATTCTTCTGAAAGAGTCGTTGGTGGTCGCAATGGTTATGGCGCGAAACTTGCCAATGTTTTTTCAACAACTTTTTGTGTGGAAACAGTGGACTCTAAGGCTAATAAAAAGTACGCGCAAACGTGGCGTAACAATATGAGTACATGTAGCCCACCTAAAATCACTGCGGCCAATCGCAAAGATTATACCCGAATTACATTTGCACCTGACTTTGCAAAGTTTGGCATTGAACAAATCACGCCGGATATCAGGGCTCTCTTTGAAAAAAGAGTCTATGACATTGCAGGGACCACGCCAAAGGATGTCCGTGTCTATCTGAATGGGCAAAAACTTGCGGTGAATAATTTCAAACAGTATTGTTCGTTGTATTTTGCTGAGGATGGAAAGCAACCGGTCTACGAACAGGTCAATGACCGCTGGGAAGTGTGTGTGGCCTTGGCACCAGACCAGCAGCACCAACACGTGTCGTTCTGCAATGCTATTTACACGCCAAATGGCGGTTCCCATGTCCGATGCGTAATGGATGACATTGCAAGACATGTTGTGCCGAACAAAGCCTTTAAAGACCTGGATGTAAAGCCTGGTCAGGTCAAGAACTCTACATTTGTGTTTGTTAATGCATTGATTGCCAATCCCAGTTTTGATTCTCAAACAAAGGATGCATTGACAACGCGTGCCTCTGATTTTGGCCCTGTCAAATTCAAGCCAGTGATTTCCGCCAAGTTTGCAAAGTCCATTATGAAGAATAGTGGTATTGTGGAAGAAGTGTTGCACTTTGCACAAGCCAAATCTCGTCGCAAGCTGACACGTCAAACAGGAACATCCAAGAAATCCAAATTGACTGGCATTCCAAAGCTGGACGACGCCAACTTTGCAGGTACTAAACGTTCAAACGAATGCACACTTATTCTTACAGAAGGGGATTCTGCCAAATCATTGGCCATTGCTGGTCTCTCTGTCATTGGTCGCGATAAATATGGTGTCTTCCCTTTGAAGGGGAAGCTCCTCAATGTCCGAGACGCCAATAATCTAACAGTTGGAAACAACGCCGAGATTCAACATGTCATGAAGATCATGGGCCTTAATATTGGACGCTCGTATTCTGAGACTTCCACTTTGCGTTATGGTCATATAATGATTATGACGGATCAAGATCATGATGGTTCGCACATCAAGGGTCTGATTATTAATTTCTTGCATCATTACTGGCCATCTTTGCTCCAAGTACCCAACTTTTTACAAGTGTTTATTACACCTATTGTCAAGTGTACTCGTGGACGAGATGTCCATACCTTTTACACTACGCCTGAATACGAAGCCTGGACACTGGAAAATGACCCACAAAAATGGAAGATCAAATACTACAAAGGTCTTGGTACATCTTCCGCGAAAGAAGCCAAAGAATACTTTTCAAATTTGCAAAAGAATCGTCTGCAGTTTGAGGTGATGCAAGACGGCTCAATAATTGACATGTGCTTTCGAAAGGCAAGAGTGGAAGACCGCAAACAATGGATCAACTCATATGTACCTGGCACACACATGGATTTCAACAAAAAGGAGATGACATATCAAGATTTTGTGGACAAAGAATATATTGTCATGGCTGTACAAAGCAATCTCAGAGGCATTCCCCATGTCATGGATGGTCTCAAACCTTCTCAAAGAAAGATCCTCTTTGCTTGTCTCAAACGTAAACTGCATTCAGAGATTAAAGTGGCACAATTGGCCGGTTATACTTCAGAACATGCTGCATATCACCATGGAGAAGCTTCACTGAACGGTACCATTGTTGGGATGGCTCAAAACTATGTTGGGTCCAATAACATTAATCTTTTGGTGCCTAATGGTCAATTTGGCACCCGTCTCCTCGGCGGTAAAGATGCTGCCTCACCAAGGTATATTTTTACGCAATTATCACCAGTAACAGAACTCCTCTTCAGACCAGAAGATGCACCACTCTACAAATATCTCGAGGATGATGGTCAGGTCATTGAACCTGCCTATTATATGCCTATCATTCCAATGATTTTGGTCAATGGGGCCAACGGTATTGGCACCGGATGGTCCACAACAGTACCAGGGTACAATCCAGAAGACATTATCCGTAATATTAAGCAAATGCTTCGAGGACGACCACCAACAACCATGATGCCATGGTTTAAAGACTTTGCAGGTACTGTGAAACAAACTCAAGTGAATAAATACGACATTGAAGGCAAATGTTCCTGGCAATCAAAAGTTACTCTCCACATCTCCGAATTACCGATAGGAACATGGACCAATAACTACAAAACCTTCCTGGAAGAATGGCAAGAAGGTGTTGGTAAACATCAATCAGGACAAATTTTGTCTGTCAAAAGCGACTACACCGATACCAATGTCTCGTTTACTGTCAAAATGTCACCACAGTTTGCAGCTACACTCCAAGGGGATGAAAAAAAACTCAAAAAAGCATTGAAGCTTATAACTACAACCAGTACTACAAACATGCATGCCTTTGGATCAGATGCCAAAATGAAAAAATATCACAATGTTTTGGACATTCTTACAGAATTCTTTCAAGAGAGATTAGAACTCTACAACATGAGAAAATCATACCAACTCAAATGTTTGTCACAAATGATTGACAAACTGGGACAAAAAATACGATTTTTGACAGATGTTGTCAATAGCACCATTTCATTCAAAGGAAAACACAAACAAGAACTCATACAAGAACTACAAACAAAAGGATTCCTCAAACAGGATAATACATATGATTATCTACTAAGCATGCCGCTTTGGAACATGACACATGATAAAATACAAGCTCTGACTACACAGAACAACGAATTAAACAGACAAATGGTCACTCTTCAACAACAGACACCAGAACAATTATGGACGAATGACCTCAACGAACTGTTAGACTCCATTGTGCACAAGCCAAACAAAAAAAGAAAGCAAACAAACACCATGGGAAGTAATAAACAATCCAAACGACAAGATTCGCCTTAAAAAAAAAAAAGAATACATTTAAGGAATATTCTATAAATATATATTAGATATTTATAAACTGTAATATGAATTCTACTTCAAATTCCACAGGCTTTGCTCCATCTGCAAATTCAAATGCATCTAGCCCTTCTCCCGTCTTTCCTTCACCATCGATGAACAGTCCTTCTCCCGTCTTTCCTTCGCCCTCTTCTGTCTTTCCGGCGTCCTTTCCTTCGCCCTCTTCTGACTTTCCGGCGTCCTTTCCTTCGCCCTCTTCTGTCTTTCCGGCGTCCTTTCCTTCGCCCTCTTCTGTCTTTCCGGCGTCCTTTCCTTCGCCCTCTTCTGACTTTCCGGCGTCCTTTCCTTCGCCCTCTTCGGTGGTTATAGACCATGGTATTATCCCTCAAATTGCGGCTGTTTTGTTTTTGTGTCTCATGTTGATTGCAACTATTTTTCGAAAGAAGATCCTGAAAATGACGAACGATTATAACAGGAGCAACTATAATGTTGTGGACGAATACGAAGGCGAGTTTCCATTTAACCTGCCTCAAATAGATGTTTTTGCATCAGAAACAGAACTGACAGAAACAGAACTGACAGAAACAGAACTGACAGAAACGACAGAAACAGAAGTGTAAAATTTAGAATATGTTATGAATATATGTTTTTTATTTGACCTATTTTTGTATGGTTGTAATGATATGGCGACATCATTTTTGGAGATGAGAGCAATGATAGACAAGTGTTTGAATGTCGACGATCCTTCGGAAAATGTGAAGAACTTGTGTTCATTCCTTATGAGTATAAACCCTATCCCTGAAACAAAGGGAGCTGGCAGGTATTGTTCTTCTTGTCAAATGAAAAATTCGAATCGAACACTGAACTGTATACGTTGTGGCGCTTTGTTTGTACCCAAAGCCTTGAGCACCACCGTTGCACCTCCACCTCCACTTATAGGACTGAACAAGTGTCAGAACTGTCCACGTGAAGATTGTACTGAGGACCATCCAAAAGGCCCCCCTGTTAAAATGATTGGGTGTGATCATGTATATCACAGAAAGTGTTATGAGTTTAAGAAAAGTCGTGGTCACACAAAATGTGGTGGTTGTAATCAGGGTCAACTACCTTAAAGCAACAAGAACGAGCTCAAGAACATTTTTATCAATATTTACGTTTTGACGTATTTATTTTTAGGATGTATATAAAAGACAAAGATTGAGATGCATGTCTACTCTTTCAAAACGCAAGTCAAATGAAAAGACAAGTTCCAGGAAAAAGTCGAAAATAACAATCAGCAGAGAGCAAGCACTAGAAGCTGTAAGAAATGACTGGAAAATTGTCAAAATGACACGAAAAAAAGACGAAATATACCACAATTTTTTACAAGATCAAGACTTTGTAAAAAAAATTGTAGGAATTAATCCCCATGTCCTCCGCTATTTACCAGACGAATATAAAGGTAGCAAAGAAATGGTCCATGATGCTATAATAGTATACAATTTAGCCAACATCTCTGTGCATCCATCAGCGTTTCGATGGGCATCAGAAGAGTTAAAAAATGACCTTGCTTTTGTCAAAGAGATACGGGAAATGTTGGCGGAGTCTAACAACTCAAAGCGTAACATCGAAATATTCGATAGTTTTGTCCCTGAACATATTTTGCGACAAGTAGCGGATGTTTCTTCCTATTGGCTCGGCCAAGCTGTTGAAAAGGGTAACTTCAGATTGTTTCAAACTCAATTATCACTATTGCCGTTGCAAAGGGAACCACTGATGAAAAAAATTTTTGATGCCTGCGCAGAGACCCCTCTCGAACTCACAGGTTATCGCAATATTTTTGCGCATTTGATACAAGGTAAACATGGAAGGCAATCTTTGAAACGTGCCAGCTCCGAATCGTCATTAAAATTGGCACAATGGTTGGTTGAATTCGCTGGAGCTGATTTGTTTTACGAAGTGACAGTATTGTTAAGGTCTAACAATGCTTTGACAGACGAGATTGCAACGTCAATAGGCTGGCAACTCTGGAAGAATCCAGAAAGGACGGACGCTCTTGGCAAAATGTTGCTAGGTCTTACCTTTGGTGTTACAGAGGTTTTGACGAGGGTTTATAGCCGGGCTTTTGACAGTATCAGACCAATGGTCTCAAGAACCCTAGATTTCGACGATTTGGCGGGTATTGGACACGGGAAGGTGGACGAAATAATCTTCAATATTATGACTAACACGCTCGAAGGCTTTGTGATCAACACGTTCGAACACCTGCCTTCCAAAACATTGAACCCACTTTTAGCATTAACCATTGAGAAATCATACAATCGGTCTGCACAACTTTTGTTGGAAAATGGCGCAGACGTCAACTTTAAACACAATGGGACGCCAATGCTAATCAAAGCCATCAACGGACAACATACAGATACTATTCGTTTGATACTTTCCGACGATAAATGCAACCTAAATGCTGTCGACGAGGACGGAAACACAGCACTCATCCATACTGTACCCAATGGGTACAGCAACATGTCAGAACTGTTGCGTAGAGGAGCTGATCCAAATATTCCTGGTCAGTTTGGCATAACAGCGACCTTTAAAGCCATCAGAAATTTGAGCTTTGATTGTATCAGAGAATTGCTCAATCCGTTATGGGGGGTTAATATCAACTACCAAGACGAAGCTGGCAATTCTATTTTACATCGACTTGCATATGATTCGCAAAGAAGAAAAGCGAGTGATGTGATGGCAGCAGCCATCCGCCATGATGTCAACAGTCTGTTTCAATGTATCATGGCACGAAAACCAGACCTAACACTAACAAATCATAGTGGTGAGACAGCTCTAAGCTTCGCTAGTTCTTGTTGGTTTGAAACAGGGAGTGGCAAAGTTATTACAACTCTGATGTCACAATTATTAGTTTCGGTAGGATGTGGTGCCACATGGGAGGACGAACTCGACGAAGACGGCAATCCGACCAGAGATGCCGAATTTCGGCTCAGACTTGACTTCCAACATTTGGATCCACATACGTTTGATCATTCTCCAGTGAGCGTACAATTACAAGAGGACGAAATGAACGCTGAGAAGACTACAGTTGCACCTGTACGTTTGCAATGTGGACGTGTATTAAATGCTGGGTTTTTGCATCGTTGGCTCAACGAACCTCACCCTGGCTACGAAGAGTCGGCCAATCCAACTAAGAACACATGCCCTTATTGTCGACAAGAGATCACGTCAATCGAATTATTAACAACAGAAAAAGCTGCAAACTGGGACAAATACGAAGGGGATGCTCTCAAAGAAGAAGAGTCATTAGCGCGAAAAATCATGACTTTTGAAGGCACGCCTCAATATAAACAATATACAAAGGAGGTTGAAGCAGCCAAAGCAACTTTGAAAGCAGCGGCAGAGCGGTTGAATGAACAAGATCGTATCAAAGCGGAAATACGGTCTTCGTCCAACGCAATACAAAGGGGTTTACGCAATAAAAGATTAATAGAAAAATTAAACCGATTAAGATTTTGAGTGGTGACCAGGCATCTGTTAAACAACAGAGACACACAAAATTAAGAACATTAAAAGAATATGTAACACATATGTAATATATATATCTGTTTGAATAGTTTCTACAATAAACTCAAATGTCATTCACATCTAATACTCAAAAGAATCTGGGCGATCAAAAGAACCTCAGCGACTTACTATCTGTCTCGGACGAGATCAAAGTCTTCACATGCGAAGACTTTGGAGGGAATATCGAGGTCACAGTAGGAAAATACATGTACCTGTTTTATGCATCAAAACTCCAAAATTCAGCGATGGTTCTGTCCGAACCCCCTGTCGATGTCTTTGATATGGATATCGAACAACCTACGCCTGGTTCTGGGAATTACATCTCAGTGGATATAGCCAGTAGTTCGATAGATGCCAGACTGAACCAACTACTGAACGCAGTCAAAAGCATTTGAACATTTTAATCATACACTTTGTACTGATTTGTAACAGATGTCATATTGTTTTTTATTCACCTGCGAATACTTACCAAACTTCAATGTAGAAGTATATTGGATCAAATCAGTGTAAAAATCAATGACTGATAGATAGGTTTGTTGGTTGTACGTCACATGGCCCTTTGATGTAGCACGCGCTCTTGCCATTTCTTTACCAGCAACATATGCAATGACAGTATCCACCATTTCAAAAATGAAATAATAATGAATGTCAGTTGATAAATATCATATGTGTAACAATATTTGGACCACGTAGCCAACCACAAATAAATCAACGCATACACCCTATATAAATATACTATTTTATTTTAAATGTCGACTTTCGACTCAGCTACACTCCACCTTATTCAACAACTGAAAAAAAAGAAAAAATGGAAAAAGATACAGTGGAAACAAGTGGTGGAAAAATATCTCAAGGTTCATAATATGTCGTCCACCAACAACACAAAGGAGTTTCGAACACGTATGAGTAAATGGTACCACAAGACACCGACGAGTACGAACAAATCCGACAAGCCCGAGGTCACTGGTACGAAATCAACCGAGCCAAAGCCCACAACAAAGCAGGAACTCCGCACATGGCTTGAGGAGTACTGTGCAGGTGTGAAGCACCACGGCGAACCCAACACGTGGGACGTCACCAGCGTGACGGACATGTCGGAGCTGTTTCGAGGACTGACGAATTTTAACGAACCAATTGGACAGTGGGTCACGTCCAATGTGACAAATATGGCTTTCATGTTTTATAAAGCCACAACGTTCAATCAGCCGCTGCCGTTCGACACAGCGCAGGTGACGACTATGCTTTCCATGTTTTATGAAGCCACAGCGTTCAATCAGCCGCTGCCGTTCGACACAGCGCAGGTGACGACTATGCGTGGCATGTTTTGTAATACCACAGCGTTCAATCAGCCGCTGACGTTCGACACAGCGCAGGTGACGAATATGAGTTCCATGTTTCATGGTGCCACAACGTTCAATCAACCGCTGACGTTCGACACAGCGCAGGTGACGGATATGGATTGCATGTTTATGGGTGCCACAACGTTCAATCAGCCACTGACGTTCAACACAGCGCAGGTGACGGAGATGCACAGCATGTTTCGGGAAGCCATCGCGTTCAATCAGCCGTTGACGTTCGACACGTCCAAGGTGACGACTATGCGTTCCATGTTTGAGGATGCCATCGCG
>JGI20154J14316_10004100_pt1 | contig 11318 bp, 7 predicted proteins | sample COG_04_FD_14316 | JGI IMG/M metagenome (IMG submission 14316) | reverse complement strand
TTTCTAATAGGTCTTCGGAAATGAGTGTGTTTTTTATTGAAATCATAGCTTCAAATATATTAAATCGAAGTTTAGTTTTGCTACAATAAGCTCTTATTAAGCCTTTAAAATTTACACACCCGAATTCCTCTTTATTTTTATCGGTTATTTATTAGAACAATCTGTTTAGTGTTTACAAAATCAATTTAGTATTTTTGCAGCTATGGCAAATCAAGACGATATTTTTAAGAAAGTTATAGCGCACTCAAAAGAGTACGGATATGTATTTCAATCGAGTGAACTTTACGATGGACTAGCAGCTGTTTACGATTACGGTTCAAATGGTTCAGAATTGAAGAAAAACATCAAGGATTATTGGTGGGCTTCTATGGTAAAGATGAACGAAAATATTGTAGGAATCGATTCTGCAATATTCATGCATCCTACTATTTGGAAAGCCTCGGGACATGTGGATGCGTTTAGCGATCCATTAATAGACAATAAAGATTCTAAAAAACGCTACCGTGCCGATGTATTGGTAGAAGATTTTATTGCCAAGATTGAAGGTAAAATTGCGAAAGAAGTAAAAAAAGCGGTCAAACGTTTTGGGGATGATTTTGATGAGGCGCAATTTTTAGAAACCAACCCACGAGTTATAGGGTATAAAGAAAAGATGGCGGTTATATCTAAACGCTTAAACGGCAGTTTAGCGAAAGAAGATTTAGCAGATGTTAAGCTCTTAATTGAAGAATTAGAAATCAAATGTCCGGTTTCTGGAACCGCTAATTGGACGGATGTTCGTCAGTTTAATTTGATGTTTGGGACAAAAATGGGTGCTACAACTGAAGGATCAAGCGATTTGTGGTTAAGACCCGAGACTGCCCAAGGTATTTTCGTTAATTTTTTAAATGTCCAGAAAACCGCCCGAATGAAAATACCGTTTGGTATTGCTCAAATTGGAAAAGCATTTCGAAATGAAATTGTTGCAAGACAATTTATCTTTAGGATGAGAGAATTTGAACAAATGGAAATGCAGTTTTTTGTTCGTCCAGGAGAAGAAATGAAATGGTATGAGCACTGGAAAGAAACACGTCATAAATGGCATTTGTCTTTAGGAGTTGATACTAAGAAATACCGTTTTCACGATCATGAAAAGTTAGCACATTACGCTAATGCCGCCTCAGATATAGAATATCAATTTCCTTTTGGCTTTAAAGAAGTAGAGGGCATACACTCTAGAACCGATTTTGATTTAAAAGCACATCAGGAGTTTTCTGGTAGAAAAGTGCAGTATTTTGATCCAGAAATCAACGAGAGCTATACGCCCTATGTTGTGGAAACTTCCATTGGCGTAGACCGCATGTTTTTATTGACCATGTGTAATGCCTACCGCGAAGAAAAAGTGGGTGAGAATGATACGAGAATTGTGTTGGCTTTACCGCCGGTTTTAGCCCCAGTTAAAGCGGCAATTCTTCCCCTAACTAAAAAAGATGGTCTACCAGAATTAGCTCGCAAATTATACGATGTATTAAAACTTGAGTTTAATTGCGTTATCGAAGAAAAAGATTCAATTGGCCGTCGTTACCGCAGGCAAGATGCTAACGGTACTCCTTTCTGTATTACAATAGATAATGAAACGGTAAACGACAATTGTGTAACCATTAGACACAGAGATACGATGGTACAAGAACGTGTTGCTATGGATGCTGTTCGAGACCTAATTGACAAGGCTGTAAGTATTCGCAACAGCTTGGCAAAATTTTAATTACTCTAAATTTAAAATTAAAATCCCCCGCTTTTTCGGGGGATTTTTTTTACCCCAAATTACCTGTAAAATTTATGGGTTTTAGGCAGTCATAAAAACAAAGAATTGTATCTTTGCGCGGGGCAAGTCTTAGACAAGTCGCTCCCCTCGAATTCCCCCAGGGCGGGAACGCAGCAAGGGTAGAGGGTTGAGCACTGTGATTTAAGTAGCTTGCCCTTTTTTTTCTTTAATACGAAGCTATGACAATTGGTTTCTTTAACAGCTTAACTGTTCCTTGTTCGTCGCGCGTTTCGCACACCAAAATATAGATCCCTATAGGCAATCTTTGTTCAGCACTATTCAAGCCGTCCCATACCCAAGTTGCCTCTTTATTTACCAGTTCGTTAGTACTCAGTTTTTTTACCTGGTACCCTTTTCTATCGTAAATGATAACACTTGTTTTAGCCGGACTTTTTAGTTTCAACTTAACAGTTGTTAAATCATTGTAACCATCATTGTCAGGACTAAATACTTCTGGAGTTACAGTTAAAGAACCACTCGAGGTGGGGTAAGTAAAATGAGAATTAATCCTTCCTGGAGTTCCATAATTGTCTTTAGAGGCGGCAGAAAACCATGCTGAACTATTCGGGTTTAGTCGCTCTAACGCCACCCCATCAACCTCATCCAACAGGGCAAAGTGTTGTTGTTCAGAATACGCAACTTCATCGAGTAAATTAAAAGCGATGTCACTCACCGCAAGATGTCCATTGGTGTTTGGTAAACTAGGAACGTGCGAAGGTTGAATATAAATGGAACTTGCAGCTCTTAGGTAATTACTTTTAAGCCATGTGGTATCCTCGCAAATAACGAAATAACTTTTTGGGGGAATGCTTAGTCTTTGGTCGCTTATTATTTCTGTTTGTATAATAGACGCTTGCAAAGTATCGTAATTTCCAAGTAATAATTTTGAAGCATCTATATGATCATCTGACTTATTGTACAACTCTACATAGTCGAAGCCATTTGTTTTTGGGTTAAAGAGGATTTCATTAATTATAATTTGACCTGTTTCTGGCCAAATACCTAACACAAAATCATGCGTTATGAAACTCGAATTGTTGCTGCAATCTTTAACTTGATTTATTTGTAGGGTATAAATTTTATTTTTGGCGATGTCATCAGCAAATCTAAGGGTAGTTTGGTTCATAAAATGTTCAATAGTATTCGGACTAATTTCATCTGTTAGCCCATACGATTCTATTTCATACAGCATAGAATCGTAAAGGTTTTCAGACCATAAAAGTTGAATTTCGTCTTCTTCTGTAATCAACAAATCTACAAGGTATGGAGCACTGGTATCCATACTCCTATTAAAAACACTGTTTTCTGCACCCGGACTTCCTCCCCTATTATTTATACAAGCACTCCAATTTAGTTCACCTAAGCAATACGTATCATTGTCTATCATCTCTAAAGACCATCCTCCATTTTCTTTATTATTGTTTTTGTACCAGTCTTTTTGGTACATAACTTCGTGAATTATTTTAGTATTTGCATCGAACAAGCCAATGTATCCCTCCGTGTTATTTAGGTTCGTAAAGGGAAGGTAAAAGTTAGCTAAGGAGTCAAATAAGGCAGCATCATTCGAATTGAAAAGCACCAAGTAGTCCTTGCTTTTTAGTATTACAGAGTCTATGTAATATTCTTTTTTGTCAATAATCAGCAACCAGTTTTTTAAATGTATCGAATAGTCTGCTCTATTGAAAAGCTCTATATACTCTACATTTTCTAATTGGACTTGAGGTGCAGGGTCGATCATAATTTCGTTAATAACAATATCAAATGGGCGGTGGTTTTGTATGTACAAATCCAAAAGAGTATCGCTCATGCAATTGTTTACCGTGTCACAAAGTCCTTTAATTTCTAAAGAAAATTTGGTATTCACCGGAAGGCTGTCTTGAAAGTATAAATACAAGCTATTTTCGATTTGATTTGTACTTACAGGAGACGTTTCTGAAGGCATAATATTAAACTGCTCATTGGAAAGGTGTAGAAGTTCAGCACTCTTACAGGTTAATTTTATGCCTTTGGGGCTTATTATTTCTGAATGAATTAGTTTTGGTGCGATGCTGTCAATAAAAGCACTTCCGTTGATCTTAAAATCATCAAAGTAAAACAAGGAACTTCTAGTTGACGTGTAGGTGCAATTTACGCCAGAATAGCGCGTGTTTATTTCTGTAGTGTCAATAAAAGAGCCTAGTAATATAGCATCACCTCCATCAAGTAAATCAACCCAAATAGAGAATTTTCCACCTATTTTTCGCTCTGCTTTTAAGTGTATTTCTACAGGACTGTTATTTACAATGTCTTGGTTACTTTCTATAATTTTAGTTTTTATTCCTGCTTCACGCTTGTATAAGGCAATTTCATCATTCGTGCCGCCTACCCTTATAAAATATGCAATATGTGATGCTTCAAGCAATGTATCATTGGCTAGCAAATACCAATCTAAATAGTTAGACGAAGAAGGATTGAAGTCCATCTTAACAGACATTTCCCAAAGCGTATTTTCTAGTAAATTACTTTCTAAACACAGGTAAGAACGATTAGGTTGTGCTGGAGCGTTTAAATGGAGCCACCCAAAAGAGTCTATTTCAAAATGAGAAATTGTTCCATACCAAGTTGGATTTTGGTTAAAGTTTCCATCCGAGAAATCGTCTGAAATTTGAGCCATAGCAAAGGTATTACTCAGCAGTATAAGTAGTATATATTTCATCAATTTATTATTTTATTAGAATTAAAAAGATACAAAATTATAAGCTACAGATATGTGTTATATTTGTAGCTTAATTTAAAATTATGAAAGTAGCGGTTGTAGGTGCCACAGGAATGGTGGGTACTGTTATGTTAAAAGTGTTGGCCGAACGTAAATTTCCGGTAACAGAACTGATTCCCGTAGCCTCTAAAACGTCTGTAGGAAAAACAATTTCTTGGCAAGACAAAGACTACAGGGTTCACTCGTTAGAAGAGGCACTTTTAAAAAAACCAGATTTGGCTCTTTTTTCAGCTGGATCGGCGTGTTCGTTAGCATGGGCTCCAAAATTTGCCGCTGTTGGCACAAGTGTGGTCGATAATTCATCTGCTTGGCGAATGAAGGTGGGGCATAAGTTAATTGTACCCGAGATTAATGCAAACGAATTAACGGCTGCGGATAAGATTATTGCAAATCCAAACTGTTCAACCATTCAAATGGTTTTGGCTTTAAATCCCTTACACAAACGATACGGTTTGGAGCGGATTATTGTGTCTACCTACCAATCTATTACTGGAACAGGTGTAAAAGCAATGCAGCAATTGCAAAATGAGGAGCAAGGTTTACAAGGTGCGATGGCTTATCCTTACCCAATTTACAGAAATTGCTTGCCGCATTGCGACGACTTTACTTCTACAGGCTACACCAAAGAAGAGATGAAGTTGGTACACGAAACACGTAAAATAATTGGGGATAAAAACATAGGTATTACAGCAACTGCCGTTAGAGTACCAGTAATGGGTGGGCATTCTGAAAGTATTAATGTTACCTTTAAAAATGATTTTGACATGCGTACTGTTCGAACCACTCTTCATGAAGCAGACGGATTGGTTTTGCAAGACAATACTGAAATGAATACCTACCCAATGCCTAAATATGCAGCGGGTAAAGACGCTGTTTTTGTTGGTCGATTGCGAAGAGATGCCTCTTTTAAAAATACGTTAAATATGTGGATTGTATCTGACAACCTTCGCAAAGGTGCCGCCACCAATACCGTTCAAATAGCAGAATGTCTTTTGCAAAAAGGGTTTATACACTAGTCCCTTTATTTTTGAAAGCCTCTTTTTAATTCATCTGTATAATTATAGTATATTTAAATAAATTCAATTTATGATCCGAGTTTTAAAATTTACCCTCCAGCTACTACTATTTTTATTCATTATTGCAAACGCCTATATTTTAATAAGCGGTAAAACCTATGTTTACAAAGCCATAAAAGTGGGCTATTTAAAAGGACACAATACGGCGACCATTGAAGATTTTTCGTTTTTTGAAAATAGCGTAGTACAAAATGGAACTGCGGCACCGTGGCCAGAAGCTTCCGATTACAATCAGAATGAAATTAGCAAAGACCTACGAGCTCGTTTAGAAAAAAACAAATCTATTGCTTTTGCGGTAATTCAAAACGACAGTCTTCGTTACGAAACGTATTGGGGAATAGGCTCTAGAAGCTCAAAAACCAACTCTTTTTCTATGGCCAAATCTGTTGTTAGTATGCTTATTGGCGTTGCAATTCAAGAAGGATATATTGAGAGTGTCGATCAAAAGATTACCGATTTTATTCCAGAATACACAAGACCCGGAACGCATTTTAACTCCGAAGTAACCGTAAAACATCTGCTAACCATGAGCTCCGGATTGGATTGGGACGAAGATTACTACAATCCCTTTGGTGTTACGGCAGAAGCCTATTTTTCTGAACATTTAAACGCGCTCATGCTGCGTTTAAACTTTACAGACAAACCCGGCGAAAAATTTCATTACCAAAGTGGAAGCACCCAATTAATGGGCCTTATTATTGAACGTGCAACGGGTAAAAAATTGAGCGAATACCTCTCTTTAAAACTTTGGCAACCCATGCAGGCAAGCCATGCAGCAGAATGGTCTTTAGACAAGAAAGGTGGCGTAGAAAAAGCCTACTGTTGTTTAAACTCCAACGCCTTGGATTTTGCCCGTTTTGGTCAACTTTACCTTGACCAAGGAAACTGGAACGGACAACAATTGATAGACTCTTCTTATGTTGCCGCCTCTTTACATCCAGATCTGTCTGCTAATTACGGCTACTCTTGGTGGTTGTACGAAACCCAACACAAATATCCGGTGTATGCCATGAGGGGCGTTAACGGACAATATGTAATGGTTATTCCTGCACTCGATTTAGTGGCCGTTCGATTGGGTCATAAAAGAGAAAAGTATGTAAACAACAGTGTTACAGATTTAGATTTTTACCTCGAACAACTTATTTTACAATACGATACGATTGACTAGCTAAAACCCTGTTTTCTATAAACTTGAGTACTATTACCTATTGCTTGTTCTAAATTATAGCTATATATTTGATTTATGCTATAATTTAAATAAAATAAATTCTGTATTTGTTGGAATCCTATCCTGTTGGGTTCTCTTTTCTTGCGAACCAAGTACTACTCAAAAAACAGTTACGCTTAAGCCTCAAATTACTGAGCAAGAAAAACACCGTATTACTAGCGCCGACTTCCTTTCTTCTATTCGAGAGGCTAACAATAAAATGATATTGGATTACCAGGTTGTCATTTCCTGCAAATATGACAACGAATCGTGGGAGGAAAACAGTAGCGACAGCACAACTTGGCATACCTTGGTTGATAAATGCCTAAACGCTGGAGGATGTGCAACATTTACCAAAAAAAATTGAAATCCAATTAACGTTGCAGCATTCAAACAAAAAAGCCCTTTATGTAAGGGTAATTAATAAAATAATTAAAACAAATAATGTTATTAAACAGGATAGATAGACTCCTTCGGTTAGATTCTTTAATAAGTAAGGGTTCTACTGGAACTCCCACTAAATTGGCCACTAAATTGAATCTTTCTGTGCGTCAGGTGTACCGAATAATTAAGGAGCTTCAGGAATTAGGAGCTCCAGTTTATTACAACTATGCTAGGGAAAGTTATTTGTATGAGTATAAAGGTCGATTATTAATGAAATTTCAAGAATTTAAACTAGATGATTTTGAGCAGACAAAAATTAGAGGCGGTATAAATTTAGGGCGTGACAAAATATGTCAGTACGATGCTCTATTATTGCTTCTAAGGTATAATGGCCATTATATTTAGGAGTAAGTCGAAAATCCTTTATAGAGTAGACAAATTATTAAAAATTAGTATTATGAAAATTAAAGAAATAAAAAAGGGTTTGCCCTTAGATTTATTTGAAGCACAAAAGTTAACAGATAAAGAGATCAGGAATATATCAGGAGGTTTTCGATTAAACCTATTTGGTATCTACTATGTTGAAGGGGTTTTAGACGGAATAAAAGGAAATACAAGAGGTCATTGGTCTTGGAAACCTTAATTATTAATTAGCCATCTGCTTTAAGCAGGTGGCTTTTACAGAACATGAAAATAATAATAAGTTGCCTATTTTTTTTACTCATCTACGGACAATTATTCTGTCAGATAAAGATTGTTGACTCCAAAACAAAAACCCCAATACCACAGGTACATATTGTTTCTGAAAATGGAGTTCTATTAGGTATAAGTACTATTAATGGAGTTTTAAATATTGATAAAATTAGGGATGAATTTAGCATACATGAAGATCATTTAATTGAAATTTCTCACATCTCATATCGTAAGAAGAAAATCTATTGGCGAGAACTTGTCAAAAACAAATATTTAGAGCTCAATTTAAATTCACTAACCTTAAATACCGTTACGGTAAGCGCAAAAAAATCGAGTCCTAATTATTTAGTTTTAAAAGGTTATTTCAGAAGTTATCAATTAGATAATAATACACCTAAAGCCTATATGGATGGTATAGTAGCTTATTTTATTCCGTTACATAAAAGTAAGAGTTTAAAGGTAAAAGTGTTAGAGAATAGAACTTTTAGAAATCCTGAACTTTTTGAAACAAAAATAAAGTCAAAAGGAGTCTATACTGCTACAACTGGAGACAGAACAGGACCTCCATATATAGAAAAAAAAACAGCCTTAAACGAATTAAAAAACTACAGTTTTATTGATTCTACAAAGTTTACTTGCAAAATATTGGTAGGCAAAGATACCCTAGGTGTCTTACAACACGATTCGCTACTTAACACGTTTATAATTAATATAGATATTACCTCACCTGATAGAGCCTATTCTCGCTCATTGTTAAATTATACGACAAAGTTTGATGTTTTTTCCATTTCAGAACGATATGCATCAATAACTTCAGAGTGGAATAAAAAGTCAAATTTAGTCACCCGAACCGAGTATAGAAAACAATTTGTTAGCCACAAAAAAGCCCTAAAAGCCCCTATTAAAGTAGAAAGTTATCATGAGTTTTATGTCACAGAAGCAAGCTATAGTTCTACATCAGAATTTAAAGCTAAGAAGGCAGGCTCTTATTTTGGAAGTAAGAAAACAGCTTTTTCTACTAATTTTTGGATGAACCTAGAGTCACATAATATTCCAAAACTTCCCGATTTCATCAACAATCTTCTTGGGCAAGAGTTACAGATGTATTGAAAAACAGCTTTAATTTTTTGACTGTTTACTTATCGCACCCCTCTATATTGAGTGAAAAGATAAATAGCGTACAATTTACAAAGGAGTAAATCTAATTACAGCACAAATACGCTATTGAGTATCATATAAAAAACAAACTCATTTTACAATACGATTGACTAGCTAAANCCCTGTTTTCTATAAANTTGAGTGCTATTACCTATTGCTTGTTCTAAATTATAGCTATACATTTGATTTATGCTATAATTTAAATAAGATGAATTATGAAAATAAATTCTGTTGTACCCGCATTGCTTTATCAAACATTTTGGGATGCGTAGTTTAAATTCCTATATAATTTTACTATTCTTATCCTTTTCCACCCCGCCTTTATTTTCGCAAATTATTCTTCAAGGTCGTGTTTTAGATATGCATACGAATGATGGTTTAGCATCGGCTACTGTTGTTGTGAGTTCATCCAAAGAAGGTGTAATTACCAACACATCTGGCGCATTTTCCCTAAACTGCTTAAGCTGTGCTCTACAGGATTCTTTAACAGTTTCCTATATAGGTTTTGAGACTAAAACACTAGCGATTCGTAACTTTATTAGCAGTTCTAAAAGAATCTTTTTAGAAAAAATCTCTTATCAAATAATGGAAGTTTCATTAGAATCAGATTTTGATATTTATAAAAAATTATTTTCCCTTATTCAAAAAAAGAGAAAAGAAAACACATCGTATGAATCTAAGGCCTTTTTTACGCTAACAACCTTACAGAACGATACGGTAAATATAGAATCTGTAGAAGGTCTTTACAACGCAAGTATATCAGCATCTTCAGTGGTAGAAGATATGCGATTTAAAACGGGTAGATTTTCACAAAACGAGCAAATTAAATTTTTCAGTTTAAACTCTACAGATATCATTAGTAAGTTTGATTTTTTTAGCAAAAGAAAAAAGCGTCGCTTACCCATTTGGCCTGGTAATTTAACCATAACAAAGCTAAAAAAGGACTACAATTTAAATATAGAATCTTGTGTAAACTGCGCCATTGAATTTCGAAAGATTAGCTTTAGTCCAGTAGAGCTAAATTCAGACAATTTTTCAGGATCAATTGTATACGATTATCAAACGGATGCTATTTTAGCATTCGACTTGAGTTCAAACAGCAGAAACAGTTTCTTCCAATCAATAGACGCCAACCATGAGCTTGGGAATGAACATATACAAATAGGTGTAAACTATGATCAATTTAATGGGCTAGTTAAAACCATCGAATTTGATTATTCAATAGAATATAAAATGTCTGATTGGATGCATATTAATACCAACAGTACCTTTTTCTTTTACGATACCAACGCCCCTTTTAGCGAAGCCTATTTCTCAAATGCAATTGACTTTAAAAATGATTACGAGCGAATTTATACGCACGAATCCACTAAAGATTTTTGGCTAACCCATTATAAACTTCCCTATGTGGAATTTGAACATGAAAATAGAATTGTAGTAGACAATTCTACCTCGAGTATATTAGACAGACTTGAGTCGTTTGATTTCCCCTATATTTCTTGGTCTAAAGAAGAAAAAATAAAACTAACCGATTTGAATTTTATTTCTACTGACTTTGGTATTATCAATAAGGAGCTTTTAAATGCTAACAATAAAAACCTAAGATCTGATATGTATAATTTGTCTTTCACCTATTATTTAGATGCTTACCAAAAAAAAGATTCCACAATATTTTTAACTAAAACACTCTTTAACTCAAGTAAATCGTACTATTTTTTAGAAACGAATTTCAATACAGAGTTGCTGATCAATATTATTTTTTCATCCTATCAATCTGGACTACTTCAATTGAAAAGAGCTCTTTTAGAAGTGAATGATTTTGAGCTTGCAAAAGAGCTAACGCTTAAAACACAAGGCGAAGCAGACAAACGTATGAATTTAATAATAAGACAAACCGAACATGGTTTAAACACACAAGAATTAGTGAAGTGGAATGAGGTCTTAAAAGAGGCGGTGGGAGCGGACAATTTAAAAGATGTGATTGTTTATCCTTTTGGGTCAAATTCGCAGCCATATTCCAATAAAACGTTGAGCAAAAATATAAATTATTACAATATTGGGACTGCTTATTTACTTATGGAGAATTATGAAATGGCAATTTTATACCTTACTTATTCATTAAAATTCCAATCAGAATACAAGAACGATTCTTATTACAATCGAGCACTATCGTTTATAAAGCTCGGGGAATACGAAAAAGCTTGCTTGGACTTAAATCAAATAGTAGCGCTTGACAAAGTA
>JGI20154J14316_10004095_pt1 | contig 11337 bp, 11 predicted proteins | sample COG_04_FD_14316 | JGI IMG/M metagenome (IMG submission 14316) | reverse complement strand
ATATTTAAAAAATAAAATATACTTAAATTAATGATGTTAGATTATTTATGGTTGGTTATTGCTGGGGGTGTTGTATCATTTACAGCTGCTATGGGCATAGGGGCAAATGATGTAGCGAATGCCTTTGCTTCTTCAATAGGTTCCCGAGCATTAACTGTAAAATCGGCGGTAGTAATAGCTTCCATTTTTGAATGTGCTGGAGCAATATTAATGGGTAGTCATGTTACAAAAACTATTCGTAAGGGGATAGCAGATTATGAATGTTTTGAAGATTCACCTGATATTTTTATTTATGGTTGTTTTAGTGTATTAATATCAGTAACATTATGGTTATTTATAGCATCATATTTTGAGATGCCTGTATCAACAACACATTCTTGTGTGGGTGGTATGATAGGAATGACAATGTTAGCTGGTGGTTCTGATTGTGTAATATGGTATAAAGCATCAGATACTTTTCCATATGTAGGTGGTGTTTCGGGTATAATTTTATCATGGTTTTTATCACCTATATTTTCAGCAATTATCGCGGGTTTTATATTTTTTATAACAAGATTATCTGTATTAAGAAGAGAGAATAGTTTTGACAAAGCATATGTATTGTTTCCAATCCTAGTGGGTCTTACATTAATATTAAATTCATTCTTTATAATTTATAAAGGGGGAAAGGGTATTGGATTAGATGATATATCTGAAGGATCAGCTTTATTAATATCATTATGTATAGGTATTTTATCAGGATTAGCAATAATTCCATTTACACCTAAATTGAAACAGAATGTAATAAAAAGATTTGAGATACAAAATTCACCGGAAAGAGAATGTATTATCAATAATGAAATAGAAATAACAGATGAAATGAATAATTGTCAGAAATGTTTAACGACAATAAAAAATAATATTAATTATGATATTCATGAAGAAATAATAAAAAATGAACATGTTAAAATTATTCATGATAAATCAGAGAAGTTTGATGAAAAAACTGAAGAAAGTTTTAAATATCTACAAATATTTACAGCTATTTGTGATTCATTTTCACATGGATCAAATGATGTAGCAAATGCGATTGGACCATATGCGGCTATTATCTCTATTTATATGGACAATGGAAATATGAGTAAAAAAGTAGATATGGGTGATCATGCTTATTGGGTATTAGGAATGGGTGGAGTAGGTATTACAGTGGGTTTATTAATGTATGGATATAAGATTATAAAAGCGATAGGAGTAAAATTATGTTGTATTACACCTAGTAGGGGATATGCGATAGAATTAGGATCAGCAACTATTATTATTATAGGAAGTAGATTAGGGATACCATTATCGACAACTCATTGTCAGGTGGGTGCTACGATGGGGGTTGCAGCTTTAGATGATTTAAAGGGGTGTTCTGGAATAAATTGGAGAATAGCATTTAAGGTATTTGCTGGATGGATAATAACATTAGTAGTAGTGGGAGGAACAAGTGCTTTGATAACGGCACAGGGGATATATGCTCCTTCAAAAAATTACGAATGTATAGATAATTTAGTATATCTTAATAATACAGTAAATTAGTTTAAATAAATCAACTATAAAGTTTCTACATTCCGTTAATTGCCCGCAACAGACATTATAAATTCCTACATTATTTATTACTTCTTTTCTTTTTATAATTTCATCCATTTTTATATATTCTTTTTTAATCATTGATATGATTAAATCATTTTTTTCATTACAATTATTTTTATATAATTCTTTTTCAGTAAACAATATATCATATTCTTTATTGAGTTTTTCAACAATTTCAGAACAATTATGACAAGATTCCATTTAAAAAAATAATTTATTTAAAAACAAATTTATAATTTATTTCTTTTTACCTTTACCTTTACCTTTACCCTTTTTACCTTTTGAGCCTTTTGATGGAGTATCGTAAACTTTATAAGCGATAAATAAAACTAATAATAAAAGGAGAATAAGGGGTAAATTTTGTTTAAGTAATCCTAATAAATCTAATTTTTTCTCAGGTTTTTTCTCAGGTTTTTTCTCATCTTTTTTGACAGGTCTTGCAGGTCTATCAGGGGTTCTTGAAGGTGTTGGATTCGGAGGAAGTGTAGGGTTTACAATAGAAGCAGGTCTAGAAGGGGGTGTTGATGCGGCCGGTTGAGGAACAGATGGTGATCCTGATTCCATCATTGGTGATAACATAGAATCACGGACATAATCATGTTCGGAAAGAATAATTTCAATATCTTCATCAGAAGCACCTGCTCTTTCAGCATCACCAATTCTTTGAGATAAATTAGAATTGCCTTGAGTATCAAATTGGGGTTTGAAACCAAAATTTCTTTCTTCTTTTTGTAATTGAAGCGCTAAATTTCTATTAGATTGAATTTGTTTTTGGGTATTATAATAATTCAATTCCCTTCCTTGATTTTGTATAACTTGTTGTAATGAAGCCATTTATAATAACAAATAAAAAAAAATATATAATTGTAATAAATGAATATAATTTTCTTTTTATTTTTCTTAGGAATAATGTTTGTAATTGTAGGTTATACACATCAAAAAACACCAAGTTGCGATAAAGGTTTAAAAATGAAAATGGTAAATAGAGATAATTTTTCACAAATAAGCGGATTATATGCTTCTCATTTAGGTTCAGAAATTAAAGATGTTTAATTATCTAGCAAATCTATAGAAATTATAATTACCAGTTGATTTAGATGTTCTAGTAATTTCTACTAAATCACCTTGAACAACAAGATTATATCTTGCCATAATATCATTTGGGTGTATTACAGGTAACTGTTTTTTAGTAGAATTACAAGAGTCAAGAATTTTTTTAATATCTTCTTCAGAACGAATAATTTTATGTTTTGGAACTAATCTATTTTTAGAAAGATTATTTGATAACTCAAGTAAATTAAACATAAATACTTTACCAAAATGTCTTTTATGAAGTATATGATCTGGTTTAATATAATGTTTCTTAATACCTTCAAAAACACCATCAGGACTATCTGATAGTTCAATAGAAACATTAAGAGATTGGAGTGCTTTAAAAAGAGTATCTGTTATTTCTTCATTAATAATTATAATAACATTATCACCTAAAATAAATTTAGCATCATCATATAAACGTTTTATCTTTTCTTTAAAATTCTTAGTAGTTTTTGTAGAAGGTGTATTTAACTGTTGAAAATTATAGTATAATATATGTAAATTAAAACCACTAACGTATTTATGTTTCAGAGTAATGGTTAAAGCACCAGCATGACCTATATCAAGTTCAGAACCCTTAGTTTCATAAAGTTTTAATACTTCGTCATCAGATAAATCTTTTATAGTAGAAGTATCCCATTCATTTGATAAAATTTCTTTAATAACAGATCTGCTCTTATTAATATTTGAAATAATTTCAGCCATTTATTTATATAATAAAAAGAAATTTTTAAATTCAAATTTATTTAAAATATTATTTAATAAAACCTTTTACCCCACATTCACAATTTTTATAATGTTCTTTATATCTTTCAAATTCTTTTAGTTTATCTTTTCCCCAACCATGACCTTCACAAAGGAGTTCTAATTTATTTCTTTCAACACAAACTTTATGATGTTCTTTAATTAAATCATCAAGTTTTAATTTAGTATTTTCATACATTTCTTTGTATTGTTCTTTTTCTTTATTTTCTTCCATAAATTTATGATTAAGGTTTGAACGGACATTTTTAAGATGTTTAATCTCTTCTTTTAAATCATCTAAATCTTTATTAGATTCATTTTCTTTAACTTCTTTTTTAGATTTATTTTCTTTAACTTCTTTATTAGATTCATTTTCTTTAACTTCTTTTTTAGATTTATTTTCTTTAACTTCTTTTTTAGATTCATTTTCTTTAACTTCATTTTTATCTATATTTTTCCTTTGATTTCTCAATTCCTCCCATTGTAAGTAAAGTTTTTTATCTTCATCAGAAATTATTTCCATTATTTTATGTTTTGCGTTTTTTCTAAATTGACCATCAGAAACAACGGAAGTCTTTAATTCAGGATATTTTTCAACAAGTTCTTTAACAATATAAAGTTCTTCTTTTTTAGTCATTTTATAATTATTTTTATAAAATAAATCAAATTTTTATATATATATTATATTATAATGAAAAGAACTCATAAAAGAATAAAAACTAGGAAAGGTGGTGGTATTAAAAAAACTATAAAAAATTTAAGTAAGCGTGCATACACTAAGTATAAAAAAAGTAAAAGAAATAAAAATTTAAAAAAACAATTAAAGACATATAATAGACGAACACCATTTAAACCTCAAAATAAATATTCTAATTTTGAAACAGATGCTGTAGAAAGATTTTCAGAATTTAGAAATGCTATGGAAGAGTTACAAAAAGATTATCCATTATTACTAGAAGAATATATTTGGTATAGCACATTGACGGGTGATGAAAAGATGAGTGTTAAAAACAAATATGAAAAAGCAGGTTTTGATAGAAATCTTTGGTTGGGTGTTCCTGATAATGAAATAGTTGATTATAATGATGGAACATATGGACATCCATCAGTTTCATGGAGGTGTACATTACCAGGTGATGGTAGATCTTTTCATTTAAGTATAGGTTATTCTTTATCACTACAATATTTTATATCAGGTGGAGAAGAAAAACATTGGATACCTAGTCGTAATGCGTGTGGTCCAGGGACAAAAATAGAATTACGAGAAAGTAAATATTGGGCATTACTACCATTATTAAATAATATAGCAGGACATCCTATGAAAGGAACATATCCTTGGAATGTTCCAATAAATGATACTGATCAATGTTGTTTCAAACACGATCAAGAATATTCAATTAGAGGTCAAAGTTCACAGAAAATACAAATGGCTGATTGGGCGATGTTATATTGTATTAAACATGGACAGAAATCAGAAGGTACTGAAAAAATAAAAGATTGGTTAATAAAAAATACTATTCAATCAAAATTAGGTGCGGAAAAATTAGTAAATGATGGTATGTTCGGTATAATTACAGAAAAAGTTGATTCAGATGAAGATTTACCAAAAACATATGAAGAATTTGAAAGAAGAACCGATGAAATGTTAGGAAAAATACCAAAAAGTAACTTAAGAACTAGAAACCCTACAACAAACCAAATGAAAACAGCAAAAACACTTAGAAGTATGAATCCCCAACCAATACCCAAAACAACGATGAAAAGTGTCCAAATTAAATCAGCAATGAAAACGAATCAATTAAAATCAAAAATAAAAACAAATTCGAATCAATTATTGATTACTTTCTATGAAAGTTTATTAAGAACATTTGGAGGAGTAGTAAATGTAATATTATCTGAAGAAATACCATTTACATTTGATTATTATGATTCAGAAAGAGCAAATGAAAAAAATAAAGAAAAAATGCGTAATTTAAATAATACGGAAAAAATTAATGTAATGAAAGCATTAAACAAAGTTACCGATATTTTAGATAAAAAACCTAAAAAAGTAAATTTTAAAACAAATTCTGAAGCAATTACAAAATCTTTAATGAGTTATAAAAATAAAACAGAATTACCTCTTGATTCCCATATAGAATTACCAAAATCCATTGGTAAAAAACTTGAAAAAACAGCAAAATCATTCGGAATTACTCCGAGAAGTTTATTAATAAGTGCTGCGGCAACAGTTGCAACAGGTGGTTTAAATCCTACAACCATAGCACAATTAGCTACAATGGCAACTAGTATACGTTAGTTATAATCTTATTAAAACTTTGAATACCAATATTTATATTTTTTTCTAACAATAATTTATTAAGTATATCTTTTTTCTTAAGAGTCTTATGATTATCATAATATTCTTTAATCATTTTTTGTTCAGTATCACTAAATTTTTTCTTTTTTTTTTCAGAATTAATATATTCATGATCTACTTTTTTACCTTCACTAGTTTCTATATAACCTTTAATTCTTAAATTACCAAAAGTTATTTGATCATGATGTTCTTTACAAAGTTGAATGAGATTATGGGAATTATTTTTATGAAAAGATCCTATATTACCATTTTCATCAGAATCTTTTTGTTCATTAATATGATGTGTATCTGTAGCATTTCTACAACAATCAGGGAATTTACATTTATCTAAAATTACAGAAGAATTATAAGCACTTTTTTTATTTCTAATAATATTCTTTGATTCATTATTAAGAACAATTTTTGTTTTATTTGCAATACTAATAACATCTTTAAATAAACCTAATGATTCAGCGACCATAATACCATAAGATTTTGGACCTGAACCTTGTTTCAAGATTCTATCAAAAATAAGAATATTATTTTCAACACGAACCTGTAAATGAAAAACTTTAAGATTTTCTTTTAATAGATTATTAATATCTTCTAATGTCATTAATTCATGGAGATGTGTACAAAAAACAAACGAACATTTTAATTGATGTAATTTTTGAACACAACCATTTACTAATGAAATAGCAGATTCAAATTCAGAAGAATTAAAAACTTCATCACCAATAACGAGTGAATTTTGATTAGCATGATTTAAAATATGTTTCATTTCTAAAACTTCAACCTGAAAAGATGATAATCCTGACCATAATTTATCATTTGATAAAATTCTTGTAAATATTTGTGTATAAGGATAATAAACAAAAGTTTTACAAGGAACATATGAACCACATTGCGCCATAATTACTGATAATGCAATTGCTTTTGATAGTGTTGATTTCCCACCACTATTCATACCATATAATAAAATACCATCTTTTTCTTGAACACCTAAATCAATATCATTTTCAATATATGCTTTATCTTTATTAACTTCTTCAGATATAGGATGTCTAATAGATTCTGCACGAAAATAAGATTTACCATTAAATTCATCAGAAATTTCAGGTTTGAAATAATTATATTTAATTGAGATAAATGCATTATTCGCATGACAATCAATATCACCTATAAATATATTTATATTCTTTAAACATTCATTATATTTATCATAAATACCTTTAATAGTATGTTTCCAATATTTCGTATTCAAAGAATTAAGTTCTTTATTATATTTTATAAAATCATTACTAAGATTATTAATATCTGTATTATCAAGAATAACATTACAATTATCTTTTAATTTAAAAGATAAATTATCTTTTGTAAAAACAAATAACTTTTTACCTTCATTATCTTTAATTGAAATTTTTTTCTTCATATCCAAATAATTCTTGATTGTTTTACTTCTATTTTTTGTACAATGTAAAAACCAATTATGTTTTTCAGAAAACTCTAATTTAACGAAATCACTTTTAGCTTTAGGATCAATAATTTTTGTTAATTGTCCGCAGATAAATTTATATTTTTCTTGAATAGAAATAATTTTAAAGGTTAGTTCATCAATATCAGAGTAAATACCATTATTAAATAAACTTTTTACAATATTTGAAGACCCTATATAAGAACTAAAATTACAGAAATTAAAAGTATTACTGACAAATTTAAAATATTCATCAAATAATTCAAAATAATTATTAATATTTGAATATTTTTCACATAATCTAGGATTTTCTTTTACGATTTGAATTGTTTTTTTAAGAAATTCATAACAAATATAATCTGAATAAAATTCATTTGTTGATAACATATCAAGTGACATTTTTCTCAAAGATTTTTCATAATCGTTAATTCTTTTAAGATTCATACGAATCATTTCATAAATTTTATCATCAAGTAATATTTCAACAATATTATATCTTTCATTAATTTTATCTGTATTTAAACATGGATATAATAATCTATTTTTATAAGTTCTTTTACCGATTTGTGTAACAGTTTTATTTATTAAAGATAAAAGGTCTTTATTTCTACCAGTATAAAATGAATAATTATTAAATACATTTAATTGTCTTACTGAATCAGCAGAAAGAATCAAATAATTATTATCATCTAATTCTTCAGGTTTATCAATATTTTCTATAAGAGTTGATTTGTGTTGATATACAAAATTCAATAAATAAATATATGATAAAAGAACTTCATTTTTCATTTCAAGATTTAATTCTTCAATGGGGGTATTAATGGTTTTAAATTGAAAAACTTTTTGAAGGAGATTATTTTGATAACTAATTTGTTTAAATTCAGATTGATTCGTGAAAAGATTAATATAAATATTATCATGATTTAAATCATATTGATTAATAAAAGTTTCTTTTTCTAAAGCAAAATCTTTTGTATGAACAATTATTTCAACAGGATTATAATAAGAAATAATTCTTTTAATTTCATTTTGAGTAAAATTTTCATCTTCTGTATTTTGAATAATATTTGTAATTTTATTTTTACCGGTAGAAACATTCATAATAGAAATACCTGCTGAATAATGAATCTTATGATTAAAAATAGTCTTTTCAATAAAAATACTCATTAAATTATTCTCAATAATATTATGATTAAATTCAGATAAAGTTGTTCCAGGTGATAAAATATGTGTAACTTCACGTTCCGGATTAGGAGGTGCCGATGTTTGAGATACAACAATTACATGATAATTATTCTGTAAAAAAATATCACAATATTTATCAAGTTTTATTAAAGGCACACCTGACATTAACCAGTTTTTAGGAGATAAGTCTTTACCTTTATCTCTTCTAGTAACATTTAAATTTACAATATTAGAGACTTTATAAATATCAGAACATAAAAATCCATCTTCAAATGGATAATCATAAATTTCAAAGAAGTGACCTGTTTGATGAAGAACAATTACATTATCGCCATAAAGTTCCGTATATTTTTTATATTCTTTATAATAATCAACAAATAAAGAAGAAAACTCTTTTAAGATATCCATATTTTATTTAATGAATTATATTTTTTTAAATAATAATATATAAATGAGTGAAACAGATAAAATTACTTCGTTAGATTTATCAATTTATTCAACAAAATTAGCAAATCAACGCACCTATCTAGCTTATGTTCGAACAGGATTTGTAATTGCGGGTGTTGCAGGGGTTTTTAAGAAAAAATGGATCGCATATTTTGGTATACTAATGATATTGGGGTCAACATTCCAATACTATGTTTTAAATAATGATTTGAACAATAGAGATAGTTTAAGGCATGATTTATTTGATAAAATGCCTATATTATATGTTATTTTTTCATTAAGCGCATTATATTTACAAATGAAAAAATAATATTATTTATAGTAAATGGTATTTGATAATGTTTATGTTAAATTAAGTATTTTTACAACTATTTATTTATTAGTTTTAATATTTTTTGCTCCTGGTTTGGATCATTTATTTACAACATTAGAAGAAGATAAAAAGAAAAAAGAAAATAATTTCCAAATATTAGGTGAAGTAATACTTCATGTAATTGTATTGGCGGTGGGATGGTATTGGATGAATAATTTCTTAAGAAAAACAATTGAAAGTTTTTTAAAAGTTACGATCAAAGAACAAACATTAACAGCAATTGAAATGATAACTGCTCTTGCATTAATAGGGTTACAAAAGAATTTAATAGCAAAATTAGAATATATTACAATTGAACATCCATTTAGATTAAATAAATAAATTTGATTTACAATTTAAAATTATGTAAAGTATAATATTAAATAATGGATTCAAAAAAAATTGAATTATCATTGGTTGAAAAGATTATCAGTGCTTATCCTAGTCTTAAAAAATCACAGAAAAAAAATGGTCAAATTCGTGAAAATTCAAGAAATAGAATTCTCGAATTAATTTCAGATGAATATAAAGAAATATTTTATGAATGGGAAAATTTAAGAAAAGCAAGAAAAGGAGGGACTCCTAAAAAGAAAAGGGAAAAGAAAATTATTGTTAAAGAAGTTAAAGAAGTTAAAGAAGATAAAGAAGATAAAAAAATGAAATTTATAGATTTATTTTCAGGGATAGGTGGTTTTCATCAAGCATTAGCATCAATGGGTTGTGAATGTATTTTAGCATCAGATAAAGATAAAGCATGTAATGAAAATTATAAACTGAATTATGGTATCGAACCGCAAACAGATGTTAAAAAGATTGATCCTAATGATTTAGAAGATTTTGATATTTTGTGCGGAGGGTATCCTTGTCAGGCATTTTCGAATGCTGGTAAAAAGCAAACATTTAATGATGAAAGAGGATTGTTATTTGATGAAATTATTAGAATCGCAAAAGTGAAGAAACCGAGATTTATGTTTTTGGAGAATGTAAAGCATATTTTAAAGGTAGATAATGGTAAAGTAATTGAATATGTTAGACAAAAATTAGATGAAAATAATTATACACTTCAATTATTCCATATGTCGCCACATAATTATGGTATTCCGCAACAGAGAGAAAGAATTTATCATGTTTGTGTAAGAAAAGATATTTATAATGGAAAAGATGTAGTTTTACCACAAATAACTGAAAAAACAATTGAATTAGATAAATTTATGTTGAAGAAAGAAGAAGTTGATGATAAGTATTTTATTTCGGGAGATGTACTAAAATGTTTAGAGGCATGGGAAGAAATGATAAAAACATTTGAAGTGGGTGAAAAGATTTCACCGGTAATTATGATAAATGAACATTATAATGGTCATACTCAAGAAGAATTTGATAATTATGCAGAATGGAGAAAAGGTTATATTACAGCAAATAAACCACTAATCAATAAATACAAAGATAAATGGGATAAATGGTATGAAAAGCACAAAGAAATATTGCAAAAAAGAGAAATATTTGGTAAACTTGAATGGCAGGTAGGAGTAATTAAACCTAATGATAGTATATTTAATTATTTCATACAGATTAGGCAATCGGGTATTCGTGTAAAGAAACCTCAATATTTCCCTTGTTTAGTAGCTATAAATCAGTGTCCTATTTATGGTAAACAAAAAAGATATATTACACCGAGAGAATGTGCGAGATTACAATCATTCCCAGAAGATTTTAAGATTGATCCTGATGATGGAAAAGCATATAAACAATTTGGTAATTCAGTAAATGTAGATAATGTAAAGACAGTAATCAAGACAACATTTGATCATTATAATTTAACATTTTAATCTTTTAATTTCTCCTTCATTAAACCATACAGGTATTTCTAATGGGAAATCATTACAATATTCTTGTGTTCCCACATTTACAAATGTAATTTGTGAATATCTACCCTTTGTTGTATTATTCATTATAATTTCACCTTCACCATTTGGACGAACTTTTACATCTTGATTTTGTTTTTTAGTAACACCAACTGTTTGTAGAAGTTTTTTGAATTCTATCTTAAAATCATCAAAATTATTCATAAAAGATGGCCAACTATCCATT
>JGI20154J14316_10004093_pt1 | contig 11340 bp, 5 predicted proteins | sample COG_04_FD_14316 | JGI IMG/M metagenome (IMG submission 14316) | reverse complement strand
GCGAAAGCTAAAAACTTTTTAGAGGAAACCAAGAGTAAATATTACGACGAGATCAAGTTGAGGCCCGGCGTTACTCAGGAACAACAAAAAGCTACAGATTTTTTCAATCGACACAATGAGGAGCAGAAAGCTGCAAAAGCAAAACACAATGATTTTTTACAAAAAACTAAAAGCTACTTAAACCAAGATTTCAAAGGTTTTGATTTCAGCGTAGGTGAAAAGAAGTTTAGATATGGAGTAAAAAACGTTAATGAAGTAGCAGAAAAGCAGTCTGACATTTCTAATTTTATCGGGACGTTCCTAGATAAAGAAGGAAATATTTCAGATTACAAAAGCTACCACAAAGCTTTGTATGCAGCGCAAAACGCTGATACTATTGCACAACACTTTTACGAGCAAGGTAAAGCCGACGCTGTTAAAGATGTAGTTGCTAAGTCTAAAAACATAAGTACAGAACCTAGACAACAATCTAGTGGTAATGTATTTGTAAATGGATACAAAGTAAAAGCTGTAAGCGGGAATGATTCCTCAAAACTAAAAATTAAAACAAAGAAATTTAACTAAAAAAATTAATTATTATGGCTGTAAGTCCTTTATTTGGTGGTGTTGTACCATCACAAAAACAACAAACTTTAGCGAGTAACTATATGCAGTTTACTGATAGTGCCGCTTCTGATTTTAGCTCATTTGCTGAGCAGTATTTACCTGAGATCTACGAACAAGAAGTAGAGCGTTATGGAAACAGAACTTTATCTGGATTCTTACGTATGGTTGGTGCTGAAATGCCAATGTCTTCTGATCAAGTTATTTGGTCTGAACAAAATAGATTACACATCTCTTATACTGATGTAGTAAATGATGGTGTTAACACTTTAACAATACCGGTTTCTGCAACTGTAAAGAATGTTATTTCTGCAGGTGCTACTATCGTTGCAATTGATGCTTTAGGTGCTGAACTTAAATGTGTTGTTACAGCTTCTGTACCTGCTACAGGTGTATTAACTGTTGCTCCTTATGCTGCTGCTACAACAGCTTCTTTAGCTGCTGCTGTTAAGATATTCGTATACGGTTCTGAATACGGAAAAGGATCTTCAACCCCTAACTACTCTGCTAGTAACACAGATGGGTATGTAAGTGTTGAACCTCAATTCACTCAATTCTCTAACTCTCCTATTATAATCCGTAGTAAATATACTGTATCTGGATCTGACACTGCTCAGATTGGATGGGTTGAGGTTGCTACTGAAGATGGAACTGGAGGATACTTATGGTATTTAAAAGCTGAATCTGAAACTCGTTTACGTTTTGAAGATTACTTAGAAATGGCAATGGTTGAAGGAGAATTAAGTGCTGGTGGACCTGCTGCATTGACAAATCAAAGTGGTGGTTCTCAAGGTTTATTCTCTGCTATCAGTCAGAGAGGTAATGTACAAACTGGATTTACAGCTGCTGCTGGATTAGATGCTTTTGATGCAATACTTAAAAACTTAGATACTCAAGGAGCTATTGAAGAAAACATGTTATTCTTAAACAGAGCTACTGCTCTTGATTTTGATGATATGCTTGCTTCTATCTCAGGTGGATTCGCTGGAGGTACTGCTTTTGGATTATTTGAAAATTCTGAGGAAATGGCATTAAATTTAGGTTTCTCTGGTTTCAGAAGAGGTTCTTATGACTTCTACAAAACTGACTGGAAATACTTAAACGATGCTTCTACTCGTGGAGCTATTGCTGGACCTGCATCTATTGAAGGTGTATTAGTACCAGCTGGAACTTCTACGGTATATGATCAAATCTTAGGAACAAACATTAGAAGACCATTCTTACACGTGCGTTATAGAGCTTCTCAAGCTGATGACAGACGTATGAAGTCTTGGTTAACTGGTTCTGTAGGAGGTGCTTTTACTTCATCTTTGGATGCAATGGAAGTAAACTTCTTATCAGAAAGATGTTTAGTTACACAAGCTGCGAACAACTTTGTATTGTTCAAAGGAATCTAAGATTCAACAAATGTAATTCTTACCCTCGTTGTAACCACGGGGGTAACAATTACTCTTATAAAATTATTTAATTATATTATATTATGTCAACAAAAAAACAAACTAAACCTACTGAGTGGGAAATAAAAGATAGAAATTACTATCTAACAGGTAATGAGTCACCATTGACTTATACAATACCTAGTAAGCATACAAAAAAACATCCATTATTGTGGTTTGATGAAGCAATAGGATCTCAAAGAGAACTTAAGTACGCGACAAATCAAGCATCTGTCTTTGTAGATGAACACAAAGGAGAATCAACAATGGGTCATATAACTTTTAGAGACGGCGTTTTAGCTGTTCCAAAAGAAAAACAAAACTTACAAAAAATGTTGTCTTTATATCACCCTCTATCAGGGCATAGGTTTAAAGAACTAAAACCACAAGAAAATGCTGTTAACGAATTACAGTGGATGGAGTGGGAAATACAAGCACTTTTAGCAGCTAGAGATATGGATATAGACCAAGCCGAGGCTGTACTGAGAGTGGAAATAGGAACTAGCATAAACAAACTAAGTTCTAAAGAAATAAAAAGAGATTTACTAATGTTTGCTAAATCAAATCCACAATTATTTATGGAGCTAGCAAATGATGAAAATGTACAATTAAGAAATTTTGGTATAAAAGCCACTGAAGCTAGAATAATAAAGTTATCACAAGATCAACGTGTATTTACTTGGGCTAGCAATGGAAGAAAATTAATGACTGTACCATTTGATGAAAATCCATACGCGGCGTTTGCTGCTTTCTTGAAGACTGATGAAGGAGTAGAAATATACAAGTCTATCGAGAAAAAGTTTAAATAACATGTAATACTAATATAGGGCTCGTTCACTCGGGCCCATATTATAATAAACAAATTAAAATGGCAATAAACGTAGATCAAGTTTATAAAACAGTCTTGTTAATAATAAATAAGGAACAAAGAGGTTATCTCACGCCTAACGAGTTTAACAAGTTAGCTACTCAAGTACAGCTTGATATAGTTGACACTTACTTTGAAACTATAAACCAACAACTACGAGTGCCGCAAAACGAAAGTGAATACGGTGACAGGTACAAAAGCGTTCAAGAAAAACTTGACGTTTTTAAAACTATAGGCTCTTGTACTTATACTGCACCAACTACAACGCAACCAGGTTTTTTCACGACCCCAACATCTTCAGGGACAGCTACTGGAACTCAAAACTTAACAGGAATATTAAACACTATATCATATCCTTTAACAACTATAACTCAGGCTCAGGTTGAACAAAGCCAAATTGTTGTAACTGTTAATGGTATTGTGTATACTAATTACAACATAACAGGTGGTAACTTTAATTTAACAGCAGGAGCGCTAGGCGTAGGTGTAAATATAGTTATAACATTGTATCCTTTAGATTTTTATAAGTTAGGTACTGTTATTTATAATGACGATAAAGAGGTTGAGGCTGTTCAAAGAAATGAACTAGCTAAATTAAACCTATCTACAATAACTAAGCCTTCAACTTATTTTCCAGTTTACCTTTATGAAGGTAATAAAATAACTATATATCCTCAATCAATAAATTCTAGCGTACAGGCTACTTACGTTAGAAAACCAGCGGATGTTGTTTGGAATTTCACATCATCTCAGCCAGATTACACATATATATGGAATCCTTCTACTTCAGTTGATTTTGAATTAGATATTACAGAGCAAACAAATGTTGTTTTGCAGATCTTGCTTTACGCAGGAGTTGTAATAAAAGACCCAAATATAGTTCAAGCTGCTGCTAGTGAAATTGCTCAAGAGGCACAAAACGAAAGAAACTAATATATAATGGCTATACAACCTACTAATAACGGATTAATAACTGAAAATTCTCAACAGTATTATCAAGGAACACAAGACTTTAGAGGAGCTGGAACAATAACAGTTAATCAAAAGTTTGTAACAGACTTTGATTCTGATTTAATACTAGGAAGCTCTACTAGTTGGAATCCTAGTGATCCTGATTATGGTTTAAACAATTTCAAAGTTTACACAAGCCCAAGCGGTTTAGCTGGTACTTGGAGTCAATGGGTTACGGAAATAGTGGTTACTAATGGTAAAACAATATCTTTAACTGCATCACCTTCAGCTAACGCTTTTATAGTTGTTCAGTTAACAACACTAAGTGGTGGTAAGTATGCTAACACAGAAGCTGAAAAAGCATATGGTCAAACAGTAGAAGATAATTACGGAGGATATCAGTACGTAAAGTTAAATGACATTGTAAGTAATTTTTTAGTAGGATACATAGGGCAAGGTAAATTAATACCAAATGCCAAGAGAACAGATGTAATATTCCACACTAAGAGAGCAATGCAAGAGTTTAGTTATGATACTTTAAAAAGTATAAAAAAAGCTGAACTAACTATACCCAACGAACTTACGTTAATATTACCTCAAGATTATGTTAACTACGTAAGTATGTCTTGGATTGATGAGCTAGGTGTTAAAAGACCTATGTACCCAGCTAACAACTTAACAACTAGTCCTTATTACACTCAAGCTCAAGATTCAGCAGGTATACCAACTCAGGATCAATGGGGTAATGACATAGAGGGAACATCTATAACACAAGAAAGATGGCACAATGCTAATACTGATTTTATTGACGGAAACTTCACTAATGATTTCACAAATGATATGTGGGCTTACAACTGGGGTGGTTTAGGAAGTAATATTGGATCTGGTTATGGAAGAATGTACGGAATGGATCCTCAATACTCTCAAATGAACGGTTGGTTTAACATGAACGAAAGAGAAGGTAAAGTTTCTTTTTCAAGTAATTTAGTTGGTAAACTTATTATATTAGAATATGTGTCAGATGGATTAGCTTTTGATTTAGATAGTAGAATACCTAAGATGGCTGAAGATGCTATGTATGCTTATATATTACACGCTTTGATATCTACTAGAATAAATCAACCAGAGTACATAGTTCAAAGACTAAGAAGAGAGAAAAGTTCTAAATTAAGAAATGCTAAAATAAGATTATCTAATATAAAACTTGACGAAATAGTTCAAGTGATGAGAGGTAAATCTAAATGGATAAAATCATAATACATGGCAGAGGCTAAAAATAGTTTCATCAAGTCTAAAATGAATAAAGATTTAGACGAGAGACTTATACCAAATAACGAATACAGAGACGCTTTAAATATAGCTGTTTCTAGATCAGAAGCAAGCGATGTTGGAGCTTTAGAGTCTATATTAGGTAACACTAAAGTTACATCTAACGAATATGACGACGCTGGTGAGGTGATAGGTTATTTTGTTGATGATGCTAACTCTCTTGTATATTATTTTAAAACAGACTGGACAGAAGTTAGTTTAGCCCCATCTACAGCTACTTGCCAAATACTAGTATACAACTCTTTGCTTAACACTACTAACGTTAAAGCTGAAGGTTATTGGTTGAACTTTTCAACACAAAGTCCAGTGTTAGGTATTAATTTAGTTGAAAACTTACTATTTTGGACAGATAACAGAAATCAACCTAGGAAAATAAATGTAGAACAACCTTCTACCTATTACTTTAATGAGGACCAAATTTCTGTAGCAAAGTTTGCGCCTATATTTCCACCTGAGTATTTAAATTTAAGAGCTCCTCTTATAAACAATTATTCGCCAGAGCTAGATACTTATCCTTCTACAATGACAAACGCTGCTGATCCAGACACTGTACCAGTAGGTGTATACGAGGTTAGTGACTCTAACTTAGCTGTAACTAGATATAGAAATGGAGATCCAATAGTTGAAGCACAGACCTTAGCTTCGTGGCAAGCCGCGGACACCGGTCAGTATGGAGCCTTTTGTTATTATGATGAATACATAGGAAATGAAGTGACTTATGGTGTTTTATACAACAAATACGCTGTAATGGATTCTAGAGGTTTAGCGCCTATAGGATTTACAATACCAACAACTGTACAATGGAATGGCATTATAGGTGCTGGTGGCGCTACTTCTAATCTTTTCAAAAGCACAACGCTTTGGGACAACCCACCTCAAGCAAACACAAATGCTAACGGAATGAATGTTAAACCTGGTGGTTGGAGACAAGCAGCTAACTCGAGTCAAGACTTTAGAGAGTTAACTACAAGAGCTAGGTTTTGGACGAGCGATGCTATTACTACAAACAATCTTTATGTTAACTTTAGTAACACTAACGCTTTACCAGTCACAACACTGACAAGTCCAGCATCTTACGGAATGTCTGTAAGAGTTATAAAAGAAGCAGGTTACAATGGTTGGAATGGAGATCCTGAGTTGTTAAAAGATAAATTTGTTAGATTTAGTTATAGATTTAAGTTTGATGACAACGAATACTCTATAGTAGCTCCTTTTAGTCAAGATGTTTTTATTCCTGAGCACCAAGGTAAATTTATTAACGATGATGAAACTCAAGCTTTTATTACCACTGTAGTTGAGTTTATGCAGAATAGCATTAACAATGCTGTGTTAAATATTAAGCTTCCTTGTATAGATATAATAAACAACTACAAGATAAAAGCCATAGAGATAATATATAAGGAGTCAGACAAGCAGGCTTATCAGATATTAGAAAAAGTAGATGTTGACGCTACATTTATAAGCAGTTTAAATTATACTAACGTATATCAATACAATTATCAATCTAAGCAACCTATAAAAACAATGCCGCAGTCTGAAACCACTAGAGTTTTTGACAAAGTGCCTGTTAGAGCTTTAGCGCAAGAGTCTAGTGGTAATAGAATACTATATTCTAATTATGTAGAAAGCTATACTGCACCATTAGGTTTAGATTATTACACTTCTGTTGCTGATAAATCCACTCAGCAATTTATAGAATATCCACAACACTCATTAAAGCAAAACAGAAATTATCAAGTTGGTATAGTTTTAGCAGATAAGTTTGGTAGACAAACGGATATTGTTTTGTCTAATTACGACGGTTTATTAGATGTCAATGGTGACCCTCAACCAGGTTCTAACGTGTTTTCTGATTACAATACCTTGCAATTCAATGGTAATGTATTAAACTGGCCTGGCGATACGCTTTCTGTAAACTATCTTCAACCAATACCAGAAAATTCTTTAACATCAGGTTATCCAGGTTCTTATGCTCAAGGAGAGTATTACGCTGTAAACATTGAAGATGGAACAAGCGGGACAGGTACTGGTGCTTTATATCCTTTTTTTCAAAGTGAAAGTTACCAATACTTTACCGCAAACACAACAACTTTAACAACAACGTTTTTTGCTTATTCTATTAAAGCTGTTGACTTTCAAAATAACGCTAATACTCTTAACGTATATGTTAATGAAGGTAATGGTTGGATACTAAAAACACTTAATTCTGATTATACTGCAAGTGTTAGTTTAGCTCACGTAAATGTTGTATTTGCCGCAGCTATAACCCCTGGTTTTAATGTTAAAGTAGAATTGCTGTTTGGACCTAATAGATACTATCAATACAAGTTAGGATCAGCTGGAGTACGTTCTGATGGAACTGGACTTATGTTTGACAACTTTCCTACAAATTATGATAGATGTTTTTCAGTTGGTAGAAAAATGTCAGGCCAGTATATAGACTACACTAATATAGTAACTGTAACACCATCTAGTTTAACGCCTATATATAATATAACTATACAGACTAAGGAAGAAATAGATGTTAAATATCTGTTCTCTAATACACCAGATCTTCAACAACCAGAACCTACTTTGTCGTCAAATATGACTCGTGCTACTTACGATATAAACGTAAATGGTTTTTATACTTACAAGTTTGGAGTAAAACAACAACAGCAAGATTATTACAATGTTTATTTACCTGGTATAGTAAACGGTTACCCAATTAAAGCCTCTACATTAGAAGAGGGAGAGACTGGTTTTATAACATTAATATCTGACAACATAAACAAAGTACCTAGAAACTTGCAAGATGTTGGTCCACTACAAGATCAATTTACATCTGATGAAACAATGTTTCCTAGAGTAACAAACATAGTTCCAGTAGTTGTAAATAGTTTTTCAACTCAAACAAAACAATTTGATCCCGCATTCTCGCCTGACTCAGTTGATTTAGTTGGGACAATAAAAGATGTGTTTCCTCTTTTAACCGGTGAGGGCAGCACCCCTCCTATACCAACATGCAGGTGAGGTTAACCCGTATTCTATATATAATTTTAATACAAAACCTTACGTTGCTAAGCTTTCTACTAGAAAACCAGTAGGTTTGGATGAGCAACTGTACACTATACCTACAGGTAGTAATCCTTATCCGGCTAATTTAGGTTTAGCTGTTTATGAAACATCTCCTTTTGTATCGCAGTTAGAGTTATTTTACGAAACCTCTTCAGCACAACTTATATCTGATTTAAATGTTGATATACAAAATGAAAGTGGTGATATAAATGGATCTACTTTTTCAAGCGTATCAGTTTCTTTCTCTGAAAATGACGTTATAGGTAGCACTATAACAGGTAACTTTTTTCCAACAAGTGGTGGTCAATTAGTTACATCTGCTTCGTGTTCTATTGTGAATATTTTTTCTTACAATCCAACAACGCAAGCTATAGACACTAATATAGACTATATAAGTAGATTTAGTTTAGTGGCTGTTGGTAATGGTAGTTTTAATATAGCTACAGCTCAGGGGACTAATGATCCTAATGGGTTTTTTGCTGGTGGCAGTAACTCAAACTTGTATGATGTTACGTGGAGAGGTAAATTTGAAGTTAATCTTAGATGGAGTTTAGGTGGTGTTGATACTTTTGAAACTGTAACTTTACAATTACAAAACGATCCACCCGTTATAATTAACACTTTACCTCCTTTTACAGTGCCTAACACTGGAGGATTGATAGTTGGTATGTACCCAAACGCAAGTGCGCGTAGCCTTAGCCCATTAGGTTTAAATGGTAGTGCTATAACATCCGGTGTTGGATATCCAACTAATGGTGATTCTGCAACTTTTAGTAGTAACAACGGTTGGGATATTGTAGGCGCTAGATATGTAAATAATTCTGGAACTACAACATATTGGGGCGTTTATCCTGGCAACTCTGGTACTTCTGGAAATATAAGTGATTTTGCAAGCATTGTGTATCAAGCTAATGTAACAGCGTCACCAGGCGTAAGTCCTACTAAGTATAGACAATTTGTATGTTCAGGTAACAGTACTACTGGTAACTACCATCAAGTAGGTTCTTATTCTTTATATTTTAGTCTTACAGATGATGTTGGAGCTGTTACGTATACTTATATGAGCTACACTGTTGGGGCAGCTAACTATACTGGTCAAGTAGTATATGCTTCTTACACACAAGGAAATCCAAGTCCAGCATACGCAGGTACTCAGTCAGATATATCACTAAACACTATTACAAGCTCAACCAATTTACCTATATGGCAAGGTCAAATTCAAAACTGGACAGCAAACGACGTAGATATATGGATTGCTTCTAGTAAGCAAAACCCTGGTTTTTGTGATATTAGAGGTTGTGTTGAAAACGGAGGTACATACCCTGATGGTACATTAGGTAGTGGTACTAACACTGTAGGTGGATATTTTGTCTCCGATGTAACCAGTTTTGGTTTAAATCAGAATACAGGTTTTACTGGTTCTTTTCAAAGAGTCGCTAGACTAGAAGGTCTTTCTAGAACTTCAACTCAAATAACAGAGGGAGTTAGCCCAGGTGAAAAAAATCCTACACCAACAACTAATACGGGTACTTACGATTTTCAACCTAGCGCAGCGGTTAACTTAAAAATAGAAATGATTCGAAATCAAAACTGGCCAGGTGTTCCTCCAACTGGTTATGCTGGTGCTATAGTTACGTATCTTCCTGCTGGTCAAACACCAACTATAAATAACCCAGGAACAAACTTAACTGAAGTTATAATGGCAGATCCACCATTCTATCCAAGAGGAGGTACTGGCATAACAGATCCAACCGTATTTCCAACAGTGGTTCCATCAGGTGGATTTGTAGGACCATAACCTAAATAATTTAAAAAACAAGTAATAATAAAAATATGGCTACAGCTATACCAGTAAAATATTATAACACATACGTTTTAAAAAAAATAAACAGACAGACTGGGCCTTCTAGAACTGAGTATGATTGGTATATTGAAGAATCTAGAATTAGAGGTGGCTATAACAACGTACAAACCGGGTTAGCTCCTAGAGCTTTTTTAGCTTCAGATGAAAACACCCAACAACTTTTAGCTAACTCCATTATATATTCTGGCGTTGTAAACTCTAGAACAGGTGTAAACCAAACAAATGTTTTTCCATCTGGTCAAGATATAACTAGAACTGTAGACCCATCAAAAGGTAGTATACAAAAACTATACGCTGAAGATACTAATTTAACTATATTTCAAGAAAGAAAAGTCAATAGAGCTTTAATAGATAAAGACGCTATATATACTCAAGAAGGTTTACCTGTGCAAACCACGTCTAATGTAGTTATCGGGGCTATACAACCTTACGCCGGTGAATTTGGAATTGCAAAAAATCCAGAGTCTTTTGCTGTATATGGTTACAGAAAGTACTTTACTGATGCAGCTCAAGGATCTGTTCTTAGGTTGTCTAGAGATGGTATAACAGAAATATCTAACTATGGTATGTATGACTTTTTTAGAGATCAGTTTGGTATATTAGAAGCTGGAAAAGCTATAGGTGGTTATGACATATACAATAAAGCGTATGTTTTGGCTTTACAAACCTCTACTTCAGGTTCACCGATAACCGTGACGTTTGATGAGCAAGTATTAGGCTGGACAAGCACATTGAGTTACATACCTAGACAGATGTTTAGTATACAAAATAACTTCTTCTCTACTAAAAACGGTTCTTTATATAAGCATTATGTTGAGTTTAATAACTCTGGTGGTGTTTTACCTAGAGCTAATTTTTATGGAGTTCAATATGATTCAACTGTTACTAGTATATTAAACACAAATCCTTCTCTAGTAAAGACATTTAAAACAGTTAATTATGAAGGTAACTTTAATTGGTCTATGGAGAGCTTTGTTACTAATGAAGATTCAGCAAATCCAATTGCAGTTTACAATTTACCAACAACTTTAGCTAGCATGGAGAGTAGTTTGTTTAAAAATGAATTTAAAAGAAAAGAAGATAAGTATTTTGCTAACTTAATAAATACTTCAGCAGCTACGGGTGGTGAGGTTATATATGGTAGATCAATATCTGGGGTTAAAGGATTTTTTGCAACAGTAAAGTTAAGAGCTACAAACACAGCTAGCTCAGGAACAAATGAGTTATTTGCG
>JGI20154J14316_10004087_pt1 | contig 11353 bp, 6 predicted proteins | sample COG_04_FD_14316 | JGI IMG/M metagenome (IMG submission 14316) | reverse complement strand
TGTTAATGTCTACTTGAGCATTTAATACGTTAAGCATGGTCCCTTGTCCATATTCAAACTGATAATTAGCTCTTGTAATTCTGTCTTTAGATATTGTTAATGTTTTTTCTAATACAGCAACATTTTCTGTTACTTGAGCCACATTATAATAAACAACATATAATTGAGCAATGGTGTTTTCTATAGTTTCTCTTGCCTGTAATTCAGATAACTTATACGTTTCTTTTAACCTTTTGTAATCATAGTATCTACCCAACCCATCAAATAAGGTGTAATTTAAGTTGATGGATGCATTATAACGAGAACTTTTTGCGCCATTTAAAGCAGTTGATTCACCGTTGGCAAATTCAGCTTCAAGATTATCTCTATTAAAGGTGGCACCAGATGAACTTGTAACTGTTGGCAAATAACCAGAATTTAAAACACCTGCATTATTCTTTGCTATTTCTTTATTATTGGAAATAATTTTAATTCCATAATTATTTTCTAAGGCTAATTCAATTGCTTCAGAGACTGATACTAATTTTTGAGCAGCAATTGACGTCATACAAAATGACATAAAAACGAATATGATTTTTTTAAGGTTCATGTGATACATTTATTCTCTAGTGACACGTTCTACTTCTTCTTTGGTAATTTTGTTTCCTGTCCATAACCATTTGGCTGTTGTTTTTACACTATTGCTAAAAGCTAAGAATATTGGCAGTACAATAAGCGTTAATACTGTGGCAAAACCTATTCCGTAAGCAATTGATATTGCCATAGGAATTAAAAACTGTGCCTGTCTACTTTCTTCAAAGATTAAGGGTGCTAGACCAGCAACAGTTGTAATAGATGTTAAAAATATGGCTCTAAATCGTGCACGCCCTGCTTCATATAAAGCATTGTCATAGGTCATGCCTTCCCTAAGATTATTATTAAATTTTCCTATGAGCACAAGTCCATCGTTTACCATAATTCCTATTAATGCAATAATTCCTAACATAGATAAAACGTTTACCGGAAAATCATGAATCCAATGCCCCCATGCAACAGCTGGTAAGCTTAAAGGAATTAGAAATAATAGCAATAGAGGTTGGCTATAACTTCTAAATGTAAATGCAATAACAATATAGATTAATAAAAGCACGATTAATCCAACGGGTATTAGAGAATCATTTAGTTTTGTAAACTCTCTATTTTGTCCTTCAAATGATGGAGTTACCGTAGGGTATTTAGCCAAAATTTCTGGCATAATCTCATTTTCAATTTCATCCATTATATCTGTAGAACTGGTTTTCTTAGGATCTTTAATATCTGCAGAAACCTGAATTTCTCGTCTACCTTCTAAATGATTAATAGCAACATCACCACGAGCAATCTCATAACTGGCAATTTCTTTGAGAGGAACTCGATCACCGTTAGGTATTAGAATACGCATATTGTCTAAACTTTTTATAGAAGAACGATTCTCTCTATTGTAGCGTATCCAAACTCTAATTTCATCTTGTCCGCGTTGAAAACGTTGTGCTTGAGAACCAAAGAATCCAGCTCTAACTTGTGTCATTACTGTTCTCAAATTTAAACCTAATGCATAAGCTGTTTCATTTAGTTTTATCCGTATCTCTTTAATACCTGCTGGGTCATTATCTGTAACATCTTTCAATAAAACATTGTTTTCAAGACGCTTCTTTAATGCTGTTTTAACTGCCTTTAATTCGGTAATGTTATTTCCTAAGAATGAAATAGAGACAGGGCTACCTCCAAAATTACCTCCACTCCCAAACACTAAACTTTCAACACCAAAAATAAGTCCAACACGTTCTTGTATTCGATTGGTTACTAGTCTAGAAGTAATTTCATTTGGTCTTTCTTCTCCTTCCAATAAGTTGATAGATAATGAAGCTGATGAAGACCCTGGACCTACGTTTTTGATGATGTTTTTTACTAACTGTTTTTCTCCATCACTACCAAAATACTCTTCAGATATTTGGTCTGTAACTTCAATAGCTCTTTGTTCAATCAATGAAATAATACTGTCTGTTACTTTCTCATTGGTGCCATTTGGCATATTTAAAGAAATTCTAACTTGATCACTTGCTATTTGTGGAAAAAATGCGCCCCTAATAATTCCTCCTCCAAAACTACCATAGGTTAAGATTAAGAAAACAACAAATATAGAAAAGGTGAAAAACTTATGTTGTAATGCAAAACGTAATGATGGACTGTATAATGTATCTCGAAGCCATCTCATGATTGCATCTCCCAANNTATTTNTNTAACGNAATTTTGAGAAGATCTTTTGAAAAGCACCAGCCAAGCCTGCTTTTGGTGTATTATTTTGTTTTCTAAGTGCCTTAGAATGGGCTAGGTGAGCCGGAAGGATAATTAAGGCTTCTACTAATGATACTGCTAAGGTTAAGATTACTACCACAGATACTTCACCAAAGAATTCTCCGATACCCCCGTCTAGGAAAAGAAAGATTGAAAATGCTAAAATAGTTGTTAAAATAGCTGAAACAATTGCTGGTAGTACTTCCATAACACCATCAATGGCAGCCTGTTCTGGAGTTTTTCCTTTCTCATAATGCTGGTAAATATTTTCTGCAATTACAATACCATCATCTACCAAAATTCCAATAACAATGATCATTCCAAATAATGAAAGCACATTAATAGTAACGTTAAAATAGCCTGCAAGCATAAACATTCCTAAAAATGCTATTGGTAAACCAAAAGCAACCCAAAAAGCCAAACGTGTATTTAGAAATAAAGACAAGAACATAAGCACTAAAATCATCCCTATGATGGCATTTTCTGTGAGTAAGTTTGTTCTCTCCACTAAGGTGATTGACAAATCACGTATGATATTTATTTCAACATTGTCATATTTTTGATTGAAATCAATGATGTATTCCTTTGCCTTATCTGCGGAGGTAATTAGATCTTCAGTATTAGTGCTTGTAATAGTAACATTAATAGATAGATTTCCGTTAAAGTAATTTGCGTTGGGTGTTTCTGAAAATTTATCTTGAACTTTAGCAATATCTTTTAATCTAATAATACGACCAGATGGATCTGATTTTACAATTAAATTAGATAATTCATTAGCATAGTAAGAACGTGAATTTGCTCTAATTAAATACTCTTCAGTACTTGTTTTGATGGTTCCACCTGTAGTGATTAAGCTAGATTCATTTACTGCTTGCGATACTTCAGCAAAAGATAAATTATAGGCCAACAGGTTTGTTTCATTAATGGCTATTTCTATTTCCTCTTCTGGATATCCAGTAATTTGGATTTGAGAAATACCATCTATACCGCGAAGGTCATTCTCTACTTGCCTGCCTATTTGTTTTAAAGTAGCTAATGGAATATTATTTCCACTAATAGAAAAAGTAATGGTAGGTCTTAATGCTTCCAGTTTAGAAACAATTAAAGGTTCCATACCTACAGGAAAAGTAGGCACTCTGTCTACAGCATTTTTGACTTCCAAAAGCATGAAGTCTATATTTTTACCTTTTTCTATTTCTACATTAATATTTCCACTATTCTCACGTGAAGTAGAGGTAACTCTATCTACCCCATTTAAGCCTTTTAGATTGTCTTCAATTTTGAGAATAATTCCTTCTTCAACTTCTTGAGGAGATGCCCCAGGATACGTAACATTAATGCTAATGTTTTTAGAATCTACTAGAGGAAAAAAAGAAGAATTTAGTTTATAGGCACCAACGCCACCAAAGATTAAAAATGCTATTACAATAACATTAACGGCTACACTATGTTTTATAAAGTAAGCAATAAGCTTTCTCATGTCTTATTTAGTTTTGTTAGATTTTATTGATGTGCTCTCTTTTTGTACCTGTAAAGGCTTTACCATCATTCCTACATAAGCTCCAGGAAAAGGACTAGAAAGTATGATGGTTCCGTCAGGAATATCTTTTAGAACAACCTTTGTGTTTGAAAAGTACACAGGTCTAACATTAATCATATCTAATACACTATCTGTAACAATAAAAATTTTATTCTCATCTAACAACAAACCTCTGTTAACTTCTATTGCGTTTTTTTCTTTTTTTGCGTTTAAATTAGCTTCCAAATACATTCCTTCTTTAAGGCTGCTATTTTTTATTTCTATATACACAGCAATAGTTTGTGTAGCAGAATTAATACTTCCATTAACTCTAGATACTATTCCTGAATATTTTTTTGTACGTTCTAGATTGTTTAACTCTACAGTCTCGCCAACCTCTAAAAGACTTGCAAAGGTTTTACTAAGTGATACTTCCATCTCGTATACTGAAGGATCTATAAATTCACCTAATTTTTGATTACTGCGTATTAAAGTTCCTTCTGTAACCAATGCTTCTGTAAGNATTCCTTNAAAAGGAGCACTTATGGTNTANTTAGATAANCTCTGCTCTAAATTTTTAACAGTNTAATAGTTAGAAACAATACTTCTTCCTGTAATGAAATANTTTTCTTTTTCAGAAACCATTTTNGGAAGTTTTGGAGTAGGTTTATTAAGGTCATAACTTTTTAAATAGGCTTCCCATTTTAAAAATACTTCTGGGAAATCTAAACGAAGATCTGCCAAAACAGCAGCTATAGAATTATATAAATTGCTCTTTGCTAACTGAACATTAGCATAGTACTCTGTATCATTAATAGATATAAAAGCTTCATTTTTTTGATATTTTTCTCCAGGCTTAAATAATTTTGAGCCAGGTTTAAATATACCTTGTACTTCAGAGTATATTTCAACTCTTCTCTTTGCAACTAGATTTCCATTGGCAGGAATTATAATTGGAATTGATGTATTCTTTACGGTATCTACAAAAACAGTTTTTATAACTTTAGAAGGTGCTTTTCTGATTTTACTTTTACTATTAATGATCATTTTTGCCCCATAAATAGCACCAGTTATAAATAGTACTCCAAGTATGGCAAGAATTAGCTTTCTCATGTAATATTTTGTTAAATTTCACACAAAAGTAATGCTATGTCTATGGTCATAATGTTAAATAAAACCTAAAGTCATAAGTTTCTTAGATGAATTTTAACTTTTGGTATCAATGGCCAAAACTTGAATTAGTTATGTTTATATTAACTACATGAAAATACAATGTGAAAACAACATCACACTTATTTTTAACATTATTTATGGGCTCTAGATAAAAAAGCTATCTCTTATTTAAAAATAAAAGATTAAATTTACATTTGAAGCAGTCAATATTTAAACTCTATAATTTGATGTCAAAAAAAATCTGTTTTTTAATTCTTGTTACTATATTATCTTTTTCAAATCTAAAGGCACAAAAGTCTTCAGTTTATGATGTTGCCAGAAATGGATCCTTATTTGAAATTAAGGAATTAGTGAATAATGATGCAGATATTATAAACAAAACTAGTAAAGAAGGCTATTCTGCTCTAACATTAGCTTGTTATTACAGTAATAATGAAGTAGCCTCTTATTTGATTCAAAACGTAAAGGATATCAATTCAACAAGTGGCTATGGCACACCTTTAATGGCTGCTACAGTAAAAAAAAATAATTATTTGGTGAAATTACTTTTAGAAAATAATGCCAATCCTAATTTAACAGATCAAAATAATTCTACAGCATTACATTTTGCTGTAATTTTTAATCAACAAGAAATTATTGAGCTGTTAATGAAGTATAAAGCTGATCCAAACATAAAAGATAATCGAGGAAATACAGCTCTAGACTATGCGAAAATTACAAACAATAACAAAATCATTCAACTCTTAAAATAACTGACATATGAAAAAAACATTACTTATTCTTTTTTTAACAACTTCAATTTCTTTGTTTGCACAAAGTTTCTCTACAGGTACACAAACATTACTTTCTGGTTTAACTGCAAATATTAATATTGATGCAGATACAGAGATTACTACATTAACATTAACTGGACCCTCAAATGCATGGTTTGCCATCGGATTTGGAAATTTAGATATGGGAGGTACTGATGTTTTTCGTACCAATGGATCTACTATTGTAGATGCTTATTCGAGTGGTAATGCATTGCCAGCTCAAGATGCCACCCAAGATTGGACTTTAGTTTCTAATACTGTTTCAGGTAGCAATAGAACTATAGTAGCTACTCGAGCTAACAATACCGGGAATTCTGATGATCATATCTTCAGTGCTTCAGCAAGTACACTATCGGTAATCTATGCTAAAGGTAGTTCAACATCTTATGCCTACCATGGAGGTAACAGAGGATTTACAACACTAAATGTAACTCTAGGAATTTCTGAAAACAAATTATTAAGTTTTGAGATGTATCCAAACCCTGTATCAGATGTATTAAACATTCAGTTACCATCGGGTACTGATAAAGCAGAGGTTGGTGTTTATGATTATACAGGAAGATTAGTGTCATCCAAAACTATTTCATCAAATGATTCAACTTTAGATGTTCAAAAAATTTCTAAAGGAATTTATATCATTAGAGTAGCTACCAATACTAAAATTGGAGTACAAAGATTTATAAAAAAATAATAGTTTTATTCTAAATAGAAACCGATTGTGAAAACAATCGGTTTTTTTTATCCCTTTTTTAAAGTTAGTTTTGTAGAAAATAGTCCCTTAAGCTAAAAATATGAACTATATACTTTTTGATAGTGATGTTAGAAACTCACTATTACCTTTTACCTATACTAGACCTGTAGCAGACATTCGTATTGGAGTTTTAACCATTCGTGAAAAATGGGAAAAATTTTTAGGTTTTACGACAACATCTATTACAGAAGAATATTTGGAAAACAAATATCCAATGGTAGAGTTAGATAAAAATATATTAATTAATGCTTCTTTTTTACCTACTAAAAATTTGGTAAAACAAGTAAGTAATTTGTCAAATAATCAAGCAATTTTTAAAGATGAACAAGTAATTGCTTTTTTTACTTCCGATACTCAAGAGCATGTAGATTTTGATTCTTATGAACAACTAGAGTTTAAAGAAGAAGTTCTTCAGATAAAAAACACTTGGGACATCTTTTCTTTAAATGACAAAGCAATTAAAGCTGATTATGATCTAATCACCCAAGGAAGAACTTCTGCACCAATTCCTGAAGGAGTTCATGCAATAAACAAAGAAAATATTTTTATAGAAGAAGGAGCTACAATTTCATTTTCTTCTCTCAATGCTTCAACAGGCCCAATATATATTGGGAAGGATTCAGAAATTATGGAAGGATGTTTGGTAAGAGGGCCTTTTGCGTTGTGTGAATATTCTATTTTGAAAATGGGAGCTAAAATTTATGGTGCAACTACCGTTGGTCCATACTGTAAAGTAGGAGGTGAAGTAAACAACTCTGTTTTATTTGGCTTTTCTAGCAAAGGACATGAAGGGTTTCTTGGAAATTCAGTTCTAGGTGAGTGGTGTAATGTTGGGGCAGATACCAATACATCTAATTTAAAAAATAATTATGCAGAAGTAAAACTCTGGGACTACCACGCAGAAAGATTTACCAATACCAGACTGCAGTTTTGTGGTTTAATGATGGGAGATCATTCTAAATGTGGAATAAATACCATGTTTAATACAGGAACAGTTATTGGAGTTAGTGCCAATATATTTGGCAGTGGTTTTCCAAGAAATTTTATTCCTTCTTTTAGTTGGGGAGGTGCTGCTGGTTTTACAACCTATCAATTAAATAAAGTAATTGAAGTTGCCAAAGTTGTTATGAAACGTAGAGAGTTAGAGTGGTCTGAAATAGATGAAAAGATATTACAACATGTCTTTGATGAAACAGCTAAAAACAGAGCGAAGTAATTTTTAATATTGAACTCCTTAATTATACTCTTTAAAATCTTAATATTCTCTAATACGGTAAAACTCAACCATTTTATAGTTTTTTAACTATGTGTTAATATATGTTACAACAAAAACATTACTGGCATAACAATTGATTTTAATTAATGAAACAATGATGTATTGTATGTGTATACACTTGTTTTTTAGTTATTTAAAAATAAATATCAAAATTTTATTGGGTTCTTTATAAAGAATTCAATGTCACAATGACAGATAAAAGACCTATGAGTAAATCAAAAATACTAACATTAGACAGTTTGTCTCTTTCCAATATATTAAATGAAGATTCAGAATTAATTCCATTAATGACTCCAGAAGATGAGGAGATTATTAATAAAGAAGATATTCCTGAAATCTTGTCTATTTTACCACTAAGAAATACCGTATTATTTCCAGGTGTTGTAATTCCTATTACAGCGGGTAGAGATAAGTCTATTCAATTAATAAACGACGCTAATAAAGGAGATAAAGTTATTGGAGTTGTTGCCCAAAGAGATGAAGATGTAGAAGACCCAACCTCTGAAGATATCTATAAAACAGGTGTAGTAGCACAAATTTTACGAGTGTTGAAAATGCCTGATGGAAATACAACTGTAATTATTCAAGGAAAAAAGCGTTTTCAAATAAATGAACTTATTCAAGAGCAACCGTATTTAAAAGCGAAGGTACAAGAGGTTATAGAAGATAAAGAGGTAGATGACCCAAAAGAATTTAGTGCAATTATAGATTCTGTAAAAGAGCAAGCTTTAGAGGTTATAAAAGAAAACCCAATGTTACCAACTGAAGCTTCTTTTGCTATTAAGAATATTCAAAGCGATTCTTTTTTGGTGAATTTTATCTCCTCTAATATGGAGTTAAGTGTGATGCAAAAGCAAGTTGTTTTAGAAAAAGACAATCTAAAAGAGCGCGCTTTATTAACCCTTAAAAATCTTAATAAAGAGCTACAGAAATTACAATTACGAAATGATATACAATCTAAAACTCGTTCAGATTTAGACCAACAACAACGTGAATATTATTTAAATCAGCAATTAAAAACCATTCAAGAAGAATTGGGTGGGGTAAATAATGATGCCGAGTTAGATGAAATGCGCATACAAGCTAGGTCTAAGAAATGGACCAAAGAAGTAGGTGAAACTTTTGATAAAGAATTGGCCAGACTCAGAAGAATGAATCCACAGATGGCAGAATATGGGGTGCAACGAAATTACTTGGAGTTGATGCTAGAATTGCCTTGGGGAATATTTTCTAATGATAAATTTAATTTGAAACAAGCAGTTAAAATTTTAGATAGAGATCACTTCGGGTTAGAAAAAGTTAAAGAACGTATTATAGAACATTTAGCAGTCTTAAAGTTAAGAGGTGATATGAAATCTCCAATTATTTGTTTATACGGACCTCCAGGTGTTGGAAAAACATCTTTAGGAAAGTCTGTTGCAGAATCTTTGGGGCGTAAGTATATTAGAATGTCTTTAGGTGGTTTACGAGACGAAGCTGAAATTAGAGGGCATAGAAAAACATATATTGGTGCCATGCCAGGTCGTTTAATTCAGAACTTAAAAAAAGCAGGGACTTCAAACCCAGTTTTTGTATTAGATGAAATAGATAAATTAGGGCAAAGTCATCAAGGAGATCCATCTTCTGCTATGTTAGAAGTCTTAGATCCAGAGCAAAACACTGCATTTTATGATAATTATCTAGAAGTAGGTTATGATTTATCAAAAGTCTTATTTATAGCTACAGCTAATAATTTAGGTGAAATTCCATGGGCGCTTAGAGATAGAATGGAAATTATTAATGTTACTGGTTATACTATTGAAGAAAAAATTGAAATCGCTAAAAGACATTTATTACCCAAACAAGTTAAGGAACACGGCTTAACAGCAAAAGAAATTAAAGTAGGAAAAGCTCAACTCGAAAAAATTGTTGAAGGCTATACTCGAGAATCTGGAGTGCGTGGTTTAGAAAAACAAATAGCCAAAGTGGTTCGTTTTGCGGCCAAATCTATTGCATTAGAAGAAGAGTATAATATTGCTATTACTAATGATGATATAGAAACTATTCTAGGAGCTCCTAGATTAGAGCGAGATAAATATGAGAATAACGAAGTAGCAGGAGTTGTTACGGGTTTGGCTTGGACAAGTGTTGGAGGAGATATCTTATTTATAGAATCTATCTTATCTAAAGGAAAAGGAACTTTAACTATTACTGGAAATCTAGGAAAGGTAATGAAAGAATCTGCTACAATTGCTATGGAATATATCAAAGCAAATGCAGAAAATTTTGGAATTGATCCAGAAATAATAGCAACGCATAATGTTCATATTCACGTACCAGAAGGAGCTACACCAAAAGATGGCCCAAGTGCAGGAGTTACTATGTTGACTTCCTTAGTTTCTGTGTTTACTCAACGAAAGGTGAAGAGTAAATTAGCTATGACAGGTGAAATTACACTGCGCGGAAAAGTATTGCCTGTTGGTGGAATTAAAGAAAAAATTCTTGCTGCTAAGAGAGCCAATATCAAAGAAATTATGCTGTGTAAAGACAATGAAAAAGACATTTTAGATATTAAAAAAAGTTATTTAAAAGGATTAAAATTTCATTATGTAACAGACATGCATGAAGTAATTGAAGTTGCTTTAACAAAACAAAAGGTAAAGAACGCTAAGAAATTAGCATAACAAAAAAAAGCCACTCATTGAGTGGCTTTTTTTTAGAAGTGTATTTAAACTTTTATTGTTCTAACAACTGTTTGTAAAGCTTCATTGTATCCTCCACAGTATCGTGTATATGATATACTTTTTCAATACGTTTTTGAGCATTAATTCCCATTTGAAGTCTTAATTTGTCATTATTTACAAGGCTAGAAATTGCTTTTCCAACAGCTTCTGGATTTTTAGTAGGAGTAATAATACCACAGCTTTCATCTATTAGTTCTGTACAACCACCTGCATCTGTCATTATAATTGGTTTTCCTACAGACATGGCTTCACTAATAGCTCTACCAAAACCTTCACTTAACGATGTTTGAACATAAAGATTGCTTCCTTTAATTAATGAAACAGCATCAGGTCTTAAACCAAGTAAATGAATGTTATTTTTTATAGGGCTTTCTTTTTTGTACTTTTCTAAACCCTTCTCGATAGTGTCTTTTCCAAAAATAATATAATGAACTTCTTTTTCTGAAGCTAAATATTGAGATGATTTTATAAAGTCTGAAATTCTTTTATTTTTTGTGTTTGTACCAGCAAAAGCTACCACAATACTGTTTTTAGAAATACCAATAGAAGTGTAATCAAAAGGGATAATATTTTTAAACCAATTTGGGTTGTAGCCTTTGTAAATTTTTATAACTTTATCTTTATTTTTTTTAAAAAGCTGTTTTTTTACATGCTGATAAACATAAGAACTATTACAAATAATTTTTTCAACTCTTGGGTTTAAATAGGTTAAATAAGAGCTTAAGTCATGCCAATATAGGCTTGCAGATCCAAAATAGGTGATTAATCTTACTTGTTCTTTCTTTA
>JGI20154J14316_10004080_pt1 | contig 11370 bp, 6 predicted proteins | sample COG_04_FD_14316 | JGI IMG/M metagenome (IMG submission 14316) | reverse complement strand
AGTGAATATGTCTGTATGGACATTTGTAATAAATAGAATATTAATTAGTACCAATACAATAATGATAAAAATTAAAAAAGCCTTACTCGTGCTGTGCGCATTTTGTGCAATTTCNAGTCAAAATCTAGATGATATTTTTCATGTTGGTTTATCATACANTTGGATTCATCCAATTGAGGTAGCTCAAGATTTCNATNCTATACCCCAAGATATTATAGGAGATTCTATTTTATTAAACATCTATTTTGAAGTGGTAGATACACTTCAAATCGATTCTTTAAAGTTTGTAATTAATTCAAATGAACCACAAGAATTAAGTTATCCTTTTGCTCACTATGTAAACGATTTCGATAGCATTTTGTACAGACAAGGAAATTACCTAGTTACAGAATTAGGGGTTTTTCCATACGACACTTTACTTACTGTGGGTGTTTGTATTGTTGCCAAGCATATGACATCCTAAAAGGAATGGAAGAAGCCGAAGCCAACAGACAAAGAAGGCGATTGTTTAAATCTTAAAATTTCTTTCGAATGAAAAATGAACAAGAAATGCTAGAACTCTTCCAAGTGGAAGAACTAGAAAAAAGGTATGAGATGAAGCCGTGGCTTAAACCTCATGACCCAAAGGAAGTTGGAGCTATTGTCATTCTCAAGCTTTAAACCTTTTTGGTCTAGGGGATTCGTTTCCTAGACCAATTTTTAATTACTCAATAGTATCTCAAAAAACTTAATTATGTTTAGAAAACATATTATAACAAAAACAATTATTTATTTATTACCGCTTTATATTTTTTCTCAATCCATTAAAAAGATTGATGGTTATATATTTGACTCTCAAACTAAAATACCTCTTGAAAACGTTGATGTGTATTTTAATAATAATCCTCTAGGCAATATATCTAATCTTAACGGATATTTTAATATTGAAGATGAGAGAGTTTCAAGCAATGATACTATTATTTTTTCACATATAGGGTATAAGGAAAAGAGGTGTAAAATTTCCGATTTCATCAAAGAAAGTACACATATTTTTTTAGATTCAGAGACTATTTCTCTAGATGAAGTTATAATTACTCCAATTACTATAAAAGGTGTTTTAGATGAGGCAATAAACCGATTTGATTCAAACCACCTTAATTCTAATATTGTTTATATAGGGAATATTATACAAGTTAATAAACAAGACACATTAATAAAAAAACTTCTATACTCCGATATAGCCCTAAAAATGCCTAAACCTAATAAGGATGCTGAACTTTTTCTTTTGGAGAGACAATTTAAAGTGCAAGAAGAAAACACTTATTACAAAGATGAAAGTATGGTGAAAGTTCACCAACTTATAGATTTTCTAAATATTAAAGGAAAACTATTTTATTTTACTGATAACATAACATCCTTTGACAATTCTCTAATCGAAAAAGAAATATATGGGAGTAAGGATATTTATAAGCTAACATTTGAGAAAAATGTAACTAAAGATAAAAAGAGCACTATTATTATTTATCTTGACCAAGATGATTATTCTATTCTTTCACTAGAACTAAAAGGAGATAGAGGCAAAGGAGTAGATAAATGGCACACAATAAAAAATGACAAAAAAGTAAAAATTACACGCAGACCATCTTATAGTTCTGCTAAAATTTCTTTTCGACCTTTTAAAGATAAATGGGTTATAAAAGAAGTTTTTGTTGATTTAGATGTTGATTATAAAATTAAAAACAAAAAAAATGAAGAGCATTTCAAAAACTACAACTATGCAAATATCAGAATAAACAATTTTTCAATAAATGATACTCTTCAAATGGTTAATAATAATTCTCATAAAGTTAATTTAAAACAAGATATTTTTAATCAGATAATAGATTCTCAAAATCCTAGTATTGTTAAATATTTATCCAATAAATTAAATACAAAGGAACTCAATTTTGTTAATAAAAAAGCAGATGAGTAATAAAAAAATATATGGTTTGGATTTAAGATCGTTAGGTGTATTTAGAATCATACTAGGTATAACCTTAATTTATGATTTAATATTTAATAAAATAATTTATTATAATAGCCTATATGACTATACAAATGGAATAATGGGTAAAAGTTATCTAAATTCAGAGATTTATAGGGAATCTTTTTTAAGTTTTTTAAACTCTGATTATGAAATGCCTTTTGTTTTTGTTATAGCATTAATAATATATACCCTATTCATTTCAGGTTATCTATATAGAGTATCTAGTTTGTTGACATTATTCTTTTTTGCTTATATTTCTCATAAATATTTCTTAACAATGACTGGTGCAGATCAAATAATTACTGCATTGTTAGTTTTTTCAGTCTTTTTGCCTTTAGATAAGGTATTTAGTGTAAAAAACTTAAAAACATCCCTAAAAAATAATGTTGAAATTAGAAGTATTGCTGTATGGGGAATTTTAATTCAAATTAGTTTAATATATTTTTATAATGCTATAAATAAAACTGGAATTTCTTGGCTAGAAGGAAATGCTGTAAAAATTGCTTTAGCTGATACTATTACATCAAATATGAGTTACTCAAAATCAGCTTTCTACTTTAGTAATTTATTTTCGAGTATCACTACTTATACAACTTATGCATATGAATTGTTTTTCCCATTGGCGTTATTTTTCCCTTTTAAAAATCAAAAATTAAGATGCTTTATATCATTTTTTATCATACTATTTCATGTTTCTATTCAGATTTTCATGGATGTTGGTTATTTTCACATGGTATATATTTGTATTGCGTTTTTAATGTTGCCTTCTATTTTTTGGAATAAGTTATCAAGTAGAAAACTTTCAAAAGAAACCCTCAACGTTCAATATCCTACTATAAAAAGAGTAATTATTATTTCATTGATATTTTTAGTAATTCAAAGAAATTTCTTTAACTTTTGTAACAGACTGACTTTTTCAGATACAGCTATTTATCAGGTTGTTTATTATCCTTTCAAGTTTTTAAATGACCTTCCTCTTTCTACTCCATTTATTTCTCAATATTGGGCTTTCTATTCCCCAGCCCCCCCTTTAGAGTTAGGAATATTGACAATTGAGGGAGAGACATTAGAGGGTCGAAAAATTAATTTATCCGAAATGAACCCATTTGATGGTAAAAATCATTATAAAACAGAAAAAAGTGATTATTTAAGACTATTAACTTTAAGGATGAGACATTTTTTCAATCTAGCAAAAAACGACAGTAAATACTCTGATAATGAAAAAATAATTGAGTTAAGAAAAATATGGAGTAATTATCAACTTTCAAGAATAACAAGGCAACATAATTTAAAGGATTATTCTAAAATAGATTGCATATTATATAGTTGTACTAGTTCATCTTTAATTGAAAAAGACGCATTATTATTTAAAAAAATAAACCTATTTAACATCTATGACAGAAACAGTAATATTAGGCAATGAATCAATTACACATTATGTTAAATATGTAAAGGAATCGAAAAACTTTCAATGACAAAGAGCAGGAGTACCTATTAAGCAATTATAAAGTAAATAAAAGTACCGATTTTTATGAATTTTACCCTTTACTTTTTAACCATTATTTTAACTTTCATAATAAAGATACATTAAACCAACTTTCCTTTGCAGGTTACCTATACTATCAATCCATACTTATATTGGATTCTGTTATAGATGATAACAATTTATCTAAAATTTATTTAGTGATGTCCCTTCAAGAGGAAAGTATAAAACTGTTAACCTCAATTTATGGACTTGAATCTCAATTTTGGAATTTTTGGATTAAACGAAAAATGGAGTATTTTGAAGCAATCAAAATAGAAAAATCCCTATCCAAATTGGATAACATTGATTTTGAAATTTATCAAGATTTAGCAGACAAAAAATCTGCTTTTGGTAAGGTTGCCATTGACTCGTTATTTATTCTTGAACATAACAGAGACGATGATAAGTATCAAAAGTTACTACTTTCTCATAAATATTTTTCGGTTGGCTTTCAGCTTTATGATGATGTAAAGGATTTTAAGGAAGATTTTAAAAAAGGGCAGTTCAACTTTGCTATTTATCATCTTGAAAAAGAAATTGATTTTGAACAGTACCAACTTGATGTAGAAAAATTAAACAAACTCCTATTTATAAAAGAGGTCGGGCAAAAAATATTGATAAAATCAATCGAGCAATTTGAAAAAGCCGTAACAATTTTAAATGACTTAGATATTCAAAGTAAATGGTTTAAAACAGTCATTGAAATGAAAACTATCATTGAAAACTATTTGGATATAACAAATGGTTATTTGGCAACTATAAGAACAAGGCTAGAATTAAAAAAGATACAATCAAACACGTATTCATTTTTTAACTACACTAAAATAAAGGACATTACAATCAAAGAAGCTTTGAATTTTATTAAATCTGATTTTCAACAAAATTATGCTGACCTCAAGCACATCATGTATTTAGGACAATTGGAAGGTTTTGATAATAAAACTCAAATTCATGTTTCAGATACATTTCAACGAGCATTAATTAATGATTGTTTTATTGTTGTTGCAAATAGCTATAACTTGAAAATTTCAGATTTTCTAAAAAATGAATCCCAGAATCTAATAATCTTAAGAAACAAAGACAGTATAGGTGGTTGGTCTTATTTTCCAACTGTTCAAGAAATAGCTGCAGACATTGACGACTTAGGTCAAATTATTCAGCTTTTTGCTTTATCAGAAAATCAAAAGCTAGTTGATGATTATTGCCATAAGGCTATCTCAATTGCTTTAAGCGAACGTGTGTTGAATAATGGAGGTATTGAAACTTGGATAATTCCTAAAGGAAATCAAACCAAAGTTGAAAAAAAACAAGAACATTTTAATGCAACAAAATGGGGCAAAGGTCCAGATGTTGAAGTTGTAGCAAATTTCCTCTACTCACTTGCTATAGTAGACAAAAAGCAATATTGTGATGTAATCAAAAAGGGAATATCATATATTTTAGAACAACAAAATAATAAAGGATATTGGGTAAGCAGATGGTATTATGGGTATTATTATGGTACATATGTCTGTCTCAGGTTATTAAAAGCATCTGAAAAAGAAAACTCAAAAGGAATACAAAAAGCCCTCGCCTATTTAGCCGATAATCAAAATATTGACGGTGGTTTTTCATTAGACCAAAGCAAATCTTCTGACCCTCTTTCCACCGCTTTAGCTATACTTGGAATGAAATTGTTTTTTGACAAAAATCACGAAATTATTCAAAAAGCAATAACTTACTTAAAAAAATGTCAAAGTGAAGATGGTTCTTGGAAAGCAGTAGATTTTATCAAACCAAAAGTTCATGAACCATACAAAAGCAAGACACTTACTACTGCTTATGTTTTAAAAGCCTTAGTGTAATGTTGCTATCTAAATTTCAAAATAAAACACCTACATTATCAGAAAACATAGAGTTCAACAAACTCAAAGAGGGCACGTATATTCTATCCAATCAAAAATATAGGCACTATTTGAAAATCAATAAGGAAACGTACGACCTGTTGAATTTAGTTGATGGTAACAAAAAACTTATTGAAATACAAAAATTATTCAATGATTCTTACGGAAAACAAATAAGGTTAGAGCAACTAGAAAGTTTGCTTTACAAAAAATTATCTAAATATGGTGTTTTGAAAGGGGATGAAGAAAAAATAAAACCTTATCAAAAACCAACTTATTTAAAATTGAGTTTTATCATTTTTAATGAACGTCTTGTTTCAAAAATAGTCAAGTATTTTAGTTTTTTGTTTAAACCTAAAGTTGCTTTGTTTCTAATAATAAGTTGTGTTTTAGCAACAATCATATTAGGCATTTTAAATTTTGATGCTTATAAAAGTTTTAACTTACAGGAAAGTCTGGTTTATTTTTTCATCATAATGGCAGTAAGTGGAACTTTTCACGAATTTGGTCATGCGTCCTCGGCTCATTTTTTTGGTGCAAAACATGGTGGAATAGGTGGCGGATTTTATTTGTTTACACCAGTTTATTATGCAGATGTCACAGATATATGGAGATTGAGCAAATGGCAAAGAATTGTAGTGAATTTGTCGGGAATGTATTTTGAATTGATTTTTTGCACTTTTATTGCTTTATTCGGGTTTTTTACCAATAATTTTGTTTTAACAGTTTTAGCAATATTTGTATGTGCCAACACGCTGTTTAATCTAAATCCTTTTTTAAGAAGTGATGGTTATTGGGTTTTGTCGGACTTAACAAATAAACCAAATTTACTCTATCATTCACTCGATAAAGTGAAAGATTTTTATAAGGTGATGAAAGGAAATAGTGTAAAATGGAATAAAACAGATTTGTTGCTTTTCATTTATGGATTTATAAGTTATGGCATCATTATTTTGTTTCTGTATTATATGCTTTATCAAAATCCCAATTCGATTTTAAATTTCCCAAAAAATGCAATTCAATTTATTAAAAGTATATTAGACAAAAGTCAAGAGGTAACTTTAGCAAAATATGGTGAATTGATAGTACCATTGATATTTTATTACCTCTTGTTCAATCTACTTAAAGTTGGAGTAAAAAAGGGAATTAAAAAAATACGCTTGGCAACACCGTATAAACATAATAAGGGGTTATAGCTTAAATTAAAAACACATATGTGTTTGCTAAAGTAATTTATAACCTGAAAGCAATAGAGTATAAACCCCTTACTATGCTTATACAACAACGTTAAAGGTACTTTTACGACTCCAACAACCCTGGCCGTCAAAAAAAAGTGGCTGGACCTGGAGACCAACATCGAATGGGCTCTGGACACGAGCAGCAAAGTTATACCATGCTCGAGGCAGGAGAACTCATGTTNGTGTACGGACCTNTANAAAGCTGGATTGAAAACGACGACTTGCCCGCCTATCAAATNACCAAATCCATTAGCGTAGATCCAGACGGCAAACAGGTGGTTGCCTTTGCTGATATGGACGGAAAACTGGTGGCATCCTGCTTGGCTGGTCAGGTAAATGGTCAAAACACACACAACCTTGCAGTAAGTTCTACCTTGAGCGAAATGGGCTATGTAGACATTCATTTACCTGAAGGATGCCAAAACTCATTGCGCTTGTTCAATACCAGCAATAATGATTACACTTATAAAATTCTTGATTTGCAAAGCAACAGGTACCAGCTATTTTCTGGGAGTGAGGAGTTTAGAGGTACCGAACCAGAGTTGCCGGCTGGTTTTTACAGAATTATTGAAACCAGTGGTTATCACAACAGCCTAGACATCGCGGTAAATTACGAACTCAATTATTACGAGTTTGCCCTCAATTACTACGACAAGGCAGGCAGATTGGTAAAAAGCATTCCGCCTTTGGGCATAGATACCGATTATTTAAACAGTCAATTTGAAGTATTTACCACGACCAATTTTTTTTCAGATAACTTTCATCTTTTTAGTACAAACGGTAACACTGCTTCAACAAGTTACAATGCCTCATCATCATCAGACAACAGTAAAACCTATACTTTAATTAGCCCTTCAGAAGACGAGGTATTTACGGAACTGACCCTTGGTTTCTCTGGTGAAGGGATAGACAATACCGTTTTCAATCCGGGATCTGGTGTTTCAACCAGTGGAACTGCTAGCCATGCTAGAGTCTCGGGAACTAATTCAGGCTCTTCTATGGCTCGAAACAAAGTAGGAGTTTCTCCTAAAATAAACAACAGTATAACCCGTGCCGGTACGTTTTTTAAAGCTAAGGTAAAGAGCAACAAAAAAATATACGACCAACCGGATTCTCCATTCTTTTCTCATCCGGAACCTGGAACAGGAGAAGTTAAAGTAACCTGTTACAATTACCTGCTTACGTATTCTATTTTTTCAGGAATTTCTAATTCTACTGTTCCAGACCTTGCCAATGAACAACAAATTAATGTGATGCGATGTACAGACCAACTTCAAAATGAATATATATACAACAATACCAACACTTCTACAATGAGTCATAATTTACGAATTTTGACAAATGATGTTCGTGTTGAGATCATTGACATTGAAAAAAAGGGATGGTATTTTTTCGAACCTGTAACCGATGAAGACCATTTGTTGTACGAATTAAATCATNCNATTAACACAAGTTTTGNTGCNGTNGATATAGAAAATTCCGATATTGATTTTTTATCAAATTATCAAATTAAATTAGAGGCGGTGAACTACGAGAGNNNTACTCTGGCGCATACTCTGTCAGATACTTACGAGTACAATTCTTTAAATTGGCTCCTCTCGTCTACCACAACAGACGGNGGTAAAACCGATTATGTGTACCGAAAAGACGGCAGCCTACGCTTTTCTGAAAATGCCGTTCAGCGTGAAAAAGGTGCTTTTTCGTACTCCAATTACGACCCTATTGGTAGGGTAACAGAAGTAGGTGAGTATACCAACGTTAATTTTACACCTCCAATAGTAGGTGCTACCACCAATGCTATTCGTCAATCTTCAGATCTAATGGTGCGCTTTACTCCGCATTACTCCAATCAGTTCACCACGGTACCCGGACAAACAACCACCTTAGCCATTGTAGAAGATCAAGAAGCACTGGACACCACCTATTGCCATCAACAAACTTTTTACAGTTACGACAAGGCAGATGCAGATTTTTACATCCAAACCGGATTGAATCAAGAGGATTACCGCCAAACCTTTATGGCTGGGCAATTGGCAAAAAGCTGGACCGACAAACCTTACACCAGCACCACTTGGTACAGTTACGACGAACAAGGGAGAATGGTTTGGATGGTGCAAGACCTAAAGGACTTGGGAGTGAAAACACTCGAGTATCAATACGACGCCAAAGGAAACGTTTCTCAAGTATCTTATCAAAATGAAGAGCCAGATGAGGCCTTTCACCACAAATACACGTTTAACAAAGACAACCAACTGTTAAAAGTATACACCAGTGTAGACGATAGTAACTGGAAAAAAGAAGCCGAGTACGAATACTACCTGCACGGGCCCTTAAAAAGAGTAGAATTGGCAGACGATTTGCAAGGAATTGATTATATTTATACGGTGCAAGGTCAACTAAAAAGCATCAATTCGCCCAATTTAGGTTCCACTTCAGTGGGTACCTTTTACGACCCTGGAACAGACCATTTAAATCAATTTGCTCCAGATGTGTTTGGTATGAGTATAGATTACTATGCCGGAGACTACAGCTGTGCTGGATCTTACGTAAACAGCACTGGAGGGCTAAACAGCTCTTACAGTGGCAACATAAGCGCGGTGCGATGGAATACCAAAAGCGAAGGAATGAATTTAGCGGGCAGCGGTAAACAAAACGCATACAACTATACCTACGACCACCACAACTGGTTAACAGGTGCCACCTTCGGAACCTACAACCCTTCGTCCAATCAAAACTCTTTTGCGCCACCCAATCCAAATACTGGACCTGGATTAACTACAAATGGAGCTAGCGCAGGTGCCGAGCCACTCCCTTTTTCGCCCAACCCAAATGAAGATTACAAGCTGAGTAACCTCACTTACGATGCCAACGGCAATATAGCAAGTTTGCATCGAAATGGATACACCAGCAATAGTCTTACCAACAGCATGGATGCATTAAACTACAACTATGCGGTAAATGCACAGGGCAATCGTACAGACAACAAACTCGCTTACCTTAGTGATGTGACACACAGTAACGACTATGCAGATGTAAAAGACCAAGCTGAGGACAACTACAGTTACAATGCCCTAGGACAATTGGTGCACAATGCACAAGAGGAACATTACTATACCTACGATGCTTACGGACTGTTAACGGGAGTTTACAAAGATGAATTTCAAACCCAGCCTGTGGCCAACTATTTTTACGACGACAAAGGTTTTAGAACCCGAAAGGCACTTTACGATACTGTTTATACCTTAAGCCAGGTAACTTGGTACGTTAGAGACGCTTCGGGTAATTTATTGAGCTTGTACGAGGAAGAGGCAGGTGATATCGTTAAACAAACCGAAGTACCGTTGTACGCAGCTACTAGAATAGGGCAGTACCATGGCGAAACCCAAAAAAGAATTTACGAACTAACCGACCATTTAGGCAATGTACGCGCGGTAATTAAAAGAGAAAAAGACGCAAACAACCGCGCACAAATTATAAAAGCAAGCGATTACTACCCTTTCGGAATGGAAATGCCTGGGCGAAAATACGCGAGTGAGGCCTACCGTTATGGGTATCAGGGACAGTTTGCCGAGAAAGACGGAGAAACCGGCTTACACCATTTTGAACTCAGACAATGGGACGCACGCATAGCACGTTGGAACAGCACCGACCCTTACGGACAATACTTTAGCCCGTACATGGGTATGGGCAATAACCCGGTTTCTTTGGTGGATCCGGATGGGGGTTACACTAAAATTGGGGCATGGATAAGAAATGGATTTAGTTCTAAAGGTTTGTATGAAGTAGGCCGAGAATGGGGATTTAATACAGGGGGACTTAGTGGAAGTGGTTTTCTTGATGCCAATGGTAATTTTACGACCATGGATATGAATATTCAGTTTAATGGCTCTGATGGTTTGAGTCAAGCTTTTGATAATTTTGGAAGTTTTGTAAATAATTTTGCCGAGGCTACATTAAGTAGTTTAGTAACAGCATCTACAGTTGTGGTAATGCCCGTTATTAATCAAACTAATGTGATTCTTAATGAGGGGCCACATTCTGGTTCAGCGTATGACAATGATAATGTGGTTCATTGGGCTGTGCCTTATAAAATTAAGGATTGGAGGTTGCAGCCTCTTGAGGGAGGTAAAACTGGGAAAAAGACAGTTCTTAACGCAACATTTAATACTATTTTGATACTCACACCTATTAAAATAAATACTAGAAGTAGAGTTTTTGGTCCATTACTTGAGGAAGGGGTTAAGAGTACTGTTTCTGATGTTGCGGGTAAAGCTATTGATAAGATTAAGTAGATGTTTATGTTCGTTGTATTACAAATTGTTGTTCTTCTTTTGTTTTTTTTGAAGGGTATTTATGTTGGAGCATTTTTAAGATGGACATTTTTCTTGTTTAAGAAAAAATATTCATATTATCTAGAAGATAGGTGGGCGTATCTTAATATTCGCATTGCAGTATTCGTGTTGGGAGGGATTTATGTGATCTTTAATAGTTATTAAATGAAAAGAACAATAAGTTGCGTATTTTTTTTTGCATTAATAGTCCTTCAATCTTGTATAGGAGGTGTTTATTTTGAAAAGATTGTTAATGGTTATTTTTTGTCTGCAATTGATGTAAAAACTGATATGTTGCTTGGCTATCAATATGTATCTTTGAAGACAGATGGTTTTTCATACTATGGTGGATCGCCTCCTATTCCTGGAAGAAGCAGTATTTTAAAGA
>JGI20154J14316_10004070_pt1 | contig 11397 bp, 7 predicted proteins | sample COG_04_FD_14316 | JGI IMG/M metagenome (IMG submission 14316) | reverse complement strand
CGTGATGCCAGCAAGATCGTGATAGCTGCCACTAAGCTGTAAATTTGCTTTTTCGGCCTCGGCGGTAACAGCATTTTCCTGCCCGCGTCCGATTTCAACAAAGGCCATACCACTAACCGCAAGCGCCGCGGCAAGCCGTGGCAAAAGCTGCTGCCAGCACGCCATACCATCAGCCCCGCCATCAAGCGCCAAGGCCGGATCAAAAGATTTCACATCCACTGCAAGCCCATCAATTTCGCCTGTCGGGATATAGGGCGGGTTTGACAAGATCACGTCAAAATCGCCAAGCGGGCCAAGGTCATCAGCAAAGCTATGCGCGGTAAACGCGGCGCGTTCGCCAAGACCAAGGCTGGCTGCATTGCGCCGCGCCGTGGCAATCGCATCAAGATTCACATCAATGCCAACACCATTTGCTTGGGGCAATTCAGATAATAACGCCAACAGCAAACAGCCGCTTCCCGTGCCAAGATCAAGCAAGCGCAACGGCCGGTCTTTGGCGGCGTTGCGTGATACCCATCGAACAGCCGCATCAATCATTGTTTCTGAGTCGGGGCGCGGGTCAAGCGTTGCTGGCGATACGGCAAAGCGAAGTGACCAAAATTCACGCCAACCGCGAATGCGGCTGATTGGCTCGCCCGCAAGACGGCGTGCCATCATCGCCGCTAGCCGGTCATCACAAGCCTGATCCATTGGCGCAATATCTTCATGCGGCAAGACAGCTTCATCACGTCCCAAGGCCATGCCAAGAAGACACCGCGCATCACTTTTGGCACTGGCAATACCGGCATCGGCAAGAATTTGCTCAAGCGCATAAAGAATGGTGCTGGCTTCTTGTTTTGCTGGCAGATCGGTTTTTGCATGATCGACCGGCGTCACCATTATACCCCTTCGGCAAGCCGCCGTGACTGGTCTTCTGACACAAGCGCGTCAACCACCTCGTCAAGCGCCTCGCCAGTGATGACACGATCAAGCTTATATAGCGTGAAATTGATACGATGATCGGTAACACGCCCTTGCGGGAAATTATAGGTTCGGATCCGTTCAGAACGATCACCTGAGCCAACCTGTCCTTTGCGTTCGGCGGCGCGAACAGCCTCAACCCGCGCGCGTTCGGCATCATAGATACGCGCCCGCAAAATCTTCATCGCTTTGGCACGGTTTTTATGTTGTGATTTTTCATCCTGCTGGCTGACAACGATGCCGGTTGGCAAATGCGTTATGCGAACCGCCGAATCAGTTGTATTAACCGATTGCCCGCCCGGGCCAGATGCCCGAAACACATCAATCCGAAGATCCGATTCATCAAGCTGAATATCAACTTCTTCCGCTTCGGGAAGCACGGCAACGGTTGCTGCCGATGTGTGAATGCGTCCGCCAGCTTCGGTTTCAGGAACACGCTGCACCCGATGCACGCCTGATTCAAATTTCAACCGCGCAAAAACATCATTTCCCGAAATTGTGGCAGTGGCTTCCTTATAGCCGCCAATGCCGGTTTCCGACACTTCCATAACTTCGAATTTCCAGCCATGCTTCGCGGCATAGCGCTGATACATCGAAAATAGGTTTGCGGCAAAAAGGGCTGCCTCGTCACCACCCGTTCCGGCGCGCACCTCAAGAATCGCGTTCCGCGAATCATCTTTGTCTTTTGGCAATAGCAAAAGCTGCAGAGCGGCCTGGGCCTCGGGAAGCTGGGCTTTGAGACTATCCGCTTCGGCCTGCGCCATTTCCAGCATATCAGGATCATCTTTCGCTTCTTCAACCATGACCAGCGCATCAGCAAGCTCGGCTTCGATCCGGCGAACCAGTTCGATCTGCTCGCAAACCGGACGAAGGTCAGACAGCTCGCGGGAAAACTGCGCTAGATCGCTGTTGCTCATATTGGCCGAATCCGACAGCCGGTCTTCGACTTCGCGGCGGCGTTCAAGTACTTTATCCATTGATGAGTCGAGGCTCATGCCAAAACTCCTTTTTGGTCTAGTTTCAATCACTGTGAATTTGGCAGATCAAACGGCACGGCTGCCAGCCGGAATAGACTGCCAGCTATGGGGCGAGAAGACTTTCGGCAATCGCCGCCGCAAGGCCGCTAGAATCGGCCAAATCAAGCGACAATTCCTGTTGGCTTCCATCGCTTAGATTGCGCAGCTGGACGGTATTTTTGGCAAGCTCATCACTTCCCATAATCACCGCGATCCGAATACCGGCCTTATCGGCTTTTTTCAATTTTTTACCCATTGCGCCACTTGTTGGCAGGTCAATATCAATACCCGCATCGCGAAGCTGTTCGGCAAGACGAAACGCCGCTTGGCGCGCGCCGTCATCAGCCGTCAAGATCGCCACTTTCGGACTGTTCACCGAAGCGGTTTCAACAAGCATGGCAAGCCGCTCGACACCAGCCGCCCAGCCCACACCGGCCACCTGCGGCCCGCCAAGCATTTCCGCAAGCCCGTCATAGCGCCCCCCACCCAGAACCGTTCCTTGTGCGCCAAGCGATGTGGTGACAAATTCAAATGCCGTATGGCAATAATAATCCAGCCCACGAACCAATAGCGGATCAAAAACCCAGGCCACACCAGCGCCATCAAGCGCCGCTGTCAGATCGGCAAAATGCGCCTTTGACACATCGTTCAGATAATCTTGAAGTCGCGGGGCATTTTGCAATATCGCGCGATCACCAGCATCTTTTGAATCCAAAATGCGAAGCGGGTTTACCGCAAGGCGGGTTTTGCTGTCATCCGATAATTGGTCGGTAAATGTTTCCAAATAGGCAATCAAGGCCGCACGGTAGGCCGCACGACTGTCGCCATCACCAAGCGAATTGAGATGAAGTTCACAATCATCAAGCACGCCAAGCGATGCCAAAAACCGTGCGCCACAAGCAATGATTTCAGCGTCGGCAAGCGCATCATCTGGGCCAAGATATTCGATGCCGACCTGATGAAACTGGCGCATCCGGCCCTTTTGCGGACGCTCATAGCGGAACATCGGCCCCGCATAGAAATATTTCAAAGGCAGGCTTTGCGTCAGCCCGCCCGAAATCATCGCCCGCACAACACCAGCAGTATTTTCCGGCCGCAAGGTCAAAATTTCACCGCCACGATCGGCAAAGCTGTAATTTTCCTTGGTGACAATATCGCTGCTTTCGCCAAGCGGGCGAGAAAATACCTCGGAAAATTCAAAAATCGGCGTCGCCATTTCTTGAAAGCCATAGCGTGCCGATGCCGTCCGTGCAGCGTCAATCACCAAACGATGTTTGGCCATGCTATCGGGAAGAAGATCAGCGGTACCGCGGGCAGGTTGAAGTCGTGACATGGGCTGTAATCTGCTTTTTAAGTTTGTGTTGATGCCGCTTCGGCGGCTTTTAATTCGGCAACGCGGGTTTCAACCAGATCAACCACATGTTCAACAATATCACCATTTGACAGGCGATGATCAGCCATGCCTGACAGATAAATCTGATGTGTTCCTTTGCCGCCACCGGTTAGGCCAATATCGGTTTCACGCGCCTCACCCGGCCCGTTCACAACACAGCCGATGATTGAAACGGTAATCGGCATATCAATATGTTCCAGCCGATCTTCGATAATTTGCACAGTTTTGATAACGTCAAATTGCTGGCGCGCGCAAGATGGGCAGGAAATAACCGTTACACCGCGGCGGCGAAGCCCGAGTGATTTCAGCATTTCATAACCGGCTTTCACCTCTTCGGTCGGGTCTGCCGATAAAGACACCCTTACCGTATCGCCGATACCGGCCCATAGCAGATTACCAAGGCCAATCGCCGATTTGATCGTGCCTGCCCGCAGCCCGCCTGCTTCGGTGATGCCAATATGCAGCGGGCAGTCAATAACATCGGCAAGCTGTTGATAGGCAGCTACAGCCAGAAACACATCTGATGCTTTGACTGAAATTTTGAATTCGTGAAAATCATTATCCTGTAAAATCTTGGCATGTTCCAAGGCAGATTCGACAAGCGCTTCGGGGCAGGGCTCGGCATATTTTTCAAGAAGATGCTTTTCCAGCGATCCAGCATTGACACCAATACGCATCGAACATCCATGATCACGCGCGGCCTGAACCACCTCGCGCACCCGCGCCGCATTGCCAATATTGCCAGGATTAATCCGCAAGCAGGCAGCACCGGCCTTGGCCGCCTCGATGGCACGGCGATAATGGAAATGGATATCAGCAACAATGGGAACCGGACTTTGCGCGCAAATGGTTTTCAGCGCCGCGGTACTATCCTCATCGGGGCAGGACACCCGCACAATATCGGCACCTGCCGCCGCTGCCGCATTGATTTGCGCCAACGTGCCTTCAATATCACTTGTCAGGCTATTGGTCATGGTCTGCACCGAAATCGGCGCATCGCCGCCAACCGGAACCGACCCGACCATCACCTGACGGCAGCGACGGCGCTCAATTGTTCGATAAGCCCGATAAGCGTTTGACACTGTTGCACTCCAAATGACGGCGCGGCGCACCCATGTTGAATTTGCCCCATTCTATACCCTGTTCGGCGGGCAAGCGCCAGATCATTGCGTCACTTTGTTCAGATGAGGCGTTGCCATTAATTTGCAAGAGGTGATAGCAGGCCATGCCTTTTGTCCGGCAAGTGACGCGCAAAAGCGCAAAGCCCCACGCAAAAACGCCAAAATCAGACGAAGAACCCGAAATAGGGATCAAGCGCCAAACTATCTGGAAACAACAACATCCGCGGCTAATAATTTGGAGAGCTGGCGAAAGACAGGCTGGCGTAAAAGGCTAGCGCACCTGCCGCAATTTGTCGGTAACCAGCGGCAGATCGCGGACAATCTGGCCGATTTCGCCGATTGACCGCGGGTCATCGCCACCAACAACAACCTGTAGCCCGCCAGCATTGCCGGTGCTGAGATAAAGCCGCGTATTGCCTTCGACAACATAGCTATCACCAGCCTGCATTAATTTGGCCATCACTTCTTCGCCATTGTCGCGCACGATCTCGACCCAGCTTGCGGCAACCGCACGAATGGTGATTTCCTGCGCCGGATCACGAAGATTGGCGATGGCGCTATTTCCCGCCGACTGCGGTTTGCCATTTTGCGATATGGGGGTAATGACCTGTGTTTCGGCCAAATCACCTGATAAAACGGGGCTATTCGCATCGACTGTCGACACGGCTGGTTCACGCGGCGCGATAATCGCTGACGCAATTTCAACGGGTTTCGCCGGTGCCGTTGTTAGCGGCGCCTTAGCGATGACGGTTTTTGTCGTGGCGGCCAGATCATCTGTTACCGCGTTTGGCGTTGGCGTTGCAGCCGCCGCGGCAATCTCTTTTTCTGGCTGAACTGGCGCAGTCATATTTTGCGTTTGCGCCTGACCGTCAACCGGCATAACCGTCATTGTGCCTTGATCGATAAGCGTGTCTCGCATCGCGGCAGAATCTGACGGCGTTGCCGCGACGTCATTTGGCACCATCGCCATCTGATCATTCACATCACCGCCATTTAACCAGTACCAGCCGCCATAGGCAATGCCAGCACAAACAACCAGCATTGATGCAATGGCTGGGGCCGAACGCTGTGGTGGCCGCGTACTCATCGGAATTTTATAGTTTGGCATGGCCGCCGCTTTGGCCGTCAATGCCGAATAGCGCGCCACAAGTGATGATGGATCAAGCGCAACAAACTGGCCATAGCTTCGCAAAAACCCTGTTACATAGGCTGGTGCTGGCAATTCATCAAAAGCACCGGATTCAAGCTTTGACAGATAATCAACTGAAATCCGGAGCTGCTGCGATACATCGCCAATTTTCAAACCCTGGAGCCGACGCGCATGTTTCAGCGTCGCACCGATCTGTTCGAAACTATCACCTGCAACCAACGGTTTGATTTCTTTATCTTGAACGCGCACCAAGCTGGTCTCCATTCATTAACCATATGTCCAAAAGCACCAGAAATTTCCGATGATTGCAAACAAAACTTTAAGTTTTCAAAAGAACAACCCACGACCATATGGCTGATAACGTTGACTGATGTCGGTTTATATCGCAGATTTTCGCATGTTTAGCAAGCATCGGTTACTATTACCGCGATATCAAGACTCGTCATCCAGCCCATAGGCTGTATGCAGGCTACGAACCGCCAATTCGGTGTATTCAGCATCAATCAAAACCGAAATCTTGATCTCGGATGTTGAAATCACATGCAGGTTTACGCCCTTTGTCGCCAGCGTTTCAAACATGGTCTTGGCAACGCCGGGCTGGGTCCGCATGGCCGTGCCCACAACCGAAATTTTGGCAACATTTGGCGAGGAGTCAACCGACTCAAACTTTAATTGGTCTTTAATTTTGTTAATTATATCAACGGCTTTATCAAGATCGCCACGGCTAACCGAAAAACTGATATCGGTTTTCTTCACGGCGCTTGATGCGCTTTGTACAATCATATCCACATTCACATGATTATCTGCCAAGGCGCCAAAAACACCAGCAGCAACGCCGGGCTGGTCAGGCAGACCAACGATGGTAATTTTGGCCTCGTCGGGGCTATATGCAATCCCGCTAATGGTTTCTTGTTCCACGACTGAATCCTCATTCACGACTAAAGTGCCTGGTGCATCATTGAAACTTGAGCGCACCTGCAGATTGACATTATGGCGCATCGCCATGGCGACTGATCTTGTTTGCAAGACCTTGGCACCTGATGATGCCATTTCCAGCATTTCTTCAAAGGTGATTCGCGCTAATTTGGTTGCTTTTGGCGCGATTCGCGGATCGGTAGTATAAACCCCATCAACATCAGTATAGATATCGCACCGGTCAGCTTCGAGCGCGGCGGCAATCGCAACGGCTGATGTATCCGACCCGCCACGGCCAAGCGTGCTGATCCGCCCATCGGGGCCAATGCCCTGAAAACCGGCAATGACCGCGACTTGTCCTGCTTTCATGCGCTCGCGAATGGCCGACCCGTCAATCGAGTCAATCCGCGCCGCACCATGAACATTATCTGACCGGATGGGAATCTGCCAGCCAAGCCATGAACGCGCGTCAATGCCGATATTCTGCAAAGCAATCGCAAGCAAGCCAACAGTCACCTGTTCGCCCGTCGCAACAATCGTATCATATTCACGCGCATCATGAATGGGGCCGACTTCTGATGCCCATGAGACAAGCTGATTTGTNGTTCCCGACATTGCCGAGACAACAACCGCGACCTCATGGCCAGCGTCGACTTCGGTTTTTACCCGCTGCGCCACATTGCGTATGCAATCGAGATCGGCCACCGAGGTGCCGCCAAATTTTTGAACAATTCGTGCCATTTGCTGTATGCTGTTTTCCAGTAAATCTAATTTCACGCAGCTATAACGATTACCAGCCGCGGGGGCAAGCCTATGATGACAACCGCCGATCAAACTGAGATCGATAATTTTGCCGCCCTATCCGACCAATGGTGGGACCAAAAAGGGCCAATGGCACCTTTGCACGCTTTTACGCCTGTTCGCATTGACTATATTCTACAAGCGATCGGCCGGTTTTTTCCGATTAAAAAAGACCAACGGCAAAGCGCAAAACCATCATTGGCCGGATTGAAAATACTCGATATTGGCTGTGGCGGCGGCTTGCTTGCCGAACCAATGGCACGCCTTGGAGCAGCAGTAACCGGCATTGACGTTACCGCACCGGCGATCAGCGCCGCCAAAACACATGCAGACGCGATGCAGCTTGCCATTGATTATCAGGTGATCACGGCTGAAGATCTAGCCGCAAGTGGTGCCAAATTCGATGTGATCTATGCATCTGAGGTGATCGAACATGTTGCCGACCGCCCGCTTTTCATCAAGGCAATCGCCACTATGCTGGCGCCTGATGGCGTTGTTGTGATCACCACCATCAACCGCAGCTTGCCAGCGCTGATTTTTGCCAAATTCGCGCTTGAATATATTGTTCGGCTTGTGCCTGCTGGTACGCATGACCCGCGCAAATTCGTGCGGCCAGCCGAATTACGCGCCGAATTTGCCTCGGCTGGGATCCTTCTTGATGATATGACCGGTTTTGCGCCATGTCCTGGCGGAGGATTTATGCCCATCGGATCGCTGGCAATCAATTATGCGGCAAGCGGCGGCTTTCGATAGGGCCAAGGCGCGGGCATCTGGCTTAATGTTCAGGCGGCAACCACGGTAAAGCCACAACATCAATGCCTTCATCGGCAAGTGATTCGCGTTCTTCGGCGCTTGAATGACCATAAATATTTTCAGGCGCGCGATCGCCGTAATGCATTTTGCGAACTTCGGCTGCAAAATCATTCCCGACATCGCGACATTCAGACTTTATCTTACGTTGCAATTGGCGTAATTGCGCGATCGCCTCACCAAGTGCGGCCTGTGATGGGGCGGCCTGTGATGGGGCAGGATGTGCCGATGCGACTTGGGCAGATGCAACTTGGGCAGATGCGGCTTGGGCAGATGGCGTGATTGTTGGTGTGATGATGCCAGCCTGATTGCCAACCTGATTGCCAGCCTGATTAGCCGTTTCGCTCGCTGGCAGCCGGTTCACATCGTCACGGCGACGTTTTGGGCTGGCCAGATTGGGCGTCATCAAAGCGCGGCGCACCTTGGCACTGTCACAAACCGGACAGGTGACAAGCCCGGTTTCGTTCTGCGCATCAAAAGCAGCACCAGTTTGAAACCAGCCTTCAAATTCATGTGTCAAATCGCAGATCAATTGATATTTGATCATCTGTTCCGCCTCGTTAAGATCTATCGATATTATAGATAGGGGGCATATAGACGGGCCACAAGCCCCAAAACCAGCGATATAATTGCGCTAAAGCGCCCCATGGCAATGTTTGAATTTCTTGCCTGACCCGCATGGGCAAGCTGCATTTCGCGACACTTTCGCATTGGCCGACAAATCCGCTGCTGCGGCTGGCGGCTGGCCCTGTTCATCAGGCTGGCGGATCTCGACATGCGAGAGAACCATGCTTGTGGTCTCTCGCATATTGGCAAGCATCGTCTCAAACATCAAAAAAGCTTCGCGCTTATATTCATTCAGCGGATCCTTTTGCGCATAGGCCCGAAGGGTGATCCCTTGGCGCAGTTGATCAAGCGTCAATAAATGTTCTTTCCATTGCTGATCAAGCACCTGCAAAAGCAAATTCTTTTCTGCCATCCGCATGATATCGGGCCCAAGCCTGACGGCCTTTTCAGCCATATGGCGATCGGCAGCGTCAATCAATCTGGCTTCAATTTCCGGCTCGGCAATGCCGTCTTCGGCAAACCAATCGGCAATCGGCGCTTCGACACCCAAAACGCGGCGGGCATCGGCATCAAGCGTTTCTGAATCCCACTCATCATGATAGGTACCAGCGGGAATTGACCGTTCGATAATCAGGGCCGCAGCTTCATGGCGCATATCAACAACGGTGTCATGCACATCATCGGCGCGCATGATTTCCTTGCGCTGGTCAAAAATCACCCGGCGCTGGTCATTCATCACATCGTCATATTTCAGCAATTGCTTGCGAATTTCGAAATTGCGCGCCTCAACTTTGGATTGGGCTTTTTCAACGGCCTTGTTGATCCATGGATGCATAATGGCCTCGCCATCTTCAAGGCCAAGCTTTAACAGCATATTATCCAATTTTTCCGAGCCGAAAATACGCATCAAATCATCTTGCAGTGACAAGAAGAATTTTGATGCGCCCGGATCGCCTTGGCGGCCTGTCCGGCCGCGAAGCTGGTTATCAATCCGGCGTGATTCATGGCGTTCGGTACAGACCACATATAATCCGCCAGCAGCAAGTGCGGTGGCTTTGGCCGCTTCAATTTCGGCAGCAATTTTGGCAGTCGCCGCTTTGGTAACTGATTTGCCTTCGGCTTCAAGGCCGGCAAGCCGCATGTCCAGATTACCACCAAGTTGAATATCGGTTCCGCGTCCGGCCATATTGGTGGCAATGGTGACCGCGCCAGGAACGCCCGCATCGGCAATGATTTTAGCTTCTTCTTCATGGAAACGGGCATTTAGAACCCGATGGTCGATTTTGCGCTTTTCCAATTCGGCTGATAGACGTTCGGATTTATCAATGCTGATCGTCCCAACAAGAACTGGCTGTTGGCGTGACCGGCATTCAAGAATCAGCGCGATAACCGCTTCGTCACGTTCGGCGCTGGTACGATAAACCTCATCATCATAATCAATACGGGCCACATCACGATTGGTCGGAATGGCCATGACCTCTAAAGCATAGATTTCAGAAAATTCACCAGCCTCGGTCATGGCTGTACCGGTCATCCCCGCCAGCTTGTCATACATGCGGAAATAATTCTGGAAGGTGACTGATGCCAGCGTTTGGTTTTCCGCCTGAATTTCAACGCCTTCTTTCGCCTCAATTGCCTGATGCAGACCATCAGAGAAACGGCGGCCCTCCATTGCGCGGCCGGTAAATTCATCAATAATGACGACCTCGCCAGCCTTTAGCATATAATGCGTGTCTCGGGCAAAAAGCCGGTGCGCACGAAGCGCCTGATTGACGTGATGCAATAGCCCAACATTTTCAATATCATAAAGCGTTGCTTCGCCAATGGCACCACGCTCGCGAAGCAGGTTTTCGGCATGTTCAATGCCAATCTCACTCAGCGAGACACTATTGCCCTTTTCATCAAGATCATAATCTTCATCCACCAATAACGGGATGATTTGATTGGCAACATGATAATGTTCAGCATTGGTTTCAGCAGGGCCAGAAATGATCAGCGGTGTACGCGCTTCATCAACAAGGATCGAATCAACCTCATCAACGATCGCAAAGCTGAAATCGCGCTGCACCATATCACCAAGGCTGAACTTCAAATTATCGCGGAGATAGTCAAAGCCAAACTCATTATTCGTGCCGTAAGTGACATCACAACCATAGGCAGCACGGCGCTGATCGTCATCAAGCCCGCCCGTGATGCAGCCAACGCTGAGACCCAGAAATTCATAGACCTTGCTCATCCATGCCGCATCGCGTGATGCCAGATAATCATTGACCGTCACCACATGGACGCCGCGACCATCAAGCGCATTCAGCACCACCGCTAAAGTCGCGACAAGCGTTTTACCCTCGCCGGTTTTCATTTCGGCGATCTGGCCGCGATGAAGGGCAATACCACCCATCAACTGAACATCAAAATGACGCTGGCCAAGGGTGCGTTTGGCGGCTTCACGAACCAGTGCAAACACATCAATCAAAAAATCGTCTTTTGGCGCACCATCAGTTATTTTCTGGCGGATATCAGCGACCATAGCGCGAATGGCATCATCCTCGAGACTGGCAAAATTGGCTTCGCGGTCGTTAATCTGCTGAACCAATGGCTGCATCGATTTGACGATACGGTCATTCGAGCTGCCAAACAGGTTTTTTGCAAAAGACGCAAACATCG
>JGI20154J14316_10004068_pt1 | contig 11399 bp, 15 predicted proteins | sample COG_04_FD_14316 | JGI IMG/M metagenome (IMG submission 14316) | reverse complement strand
TGATCACATAAATAATATAAAAATGAAAAAAGATAATAGAATTAGATGGGATAGTTATATAATTAAATATAAAGAAGAATTATTACAATATTTAAATGGTTGGAGTATTATATTTAAAAATGAAAATATGTTAAAAAGAATTCATAAATTAAATGAAATAATAACTAAATTTAATTAATGATAATGTAAATGATAACGTATTGTATTATTATAATCTTTATTTTTTTTTTGTAAATTTGATTTAAAAACAAGTGAACAGTATAACTTATAAGATAATGTCCACAATTTTTGTGCCAGATGACTTTTACTGTCCAATCACCGGTGAACTTATGTCAGATCCTGTATCTGATCCTGATGGACATACATATGAAAAATCAGCCATTGAAAAATGGTTGTCTAAAAAGAATTCTTCTCCTATGACAAGACAATATCTCACTATTGAAAGTCTTAAAGAAAATAAATCTCTTAAAAAGAGTATTGATTCTATTCGTGAAAAAATATCAGAAGAACAAATTAAAATTAAATCTAAACTACTTAAAAAAGATCTGGTAGAATTTAATCGTAAAATGGACGATATTACTATTAAGGCCAGCACGTTTCTTGATGATATGTTGTTTGTTAACTTTGATGTTCCTAATGCGGAAACAAGACAATCTGTTGATATTGTATTATGTCTGGATATTTCTGGATCTATGGGAACAGATGCACCCGTTAAGGGTGATGATGGTAGTTCAACCAGTTATGGTATTTCGGTATTATCTCTNACTGTATCTGCTGCTAAAACTATTCTTAAAACTCTNAATGAGAATGATAATATTAGTATTGTAACNTATTCATGTAGTGCTGATATNATGTTCACTGATACNGCATGTACTCCTCAAAATAAGGCNACTATTGAAACTGAACTAGATAACCTTAAACCAAATGGAACTACTAATATGTGGGATGGTATTGTAAAATCTCTTGATTGTTTAAGACAAAACTCTCCACCAAATAAACTCAAAGTAATTAAACTATTTACAGACGGACTTCCTAGTTCAGAACCAAGCAGAGGATACGAAAGTGCTCTTCAAAAGTATTTTAAAGATAATAATTTTAAGTGTATGATTAACTGTTATGGATTTGGATATTCACTAAAATCAGATATTCTAAATAATATTTCATATATTTCAGGTGGGGATGGATATTCTTTCATTTCAGACTCATCTCTACTATCAAATATGTTTATTCACGGAATTAGTAATTTCTTTACTACGGCTGTATGTGATTCAAAAGTCACAATTAACTATGTTGATAAGACTAGTGAAACTATTACAGTTAACACTCTTAAATATGGTCAAAAGAAAAATGTAGTGAAACAAATTTCAAAAGGTGTCGTTGATGTTGATGTAGAAATTAACGGACAAAAATATAATATTAAATTAGAAGATATTTCAGATGAATATTATCAAGAACAAATTTTCAGATATGAAACTTGTAATGCTCTTGATGCTTGTATCACTATGAAAAAGTTTAATGATGAGGGTTTTAAGACAACACTCGATAATCTTATTCTTAAATTCACATTTAATCCTGTATCTAAGGATAATGAATACATTCAAAATATTCTATTTGATCTTGAAGGTCAAGTAAAAGAATCTCTTAATATGACATCACAAGGACAAAAAGAAGATTGGTTTACTCGATGGGGAATCCATTATCTAAGATCTCTCGTAACAGCATATAAGAATGAAGTATGTAATAATTTTAAGGATCGTGGAGTATCTAATTTTACAGGTGAATTATTTGAAAAGCTACGCGATGAAATTTCAGATATCTTTGATAATATGCCTCCTCCTAAAAGAGAACAAAGAATAACTTATGGATCATCTGGTATGCGTGGAAGTGCCGGTGGAGGTATCCAACCTCTTCAACCCTTAGCAACAATGGCTTCTTATAATGTGGCGAGTGGCGGATGTTGTGCTCGCGGAAGTATGGTGAAAATGGATGATGGATCCATCAAAGCAGTTGAAGACATTAAGAAAGGTGATGAGGTTGTCACAATTAATATCAAAAATGGTATAGAATATATTGAATGTGGTAAAATTGAAGCTGTTGTCGTAACGGAATGTCACGGAGGATATCAAAATATGGTGACATTGAATGGAATTGGTTCCAACAAACTACATATCACACCATATCATCCTGTAATTGAACCTAAAAGTAAAGAATGGGTGCATCCAATCAGTATTTCCGAAAAATCTATGATTAAATGTCCTGAAATGTATACTTTCGTAATTAGTAATAGATGCTCCATTCTAGTTGAGGATTATGTGTTCGCAACATACGGACACGGACTAATGGACAATCAAGTGATTCAACATGATTATTTCGGTACAAATTTAGTTATTAATGATCTAATGAATTATGGCAGTTATAAGGTAGGTAAAGTTTATTTAACGGAGGATATGTTTGTAAGAAATGATGACGGTGAAGTGTGTAAAATTGGGTTTGAATTTAAATATTATGATTTTGCAAATATGATTTATAATTCTAAATTATAATTAAATATAATATAATTTATAGATGTTAGATGAATCGTTAATAAAGTCAGATGATAATGTAGATTATTTAAGACATTGGAAAAAAACATTAGCATATAAATATTTAAGGATAAAAGAACCAAGTGAAGCCTGGAAAGTACAACTTCGCCGTTTATTAGAAAAAAGGTAATTATTTTTTTATTATTTAAAAATAATTATTATATATATATATATAACTATGAATTTATTTAGAACATTGATCAGTATGTTATTTGTAACAAATACTTATTCACAAATGTTGATTGGTTCAGAACAAGATGAACATGGTTGTGTTACAGACGGCGGATATATGTTTTGTGATACAATTAATAGATGTTATAGACCATGGGAAGAATCATGTCCTCCACATGATTCTCTTGAAGAGTGTGATCCCTGCCCACCTCCAATGCCTTGTCCTATGCCTGCTATTCCTGAATTTAATATGGATGGTTGTAGAATGAATAATCATATTGATGAATGTGAATGTCAAACATCATGTCCTTCGTATGATTGTCAAAATACATGGTGTTCATCTGATAACGATTGTCATTATAATCAATTTTGTCGTGTAACTGGATTACAAATACCCATGGTCAATGGGCGCAGACTTCAATTACCTTCTTCAGAATGCGTAGATAAAGTAGGTATTAATGAAACTTGTGGTGGATATACACCACCACAGTATCAAACAAGATGTATGGATGGATTAGAATGTGTTCAAACTATGGGACATATGATAGCTGATGCACCAGGTCAATGTCGTGAACCTTGTGATCATAATGAAAGAAGAGATGATTATGGAAATTGTATTTCTTATGAAACACCTACTATACCAGATAACTGTGCTACATGGAACGATGGGTGTAACACATGTCAGGTCCGTGATGGACGAGCAGAAATATGTACTCTTATGTATTGTTTCAGACAAGCAGAACCATATTGTATGAATTATCACATACAAAAAAATACTTTAAATATGGGAGAAGTTTGTTATCGTTTTTGTGAAGATGGTTCTCAAGAATCAGTTAATAGAAGGTCTGATTGCCCAAGTGAAACTGAATGTGTATCAACATATAATAAAAATTCAGTATCTATGATATCATTTGATTCTTGTTACGATAGAGCCTATACTTGTCAAACAACAGGACATTAACTAATTAGATATAAGTTGTTTAAGTGCAACATCTATATCTACATCAGATACAGATGATAATAATTCTTTATAGAAATCTTTTTGTTCTTCTTTTTTAATTTTATTTAATTCTATTTTCATATCTTTGAAATCATTTATATTAAACGATTTTTTACAAAATTTAACACCTTCTCTATTATATATTTTTTTTATATTTAATATATCGGTATCGGTGAATCCATAACTTATTAACCAATCATATGTGTTTGTATACTCATTTTTATCTTTCATATTTTTAAGAATAGATTAATATAATTCAAATTTGATATTATATTATTTTTTTTTTTAAATGGAAAATAATAATGATGATGATAAAATTGTTACATATCTTATCACAAAATTAGAAGAATTATTAAAAAATTATCAATTTAATAAATTATCATCATCTATATTTGATATTGAGGTATTTGATGTGGATATTTATTCTGGTGATGATTATTATAAAATGCCCACAAATACCAGTTTAAAAGATATAAAAGACAAAATGAAAGAATTAGGATCACATGTATTTGTTACAAAGGAAGGAAATATGATATATATTAGAAGTCCACCTAGCAAAAAGAATGGTAGAGATATTGAATCTATCAGAAAAAAAGCAAATGATTTAATTTTGTCTGGAAAAGATTATCATGGATGGAAAACTTATTTATATAAATATTAACTAAATAATATAAATTTAAATTGTTTATTATTATAAATGGGAAATATGTTATTTAAAGATTGTTCACAAAATGAAGAAATAGAAAATTTGAATTTATACGGAATAAATTATAAAACGACATCTGGACCACCTGTATTTATAAATGATTCAATCCCTATTAATAATACCTGTATTGGGTGCTGTTAAAAATTATGTTAAATATAAAAGAGTATCTGCATTATTATTTTTGAGAACACCTATTATTTATTTAATATTTTATGCATTAACGTGGATATTTAAATTTAAAAATAAAGTTAGTTTAACAATTATTAATGAAAGAATATTTATGTTTTTATATAAAATTATATATTCTTTATTAACAGATACGTATCATAAGAATAAATTAAAGTATATAAAAAAATATAATATATTATATAATAGTAGAGAATGTTTAGAAGAATTGACAGATTAATATCATTACCAAAAAATATTAAAGATATTTATTATAATTTTTTTCCAAATTATTCCGCTTTATCTTTATATGGAAATATAATTCCTAAAAAAATAGATAATTCAAATATATTAATATGTAATAAAGAAAAATGGGAAGTTAGAGATTTTAATATTAAAAGTAATAATATAAAAAGATCTAAAAATGAATTAATAGAATATAATAAGAATGAATCTAAAAATGAATTAATAGAATATAATAAAAATATACCATTTGAAAAACAATGGGAAGTTAGAGATTTTTATGTTAAAAAAATAAGTAAATAATTAAAATATAAATTAATATTACTTATATATGGATAAAAAATTATCAGGGAAACCTGTTACTGATAATATTTATGATAATATAAAAAATAAAATAAAAGATAATAAAATAAAAGGTAATAAAATAAAATTATCAATCATTATGATAGGAGATAGGACTGATTCATTAACATATGTAAATATAAAAAAGAAAAAATGTTTTGAATTGGGTATATCTTGTGAAATATATAATTATAATGAAAATATTAGTGAACATGATATAATTGACAAAATTTATGAATTAAATGGTGATAATAATGTAGCAGGTATTATGGTTCAATTACCAATACCAAACCATTTAGATCAACAAAATATATTATCAAAAATATTAGTAAAAAAAGATGTTGACGGATTACATCCTGTAAATTTAGGATTGATTATGATGAATAATAAGCCAAGTTATTATCCGTGTACTCCATTTGGAATTATCAAATTATTCGAATATTATGATATAAATGTTGAAGGAAAACATATAGTGTTTGTTGGTTCGGGTATGGTGAATTTACCATTATCAGTTATGTTATTAAATAAAAAAGCAACGATTACATTATGTAATGAATTTACAGAAAATATAAAAGAAAAAACTAATCAAGCAGATATTTTAATATCGGCATGTGGGAAAGCTAAATTAATAAAAAAAGATTGGATTAAAGAAGGTGTTATTATTATAGATGTTGGTATAAATCGCGATGAAAATAATAAATTATGTGGAGATATTGATTATAATGATGTAATAGATAAAGTTAAATATATAACACCTGTTCCTGGTGGAGTAGGACCGATTACTGTTGGTATTCTTTTAAATAATTTAGTTAAATTTGATAATTAATTTAATATATTAACAAATGGAGATACCATATGTTCCTGAGAAGTGGCGTGGTCTTACATTAGAGTTGTCAGACGAATATTTAGAAAATAAAAAAAAAGAAACTTTAAAAACAAATAAACCTCTTATTATGAAAAAACCTGTTAAAAAAATAAAAGTAACAACAAGAACTATCTCCACTCAAACAGATAATTATATATGTATAAAAGATAGAAATAAATGTATTATACTATAAATTATATATTGATAATTCAAAATCTGTTATTTTAGGATTAAAATATTGAATTGATTTTTTTAAATCATCTAAATCTTGAAATATAAGTTCATTAATATTCAGATCTTTTTTAATTTCATCGATAGATTTATTATTTAATAATAAATCTTTTTTATCTGGAATATCTATACCATATTTATTTTCATTAATAATTTCGGGGGATCCTGATACTACAAATATTTTATTAACATTATTATTTTTAAATAAATCTATAATATGTTTTATAGTGTTTCCTCTGACAATAGAATCATCAACAATTAATATATTTTTATTTTCAACAATTGATTTAACTAAATTTAATTTTCTTTTTATATTTTTTTTTCTCTCTTCTTGAGTATTCATTATAAATGTTCTATTAATATATCTATTTTTAGTTAATGCTTCATAATAAGGTTTATTTAAAATTTCAGATATTTTTAATGCAATAGGTTTACTAGTATCTGGAACAGGTATTACTAAATCTATATCATTAATATCTATATTTTTTTTTATTTTGTTAGCTAAATATTCCCCCATTTTCAAACGACTTTTATATACATTTACACCATATATATTACTTTCTTCTCTTGATAAATATATCCATTCAAATACACATGGTTTAAAATAATTTTTATCTGTAATATTTAATATTTTATAATCATTATTTTTAAAAATATATAATTGATTACTATAAATATCATCTATTATTTCATAATCAATACTGGTAATTGAAACAGATTCAGATGAAATAATATATGATTTATCTTTTTTACCTAATATTAATGGACGATAACTATATTTATCTTTAAAACATATTAATCCATAATTTTCTATCAAACATATACAATTATATGAACCTTCAAATAAATCATATAATTCTTTAATTATATCTTGTATCTTATTATAATTTAATGTTTTATGTTTATTGATATGATATGATAAAAAATATAATAAATAAATACTATCAGAAGTTATATTATTATCAATATTGATATTATTAATTTTAAAGTAGTTTAATATTTTTTCGGTAATCCAAATTTGACCATTGTGAACAATAGATATATTATAGTAATCACCTTCTTTTAGAAAAGGTTGACATTCATTTATAGTGTTTTTACCAATAGTTGGATATCTTACATGACCTATTGATACATTTGTAGAAATATTCTTTAATTTTTCATTAATATCGATTGTTGATAATAATCCTTTATATTTACATAAAGTAATTTTATCATTATTTAAATAAGATATTCCAAATCCATCTTGTCCTCTATGTTGTAAATGATATAATGATTCATATAAATCATATATAATATTTTTATTTGATATTATAGCAGTTATTCCGCACATTTTAAATTTGATTTAAAATATAAAAATATATTTAAATACTAATGTTAAAAAAAACAGTTCACATTAATGAAGAAAAAAATGAATATAGAATTATTGAAAAAATAAAAAAAGAAGACAGTTATTTAAATACACTGTTTTCATATGTATGCACAACTGATAATTATGAAAATAAATATGAAGAAAAATCTTTAAGGAATGGTAAGAAATATTAACCATACTTTAATAGTGTATCTAAAATATCAATTTCTTTTTCCATACGATTTAAATAATTTTTATATGCTATTAAAGATTTAACTAAATTAATATCATTTTTTTCAATGGCAGTTTGAATACTTTTATTGCTATTTTCGACATATGATGGAATATTTATAGTGAACTTTTCAATATATTTTTGTAAAGCTTCCATAATAAATTTAAAATAAATATATTTCAAATTTATATAATGAGAATATTGTCAAAAGGATGGTATAATTTAATATTAAGTATATTTTTTTGGATATTTGCTTGGGGATTATCAGATGCTTTAATTGATTCTTTAAATTTAACAAATGGACAAAAAATAATATTAAACTTTACATTATTATTTATAGTTATAAAATTAATTTCAATGAATAAATCATTTTTTTTATAATTAAGTGTATGCTAAGCCTGCTTGTCCGGAAGCAAATCTTAATATATTATAGTTAATATAATATACATTTATATTAATATCATGAGAATCCTTGCCATCCGCAAAAGCCGCAGTATCAAGTCCGTCCCATGTTATTTGTGCATTAGAAATTTCTGAAAAATTTAAAGTCCCACTTGGCTGATGTTCTTTTGGATTTAATGCAAAACTATACATATATATAAATTTGTTTGGCATATTATACCCACATCTATAATATTCATAATTTAAAAAATAGCTAGATTGTAATTGTGAATTAGTATAATCTAGACCATTTATTTTTAATCCTGTTTTAGTAATAAAAGGGAAATGATTTTGATCTAATAATGTTATTTGATTTTTACCTGTATGTGGTGATTTTACATCATTAGTATTATTGACAACATTTGCATTATAATTAAAATAATTGTTTTTGCAGGCTGCATTTACAGCAGGATTTACTTCACTACCATCAATTATAGTTTTTCCAGACGAGAGAGTACTTAATGTTGTCATATTACTTTTATATTGAAAATACCATATAAGTTTTTTAACAGGACCATTGAAATTTAATGTAGCGGATTTTCCAATTGCATTATTACTGTATATACCATTACCATGGTTTACTTGTTCAATTAAATATTCATGCGTACTATTTAAGAATCTAATTCTTTCGTCTTTTGATAATTTTACAAATTTACCAAATAATCTACATTTGCCCGAAAGAGTATGCGACTCGCCCCTGCCCGATGCATTAATACATGTATCTAAATTCCTAAGACTATATTTTACACTTAAAGTATTATTATTATTTAAACATAATAAAGGTATTGCTTGACCACTATTTCTACAAAACCAAAACTTAAAATCTACATTAAGTTCTAAATTACTATTATTAACAGTAGAGGTTAAATGGCTGGTCATATTTGGTGATGGATTTGATGGATCTTTATTTAACATTGTATTTTCTATATAGTCATTTTGATATAATTCATTATATATATCCAAATAATTACTTTCTTGTTTATCAAGACATTGATTATCTAAATATAAAGAATATTCTTCAACTATTGCAGCTGCTGTATTATTCATCCAATTAAAATAACCATTCGATACAAGACCACCACTTCCAGAACAACTTAATTGTAACCATACATTACATAATAAATCTCCATAATTACTTCCAACATAAACTGATTTTGTATTGTTAATCCAACCATTATCATTTGTTTTATTTTCTTCATTTTCAATGGGTAACGTATATAATGAAAATGGTGTATATCTTCTATATACAGTTTTAAAGAAACTTATTTGTGGATTACCTGTTAAATATTGATCGATCGCACCCCTTGCTACTAATGATATAGTACTCATTATATTATATATATATATATAAATTTTTTTTATATAAACTAATTAATTAAAAATATATTAATTTTAAATTAAAATAAAATAAAAAATTTTATATATATATATAATATAAATATGCCTTCCATTAATCCTCAACATTCATCACAAGGTCAAAATACTGGTCGAGGACAGATAAATTCAGATAGATTACAAGTAATAAAAGTAGATATGAGTATGCCTGGTGCTTTATTAAATGTGACAAATTCGTCTCATACAAAAGCTAATATTTTAAATGCATCTATTACTAATGGCGCTACATCGGGAAAATTAGAAATAACAAGTGGTAGTTTTATATCTGCTTCTGGTGTTTATAATGAGTTTAAAGGTGACGTATATAATACCATTGATATAGAAAGATTCTCTCAGATCTCAAACGCGTCAAACTCTAAATATAGATTAACAACAAAAGGTTATGTAGATACTTATGTTCAAGGAGCAGTTTTTAGAGACGCTCATGTTCAAGGTCTTGCTAGTCATCAAATTATCGATTACAATGCATATCCCATTATAGATGAAAGTGGTTCTATATATTTAAAAACTTTATTAAACGATGATGAATCATCCGGCATTTTTAGCTGGGGGAGAATTGATGAACATCGTAATGGTTCTTTAACAGAATACTATGGAAGTATTGGTCCTAGAATATTATTAATTTCAGAAGGATGGAATACTAGTTATACAAACACTAATTTTCCTAGTTCTTCTCATGCTGTAAGATATACTCCACTACATCATCAAAATAATGGTAGTTTCATAAATGCTAGTCAATCAGCATCGGGGACCTATTCAGATGGACATTTCGGATTTCCAGAATTTAATGGGGTTTGGAGATTAACTTCGGGATCGAACATAAAATCTAGTAATGCGTCGTCGTCGACGTATTTTACAGATGAATGGTTTTACATTACAAGAGATGATAGATATAATAAACATAATAGCGGTAGTAATTCTTCATATTTTGTGGGGTACAATAATTCTAATTGGGTTGATATTTTCCCAAAAAAAGCTATGAGTGATTATCATGTAAATACTAATACATATAATAAGTGGGGTGGAACTGGATGGGTACATAATGGATCCTTGACTACATCTTCTTTTCATTATTTAGTCAAGAACTATAGTGGCGTCGGCGGCTACAACGTATCAGGATTTATTAATGCCAGCGATAGCCTCGCCAAAATTTGGACCAACTATTTGAATCATAAAGCAACAGGATCAGCATCCTATGCAAAGTTACAATACGATCCCATAAAATTTGTTCAATTTGAAGGATTAAATGATTTTGATGCTGGTGAAAATATATGGTTAAATGGACAACAGATAAATGTTGCAGGAGTTTCAGGTTCATTCGTCCCAGAAGGAAAAGAAATATTTAAAATAACATCAGCAAGTATAACATCAGCAAGTATAACATCAGCAAGTATAACTAGAGCACGTATCGGTACTCTGGATCCTGTTACTGGTGCTGTTGTATTAGAATCTACTCTAAGTGTTAGTGGTTCTACTGTATTAGGATCTACGCTAAGTGTTAGTGGTTCTACTGTATTAGGATCTACGCTAAGTGTTAGTGGTTCTACTGTATTAGGATCTACTCTAAGTGTTAGTGATGCTACTACATTATCATCTACGCTAAGTGTTAGTGGTTCTACTGTATTAGGATCTACACTAAGTGTAGGTGGTGCTGCTGTATTAGGATCTACACTAAGTG
>JGI20154J14316_10004051_pt1 | contig 11428 bp, 10 predicted proteins | sample COG_04_FD_14316 | JGI IMG/M metagenome (IMG submission 14316) | reverse complement strand
GAACGACGACGAACCAACCATGATTGAAACAATGACTGATGATGTTCCGACATTTCCTACTAGTAACAGTGAAAAAGAAATAGCAAAACAAAAGACCATTTTATCTATGAATATTGGAGATTTAGACGATAATAATGTGAAGGATGAAGACGATAACGGTGAAGATATGGATGGAAGTGACGATGAAGACTATGAAAATGTAAACGATGATGATGATGATATTGTTGATGATGACGATGATAGTGATGATGACAGTGTAATAAATTCAATTGATGGTGACGACGATAATGATGTTACTGTAAGCAATAACAATATATCATCTAATAAGAAAAAAACCACAACTAGAACAGTTAAATCAAAAGGTAATACTGAATTACAATCTTCTACAATAGATATACCAATTGATTTTGAAAAGAATGATTCTGATTATGATTCGGAGGATGATGATGACGAAGATGATGAATATTTACAAAAATTTGACAAGGAGATGAGAGATAATTATATATTAGAACAGCATCCTGAATCGGTAAATCAGAATTACGATGAAATTTATCAATTGGCTAGCGTACAAAGAAATAAGGAAAATATAATTATAGATGAATTACATAAAACCATCCCGATTTTAACAAAATATGAAAAAACCCGAATATTAGGTTTAAGAGCTAAACAATTAAATAATGGCGCTAAACCCATGATAAAGATGAATGTACCTATTATTGATGGCTACTTGATTGCTTTAAAAGAATTGGAGGAAAAGGCAATCCCTGTTATTATTCGTAGACCAATACCTAACGGGTCCTCAGAATATTGGCATCTTAAAGATTTAGAAATTTTACAATAATTTTACAACCAAATTTAATAACTTTATAAGAATTATTATTATTCATTTTTCTATTACTAATAATAATAATAATAATATAATATAAATGGGAGTGACTTATTCTCAACCTCAAAATAAAAGTAATGATAGTAAATCTAATATCGATAGTAGCAATAATAATTCTAGTAGCAAGAGTAGTTCTAGTAGCAATAGTAATTCCACTGTGAATTCTGAGACAGAGAATACTTCAAACGCTCCATCTACGTCCGCAACTGATAAACCAAGTAACCTAGGAAAGGAAACCAATACAAAAGGAGATACAGCAAACGACGGGTTTACAGATGTTTACGGAAACATAAATTTTATAACGTTTTTATCTAGTATTTATGCTAGATTGGCTTATTGTACAGACCATAAGTTTTTGCGTTACTATCAAGAAATATTTGGTCCTATTATTAGTGAAGAAATATTGACAGCAATCAATAATCAAGTAAAAACTAATGGGGTAAAAAGTATTATGAATGATAAACAAATGTTTGGTTTAACTAGTGGTAAAGATAAATTTGGTTTAAAAACATATACATCTGATACAAAATTAGAACCTACTACATCTATAGAAACTAAACAAAGTGGCGGCAATGACGCATCTGGAGATGAACAAGTTCATTTACAATTTTTACCATTAGCAAAAAAAATAAATATTGCTTTAGGAGAGCAAAGAATATCAAAAGACGATGCTAACTGTCACTTTGACCTAAAAGAATGTAAACCAGATCCTAATTTAATATTTATTCAAATAGCAAATTCAAATTATGGTGGAATATATGTATTTGGTGATAAAAGAATGCCTAATTTAATTACAGTTGCTTTTCGTGGAACATATAGTGTTAAATCGGCCGGAAGTTATACAAAACTATCATCACTTACACCTGGTATAATAGGCAAAGAAGCTCATATACCCGAAAAATACCTAACCGGTATTTTTAAATTAATTTCTGAAAATATTCATTCAATTCTTTACGCCATGACATATGTAAGTAACCAATTAGGAAAGGAAGAAAAACAGATTTTAACAACAGGACATTCTCTAGGTGGTGGATTAACCACTATATTTGCTTATTTATGGGTAACACATATTACATCTAATGAAAAATATAGAAAAGGGGATTATGCTCTATTAAATCCAAATATATGTTGCGTTAGTATCGCTTCACCACGAGTTTTAAGTAAAGAATTAGCAAACCTATTTTGTTGCTTAACTGATGATATTGGAAATGAATTAAATGATGAATGTAAAAAAATGGTTAAACAAATCAATAAATCACGAAAAGATAACAACCAAATAACTATTGTAGGTCGCATTACCTATATTCGCAATACAATGTTCCGAGATCCAGTTACGGGATTACCAGTAAAGGGTAACTATTATCATCCTTGTTCAGATAAAGATACCACTGGTGCTAAAACTAGAAAAGCCGTGACAAGTGATTGTTATGTTCAAATAAAAAATAGTGCAAGTACTAGATGTTGGACACAAAAGAAAAAGGCATTGTTTAGAAAACCAGTTCCAGACAAATTAGCTATTACTATGGATTATAATATGCCTCTTGACTGTGTTGATACACAGGAAAAACGAAAGGCATCCAAGTATAAATCACCTAATTTGTTAAAAATGCCTATGGGATATCATATAATGTATAATGGTATTTCATTTGCCGGTGGATTAGATCCATTTGAGTTTTTGGCAAGTGCTAATCCTTTAAAATCCAAAGAAGCAAGTAAAGAAATTATACGGACTATTGAGTCAGGAGATACTGTATGTCGCATTATAGTATACCCATCTCCTAAAACCGGAGGAAGTAATGCCAGTGTAGCATTTTTTGATTTAAGTAAATTAAGGAACAAAAATATAGATAAGGTAGATGAAAGTAAAATACACCAACAACTGAGTACTAGTTCAGCAGAAAAAGCAATTGAAGCAGAAGATATTAATTATACAGATGATGATTTTAAAGAGTTAATTGAAAAAGTGACTGATTACAATATATTAAATAGTAAGGCTTCGTTAAATGGTACAAAAAATTTGATTGATTTTACTGATACAAAATCAACTAATATTGATGATACAACTCTTATACGAAATATTTCATCAGCATCAGCATCATCATCAGCACCACCAACCGGTGGTAAACGTAAGCGAAATAACAAGAAAACAGTTAGTAAAAGATCCAAAAAATCTAATAAAACCAAAAATAAACGCAAAACTAGAAAAATACGTCGTAAATAATATATAGGGTAAAATGAAGTAATAAAAATAATAATAATAAATTTATATTAGTATTTTTATGCTTTGTAATAGCAATTATGATATTATGACCATTATATCGTTATATTGTTATGTCGCTACTATTATTTCAACCTAACACTTCCATCTGTTTCCACAATCCAAACAATTAACAAATGTTGTCATTGGTTCATCCGCTGAACGCGTCTGTAATTGGTAATAAGTACATTTTTTTGACTTACATTTCCAACACTTGAAATCGTCAGTAGATGCTTCTACTTTAGGTTCATATTTATTCTCGTCTCTAATTTCTTTTTCTCGTATAAGATCATCCCATTTATCAGGACGCATTTCTTGATGTGTCATAAATGCTAGAGTATGCGCCTTAATCGTTTTGTCCATCATGGATTTTTGTATAGTTTCATTTTTTAAATTAATACAAATAGTTCTCAGTCTGTCCAAATATATTTTCACAAAATAATTGTTATCCCACTTCTTGACAACATTTAATTTATCAGCATGTTCCAATGTATAATTGAATATTCCTTTTTCCAAATTAGAACAAATTACTTCATCGTCTAGAATCTTTTTAAGATTATTAGCAACATTTCCTCTGAAATCTTCTGGATTCTCTATCTTATGCATATTGTATTATTACTATGTTTATAGTAATAATTCTTTAATCAATTTTTTATTATACATTATTAATCTTCGTCACTATAAGAATAGTCTTCATATTCTAATTCCGCAGTTGATTCATCACCCCACGTTCCTTCATCTCCACTATTTGATCCACTTACATCTTCTACCAAATTATCCTCTACTACAAAATCGTCTTTCAAGTATCCGGTTTTCGTCTTCATTTCTGCCGGAACATTTGCCAATTCGTCTATTTCATTTTCATCTTCTTTTGCAGTATCGGCTAGGTTCTCAAAACCACCAAACAATTCTTCGTAAAATTTCTCCCATTCTTTCACAGATAAATCAATATACTCACCGTCGTCGTCTTTGGCTACTAGAGCTATACAACCAAAATATAAAATATTATCAATTGGTGGCGGAAAATCATATTTATTTTCCATATTTGCCTTACCAGTATCACGAGCATATAGAGCAACTGATGTAAATGAATATTTATTCTTATTTTTCTTGTTGCTCTTCACAGTCCACGTATGTCTCAATTCAAAACCATCGATCTTCTTGAATTTACATTTCTTATATAATTCATCCTTCCCTTCCACATATTTACACTCCTTTAATTCTCCAGTCTTTTCAACTAATACGATATTTACCATAACTAATTATCATTTGTAGAATAGGTTTAAATGGTTTCCTTAATATATTAATAATGATACTACTATATCCAGATTTTAATATGAATGTGAAACTAAATGGCACCATAAATAGATTAGATTTAATAAATCCATCTACGTCCAATATTGAACAATATTATCAAGCAAAATATGATGTTTTACAGTTTGACATTATGTCTTTGGTTAGCAACGATCAATGTAATGAAAATCACAATACACCAGATACGACAACTTCTTATGAAATTATAAATAACAAGATATATAAAATTGATAAGTCTACCGATTATCATGAATATCAATTTAGTAATGAAATTACATTTCGTCTTCATAATGAATGTGATGTTGTAAGAAAAGAAATATATACAATTCCATTAGATCTATCGTATGTTAAAAAGGAGTTTAGAAAATACAAATTACATTCTACTAGTCTAGTTACACTTATGACTGAAACGAATACGCATAACCCATCCGGTAATAACAACAGCAATACAAAGAAAATAATGTTTCAAGTCAATGAAACCGAAATTACAGAATCAATAAAGGAAGAATTGATTACGTTTTTATCTCTATTAAAACTTTATAAATAATATATAACAGCATGCTTCCTTGGATTATCCAAATGAGTATTATATCATTAATAGTAATAGCATTGGTTCATAATTTATTTACATTTTTTAAAACAAATCTAACAACTCCCAAAGTAAAAGATTTAGTAAATAAGCCACAGAAGCAATATGACGCATTATTTAATACTATGAGAAATCCTATATACTCATCTAGTAAACAAATGAATGATAGTGTTGAACATTCAAAGAATGATTCAAGTACGACTACTAATTCAAATATGAAAAACGAATTAAAAAATTATTTAAAAGAATTAAGTGAAACCAAGAAATCTGCCTTGGGATCAAGTGGTACAACTGGTATAAGTAGTGTACCTAATCTAAATAACAATGACGGGATAATGACTGGTGAAAATATTATGGCTAATTCTTTTGAATCAAACAGTTATTCGTCATTTTAGTATGTATATGTATATAGAATAAGCTAAACGTTTATGATAAATGGTTTAAAGATTACATGACGTATCATGTATATGAGACTTAGTCATAATGATAAAAACGAGTTGCTAAAACGATTGCCTACGTTGAAACTTTCTTATGAAAATATCCATAAGAAAGTTTCCAGTGAACTATATTATTTAATACCGAAAGGTGTGAAACATTTAGTATGGTTCACTTATTTTCAAGATCAAAAGGTTTGTATCTTTGTTGAGATGAATACGGGAGTACAAAATTCTATAAAAAATATGTTTATTGTTCCGCAAATGTTTGAGAAAAAAATGGTTCTTGGTACAATCATGTATGGAACATTATTCAATGTAAATGGGAGTCAGTTTTTTTCTGTGGAAAATATTCATTTTTACAAAGGAAAAAATATTGAAGACTCAAGTGAATTGAGTAAAATGACATTATTAAAGCATATATTTGATAATGAAGTAAAACAATCAGTAATCACTAAATTCGGCATATGTTTAGGAATGCCGGTTATAGAGTCCAGTTTTGAAAATGCGGTTACTATTGCTAAGCAATTACCCTATGAAATTTATTGTATTCAACAGAGAAATTTTAATGATAATAAACACTTATATTATTCTACTCTTTATAAATCATCTTCTATAGAAGAACACGATAATAAAGTGTTTTTAATTAAACCGGATATACAAAACGACATATATCATTTATATGTTAAAAATAATTATGGTGATTTAGAGAAATATGATGTTGCTGCTATACCTGATTATAAAACCAGCGTTATGATGAATAAGATATTTAGAAATATTAAGGAAAATCGTAATTTAGATGCGTTGGAAGAAAGTGACGATGACGAAGAGTTTGAAGATATTCGTGAAGATAAATTCGTGAAATTAGACAAAAGTGTTACTATGGAATGTTCGTTTCATAAAAAACACAATGTATATGTTCCGTTGAAAATAATTGAGCGAGGAATCATTGCGACGCGTTCATCAATGGATGTCGCGAAACAACGTTTAGAACAAAATAACACATATAATAACAATAATTCAAGAGGTCAAATAAATCAAAACCGGTACAACAATAATCATTCAAATCAAAATCGGTACAACAATAATAACAATAACAATAACAATAACAATAATAGCCAACGATCCGGACGACCTAAACACAAATATAATCCACATAGTCAAATCAATCATTATAGACAGTCATTTAATCAATAATTCTTTTTATCACAAGTATATATATATATGTCAAACTTTCCGATATTAGGTAATATGTCATCCGGATTAGTTAATGAATCAAATTCTCATTTTTCCAATCCTGGGTTTTCAAGCAAAGTAGGTGCCGTCACTGGATGTGGTGGTTCTGGTACAGAATTAGCTTTACAACAAAAAGGTNTGTATCAAATGGAACAGGAACAGGAACAGAAACAGACAGGAGGCAAACNTATGAAAAAATACAGAAGTAAGAAGCACAAGAAGTCTGTTAAAAAACACGTTCGTAAAAGTCGTCGCACAGTTCGCAGAAAAAGACGTGTTCATCGTGGTGGATATGGACACGGATTTGCTGAAGTTCAACCATCTGATATGAATGGTAATGCTACTTATACAAGTTACGCATCATTAGGTCAAAACAGTGATACCAATATGGAAGCATCCAAACAACATAATTTAACAGGAGGTATGAGAAAGAGAAAATCCCACGGAAAACGTAAGAGTCACAAGAGTCACAAGAGTCACAAGAGTAAGATGAGAAGACATTCAGGAAAAAAACGTCGCTCTCATAAACAAGGTCATAAGCAACGAGGTGGTTATAGTCAATACATGTCCAATGTGCCAAATAGCCATGGTTATTCACTAGGTGGTACTTTAAACGCCACTAATTCGGGTTTAGCTAGTCCTTCTCCATTTACTCCTTATAACCACTGTGATAAATAATTATGAATAATGATAAATAATCATGTATAATTACAACTTAATCAAACAGACACCCTTTAATGGTTCATCCTTTTTCTTTATTTTTCTAATACTTTCGGCACTTTTCAGCGGGTCATAAACAGTATGCCATACATTGTTCAAGTATGTGCTATTATCACACGAAATGATATTATATTTCTGTTTCATATAATATTGTCGTCTTTTCTGCCATTGTTTCTCAAATATATCGTGACTGTCAATAATATCTATTACCACAGGTGACGAATGTTTCACTCTTAATATTCGTCCTACTGATTGACATACGTCCGTTTTAGGCGACGCCATGATTAATGACGTGAGAGTCTTAATATCAAGACCCTCTGACGCCATGGCATAGGTAGCAATAATCACCTTTTTGCCTTCACTCACCTTTAAATCCGCCTCTTTCATACCACCAATATAATATCCTACTGTGGCGATATTACGATGTTCAATCGCCTTATATAAATAAGTAATAAGTGATTTATTGTGTGCTAGAATCATGATTTGTTGTTCAGGATTTTGCTGTAGCTCTGTTTCTAATACTTTCAATATGAATTCGGACCGATGGTTATAACTACATAGTTTGGAGATCATAGTGCTATACAATGGATTTCCCCTATAATCATATTTAATTTCATTAAACTCTTCATCGTCCACTTTGTAATTAATTGCCTTTACAATGACCTTATGTTCACTCGTATCCGTCTTTTCTTTGTGAATAATATCTCCCAAAAACATTTTAAACACCTTGGTCAATCCATCCTTTCTCTGCATAGTTCCTGATAATCCCAATGTATAATTAGTCATTGTTTTCATCATACACCGACTGAATACCTCTGCCCCTAAATGGTGGGTTTCATCATAAATAGATAGACCAAAACAATCAAACATATTTTCCGGATAATTTTTTTGTGAAAGTGATTGTAACATTCCAATAACAATGTCTTTATTTTCAATATCAATAATTTGTCCCTGTATTTTTCCGACACGCGCATCTGGTAAGAATTGTTCAATTCTCTCTATCCATTGATTCAATAGAAACGATTTATGAACAATCACAAGTGCTTTTTTTTTTAATTTGGCAATAATATAAAGAGCCATTACCGTCTTTCCTTTTCCAGGGTCTACGTCTAATAATCCACCACCACTTCCCTTTACGAATTGAATGTATTTATTTACAATATTATTTTGATATTCTCTCATCTCGCCGTGAAATGTTAGGTCAATGTCATCACCCATGGGTAGTTTGTTCTCTTTAAAATCACCGAAATTATCTGTACCAAAATATCTGGGAAGATAATACTTTTTAGGAGACTCTCTGTAAAGAATAAATGGTTCAGGTTGAACCGGTGATTTAGGAAGATATGGTTTAACAGTCAATCCTTCTCTGATAAATGTTTGCTCCTTACTGGTTAATTCTGATTTCAATAAAGTATATCCTTTTTTTCCTAGATAAGAATTGATATTGGAAGTATTATTGGTATTAGTATTAGTATTTGTAGTGATCATGTGTATTATATAGTAAATATATACGTGTTATGTTTATTCAATTTTAATAACAAATAATAATCATACTTAAACTTAAACATGTAAATGGAAAATAAAAAATATAATAATATGATATATGGAATCCTATCAACATTTTCTCAAAAAAGGTAATTCACACCATTTGGCTTTATTAGTCGCATTGATTTTATACAGTATTCTCAATATCCAAACTCCTGCTTTCTTAGCTAATTTAATTGATAATGTCTATGGCAATGTAGTTGTTATATTTGCCGCATTTTATTTGTTGGCTAAATGTCATCCTATTCTTGGTGTTATTGGTTTATTCGCAGCTTATGAATTAATCCGTCGTTCAAGTCATTCTACCGGTTCATTAGCTATTCAACGTTACTTGCCTACCGAGATGAAGAAAAGTGGTCACTTAAGTGCGTTTAACCAATTTCCAGTTACTTTAGAAGAAGAAGTTGTTAAACAAATGGCTCCTTTAGTAGAGAGTGCTGGTCCTAGTAATTTAGACTATAAACCAATGAGTGACGAGACATACAATGCTATGGATGTCCATGATTCTATTTCTATCGTTTAATTTTTATTGTGAACGAGTTGAAAACGTTAAATGTAAATAATCATAAATGAATTATGATTATTTATTAGTTACTATTTATTAGTTACTATTTATTAGTTACTATTTATTAGTTACTATTTATTAGTTACTATTTATTAGTTACTATTTATTAGTTACTATTTATTATTTGTGATTATTCTGGAACTACCTTGGTATTTACCTTGATTTTACGTAATAAATAATTACCACTCCACATTATACCATATGCTACCACTGCTACAAGTATAATATATCCAATAGATTCTAGTTGTTCCAAGGCGACAGAAGGGCCATCCATACTTGCTATAGCTCCTTCTTGAACCAATATTTCTCCAGTTGAATCTACCGGTTGACAATCTATGTAAATAGTATCGTCATTATTTTTAGAATTAGCACCTTTTTCATTATAAAAAACACTATTATTTTTTACATCTACTTTCACCGTTTTTATATTCTTCTTTATTTTGTCTAAAACACTTGACTTAATATTTAGGGCATCGTCAATATTATAGACTACGTACGAATAGGTTCCATTACATGGTTTGTATGGTAAAGTACCAGTATATGAATAGTATCCCTTTCTATCGGGTATAAAATTATCAAGAGAGAAATTTCCTACAGAAACAGTGGCCGATTCGTGTTTATTAGGAGTTCTTAAAGCAGATTCTTCCAATAATTTACCTAGTTGTTCGGAACCCTTGTCATTCTTTTCACCGCTAATAAATGGTACGGATACAATTAGATTTTTTCCAGGACCACCGTGTATAATCAATATTTCACCATCGGCCACAGTGTCGCGATAATAGGTATGTAAAGATGGTTGATATATTCTCACCTCATTAACTGTATAATTCTCATCATTGTATTTTACTGGATTTGTTTTTCCAGAGTAATTTAAGGATAAGTAATTTCCACTATTAGTGACATTGGGTGTATAAATACCATATTCATGATTATAATCACACTTTAGATGGCATGGTCCAGCGATTGTAGGCATAGATATATTTACTGGTGATGTGGCATTTGAACAATCAATTGTATTTATACCCATATTTAACTGAATTCCAGATGACTTTATACTTGGCATATTAATATAAGATTACAAAATAAATATGAAATAAATACTTTTCTTAAAGTAATATATATAATATATACATGAAACTTTCTAAAAACCGGTTAAATAAAATAAAGGCGAAAAAGAATGCCTCTAGGAAACAGTTTCATTTAAGAAAAAAAGAGAGTAAATATAATAAATCACAGAAAAAACACAGACGTAATACTCATCTCAAACAAAAAACATTGAAGATTTATGTAGGAGGTGGTTATGGTGATCAATTTATAAAACCAATTTGTATTGGAGATATGGTTAATAAATTAACTTCATGTGTAGTTGGTACATCAGACTACAATAATTTGCGACCTAAATTAGTTGAGGATTTGAAAGATCTAGAAGAAAAGAAAAAAAAATTATATGAAGCAGAGTATACATTGACTGGAAATACACAGTCACCAATAAAATACGGATCAGAAGTGCTTATCACAGCTTATAATCTATCCAACATCGCTAGAAAGAAAGGTGCGACAGGTATAGAGAATTATATATTATATTTTAAGGTAGGAAAGTTTAAAACTGGCGAAAAAGTGTTTGATTTGACTCGCGTTATACCTAAGTTAGGTGAATATTATTCAAAACATAAAGACAAGGATCCAAAACAAATAAAGGAGAAAAAAGAAGAAATAAAAGAAAAAGTAGAAAATATAAATAAGGATTATGCTAAAATACTAAAATATCCATTATCTATTTATACAAGTGAAGATTATCAAAATATTATTAACTATATTGATCAAGAAGCATCTACAATAAAAAAAAATAAGGATGAAACTAATGACGTATTTAACAAATCGC
>JGI20154J14316_10004039_pt1 | contig 11448 bp, 7 predicted proteins | sample COG_04_FD_14316 | JGI IMG/M metagenome (IMG submission 14316) | reverse complement strand
ACTGGCACACCCGGTACTACAACCCTCGCCCTTCTTGGCATAACACATCCCTCCTTGGATGATTGTATTAATATTCTACTTTACGACGTTGACTTCAAGACCTCCGTCCCCTTGAAATCCAGGATTAGCGTTAGGGACGTTAAACGCTGCTGGCCATCAATAATACTGCGCTTACCTTCTTTTTCACTCAGTACAAATGGGCCAAGATAATAACTATTATAATTTTCAACTTCTTGACGCTCATGATGTTGATCATATTCGCTGAGAAACGCAGTAGCCAAATCAGTCACCAGCTGCTCGATATGTTTTTGTTGCCAGCTGTATTCACGCTGATAATAATCGACGGTATATTTTTTGCTATCCAACACCTCAACAATCGAGCGGTTCTTAGCTTCAATCTTGTTCTCTAAACGGCTCATTCGACGACCTCCTTGTTGTTATTAACTAAAAGTTCGGGGCTTACCCGCTTGGGGGATTCAAAGCTTCACACTCTCGCGTGTCAATCTAAAACCTCAACCGTTGTATTTCAACTACTAGTGCGGAAAAGGGGCTTAGCATGACCTGCAGGCCCAGCGATTTCGCCTTAGGCACAGGCCTAATAAATTTAGCTAGACATTATAAACGCTCTGCCAGCGTTTGTATTTGCTGGAGCGGCTGTTGGGCGGAGCCATCGAACTTTCAGGGTGGTAGTTACGCGTTAGGGGGAGACTTACGAGAGAAAGGCTTGTTAGAGGATTCGATTCGTTAGTTTGAGGGACCCTGGCAAGGGTGCCTGCGGCTTATTATTGACGAATCGTTGGCATACCCACCCGAACTATATAGAATTGTTGCTAAACACCAAAAAAACCAACTGGACTGCAATAAACGCAAAGGAACGGGCCTACTTTATGTTCGAACAAACCTTTAAGAATATCGACGACATCCTCCATAAGGATGCCGGCTGCTCTAGCGAGCTTGATTACACAGAACAAACTTCCTGGATGCTATTTCTTAAATACCTCGATGACCTTGAGCAAGAGAAGGCTCTTGAAGCCGAGCTAGAGGACAAAGACTATAGCTTTATCATCGATACCAGCCATCAATGGTCAGCCTGGGCTGCTCCCAAGGATTCCAGCGGTAACTTCGACCACAATAATGCGCTCACCGGCGATGACCTTATGGATTATGTCGATGGTGAGTTGTTTCCTTATCTCAAGTCCTTCAAAGAGAAAGCCGAGAGTCCAGATACTATCGAGTACAAGATAGGTGAAATCTTTGGTGAGATTAAGAACAAGATACAGGATGGCTATAGCCTTAGGGATGCCCTAGAAAAGGTCGATGAGCTCCAGTTTAGAACCCAAGATGAAAAGCATGAGCTGTCACATCTCTATGAAACCAAGATTAAGAACATGGGTAACGCAGGTCGTAACGGGGGTGAGTACTACACGCCTAGACCGTTGATTAGGGCCATGATTGATGTGATGAACCCTAAGATAGGTGAAACCATCTATGATGGTGCAGCGGGCTCTGCAGGCTTCCTGTGTGAGACCTATGACTACCTTCGTCAACGGGAGGGCCTATCTAGTAGTGACCTAAGAACACTCCAAGAGAGCACCTTCTATGCTAAAGAGAAGAAGTCTCTAGCCTATGTTATTGCAATTATGAATATGATTCTCCATGGCATTGAGGCTCCCAATGTCATCCATACGAATACCCTGGGTGAGAACCTAGCAGACATACAACCTAACCAGCGTCATGACATTATCTTGGCTAATCCACCCTTTGGTGGCAAAGAGCGCAAAGAGATACAACAGAACTTCCCGATTAAGACTGGTGAGACTGCCTTCCTATTCATGCAGCACTTTATCAAGATGCTAAAGCCTGGTGGTCGGGCTGCGGTTGTCATCAAGAATACCTTTTTGTCTAACACCGATAATGCAGCTGTGGCTCTTCGTAAGGAGCTTATGGAAAGCTGTAATCTCCATAGTATCTTGGACTGCCCTGGTGGTACGTTTATTGGTGCTGGTGTTAAGACAGTAGTACTGTTCTTTGAGAAGGGAGCACCCACAGAGAAGGTCTGGTTCTATCAGTTGGACGTGGGTAGGAACATGGGTAAAACCAATCCTCTAAATGACAATGACCTTAAAGACTTTGTGAGTCAGCAGAAGACATTTGCCGACACAGAACAGTCTTGGTCTATTGATGTCAATGATATTGACCAGAGCACTTATGACCTATCCGTTAAGAATCCCAATAACAATGATGAGGTGATCCTTAGAGAGCCATCAGAGATTATTGAAGAGATTATGGCTTTGGATAAAGAGAGTGAGGCTATCCTTGGCAGTATTCGGGAGTTGTTGTGATGGTCAGGCTCGGGGACTTATTTGAGTTCAAAAATGGAAGGTCTTTTAAAAAGACAGAATGGAAACAAACAGGCCTTCCGATAATACGTATCCAAAATCTTAACAATGAGGATGCACCTTTTAACTACTTTGATGATGAGTACGACTCGTCTATTGAAGTGAACTCTGGTGACCTTCTTTTTTCATGGTCGGGAACAGTGGGAAGCTCCTTCGGCCCTCATATTTGGCACAGAGAAAAGGGAGTGCTAAATCAGCATATTTTTAAACTTACTTTCAAAAGAGAGATGGAAAAGAGATATGCTTTTTATTCGTTACTTTTTATAACTGCTGAGATTGAAAGAAGTGTAGTTGGTGCAGTTGGATTAGTTCATGTGACCAAGAAGAGTTTAAATGAGTTCCAAATACCACTCCCCCCCATCCCTGAGCAACAACGTATCGTCGCCATCCTGGACCAAGCCTTTGCCTACATCGAGAAAGCCCGTGTTAATGCCGAGAAGAATTTAAAGAATGCCCGTGAGTTATTTGATAGCTATTTGAATCAGGTGTTTAGCCAGCGTGGCGAGGGTTGGGTTGAGATTTCGGTGGGAGATGTACTGACTCTTGAATATGGGAAACCACTCGACAAATCAGTTAGAAAAGAGAATGGCTTGTATCCAGCATATGGTGCTAATGGAGTAAAAACCCGCTCCGATGAGTACTATTGTGAAACCCCTTCAATTATTGTTGGGCGAAAAGGTTCAGCTGGTGAGTTAACCTTCACCGAAGACAAATACTGGCCATTAGACGTAACCTACTTCGTTGGGTTTAATTCAAGCAAATATGACCTTCATTTTCTTTATTATATGCTCGTTAGGTTAAATCTCCCTTCTCTTGCAACAGGAGTAAAGCCAGGCATAAATAGAAATGTTGTATATGGACTTAGAGTTTCCGTGCCGCCGCTAAATGTACAGAAAAACGTAGCGAAAAAGCTAAAAAACATAGCCTATGAAACTTCTAAAGTTGAAGGCGTGTATAAGGAAAAACTCAATTCCCTAGACCAACTCAAGAAATCCCTCCTCCAACAAGCCTTCTCAGGTGAACTCACTAAAATCGAAGGACACGCCGCATGAGTCGCAACGAAGCGGATACACGCGCTGACCTAATCGACCCCAAGCTCAAGCAAAATGGCTGGGGTGAGGTCGAGGGTAGCTATATCCGCAGAGAAGTGATTTGCCCTGGTCGTATTATGACTGGTGGCAAGAGAGGAACTCAGGTATCAAGTGACTATGTGTTGGTCTATCAGGGCCGCAAGCTAGCGGTAGTAGAGGCCAAGAAAGAACAATTGTCTTACACTGAGGGCGTTCGCCAAGCCAAAGACTACGCTACTCGACTTAAGTGTCGCATTGCTTATGCCACCAATGGTCATGAGATTTACCAGATAGATATGCTCACTGGCGAGGAGTCGCTGGTTGATGATTATATGCCCCCTGAGCAACTCTGGAACCATACCTTTGGAGGCTCTGGTAGCACCATAGAACCAGGCTTCGCCAGCACGTGGAGAAAGCGTTTTGCGGGTATTCCCTTCGATACTAAGAGTGGCAGTTGGACGCCTCGTTACTACCAGGAGAACGCCATTAACGCGGCCCTAGAGGTGGTTGCGCAGGGTGGCAACAGAATCCTTTTGACCCTTGCCACGGGTACAGGAAAGACAGCTATTTCCTTCCAAATTGCATGGAAGTTATTTAATAGTCGCTGGAGTCTTTCGTCTCAGAAAACACCTGATGAGGGCACTAGAAGACCCCGCATATTATTCTTGGCAGACCGCAACATATTAGCCAACCAAGCCTTCAATGACTTTGGTGCCTTTGGTGATAATGCACTGGCTCGCATAGAGCCAAGTGAAATACGCAAGAAGGGCCGAGTGCCTAAGAATGCTAGTGTCTTCTTCACGATTTTCCAGACGTTTATGAGTGGCAAGGATGATGAGGGTAACGATGCACCCTACTTTGGTGAATACCCATCTGACTTCTTCGACCTTATTATCATCGACGAGTGTCACCGAGGTGGTGCAAGTGACGAGAGTAACTGGCGTGGCATACTCGACTACTTCTCACCTGCAGTACAGCTAGGCCTAACAGCAACGCCCAAGCGAAGCGACAACGTCGATACCTATAGCTACTTCGGTGAGCCTGTCTACAGCTATACACTCAAGGAAGGCATTAACGACGGCTTCCTCACCCCCTTCAAGGTAACAGCCTGCATAGGAACAATGGATGAGTACCTCTACACCCCCAACGACGGTGTAGTTATTGAGGGACAGCCTGAGGCGGGTCGTGTTTACAAAGAGGGTGACTTTAATCGCCTCATTACTATTCCCTCACGGGAAGAGAAACGCGTTCAGTACTGGATGGATATGTTTAATCCTAAGGAGAAGACCATCGTCTTCTGTGCAACGCAGACTCACGCAGGTATGGTCAGAGACTTCATTAACCAGTACGCCGTTAAAAAGGGATGGACAACCAACAGCAACTACTGCGTGAGAGTTACCGCCAACGATGGTGCAGCCGGTGAAAACGACTTAAAGATATTCCAGGACAACGAGAAGACAATACCCACGATACTCACGACCTCTCGCAAGCTCACTACAGGTGTAGACGCACGCAACGTCAGAAATATTGTGCTCATGCGCCCTTGCAATAACATGATTGAGTTTAAGCAGATCATTGGCCGTGGAACGCGAGTCTTCGAAGGCAAGGAGTTCTTCACTGTCTACGATTTCGTGAAGGCACACTACAACTTTGCAGACCCAGAGTGGGACGGCGAGCCCCTAGAGCCTGAAGAAAACGAAGCGCGCAGTACCGCTGGCGAAATAAAGGAGCCCTTACCGGCTAACAGCCCTGTTAATGACGACGGCGAAGGTAGCGCCCAAGAAAAAATCGTTATTAAACTGAGCGACGGAAAAATAAGAGAGATACAGCACGTATCGTCGGCAATGTATTGGAATGCAGGCGGCACACCCATTACCGCAAAAGAATTTCTCGAAAAGATGTTTGGCGACCTGCCCCGATTTTTTGAAGACGAAGATCAACTCCGCACTCTATGGAGCGACCCTACCACACGCGAAAAATTATTAGGCGACCTCGAAGATTCAGGATACGACAAGGAGCGTATCGACAGTATGAAAGAGCTCATTGACGCCTGCGACAGTGACGTTTATGACGTGCTTTCATACGTAGCATTCGCCAAAGACACGCTTACTCGCAGGAGCCGAGCTAAAGATGCAACACCGGCCATCAGGCAAGCCTTTAGCGATACAAAGCAGCAAGAGTTTATAGACTTTGTACTTTCGCAGTACATCAAAGATGGTGTTTACGAACTATCTATCGAAAACATGGCGGACCTGCTTGACCTTAAATATAACGGAATACGCGATGCCATTGGTGTGCTTGGCCGGCCTGCACAAATACGAGAAGTGTTTACTGGATTTCAAAAATATCTATATTGATGTTTCCCAGTTTGCTAATTATGGATGAGCGATTTTGCATCAAAATGCATTTGACGAATTTAGAGCACTAAAAATATTTACGCCTTTCAAGCTGCCAAAAGCTTACTTTGCACTTTAATTTTGTTGGCGTATTAGATAAGACCTACCAACGCTACGGCTCAGGCATACTTCAAGACCTCCGTCCCCTTGAAACCATGAGTATTTACTTTCATTGCAGTTATTTTATTGACTGAAATGCTTGGCGATATATTCATTGGCCTGCTTTGAAGTTAATTTGTCTGTTGCTGGCGCTGTTCTTACATAAAACTCTTCTTCCAAATAACACGGCGACTTTTCAGACCTCTTACATTGAACGAGCATTATTTTTCTTCCATTTACATCAATAATACTTGGGTTGAAATATGGGTAAAAATCTCTTCCTATTTTATCAGAGGCTAGATCCCTGAAACGCTTCAAAAAACTATCTATACTTCCTTTATGAAATAATCTCAGCTCTTCCTCAATGCCTGTCACTTCGCCATTATCATGAACTCCCACTAGAAGCTCACCACCTTCAGAGTTAATAAAGCCAACAACAGTCTTCAAACAACCATGTTCCATTGACTGCTCTTTTATTGGCGAATATTTCTTATCATTTTTACTGCGCCGAACATCTAGTGAAAGGCTTTGCTTGAATTCAATGGTTTTAGATTCACCTTTCCTAACTAAAGATAGCAGCCTATCTGCCTCACTAAGCTCGCTCAAACTATCCAGCATCCCATCAACACGATCTAAAATAGAATTCACCGCACTAGGGTTAAGTGATATTTCCTTTGAAAAGCTGCTAAGAGAACCCTCAAGCTTCTGCAACTTTTCTGTTGCTTGTAAAACATGCTTCTGAGTCTCGATAGATGGGGCAACTAATAGACAATGGCTTTTCAATGAGTCAATAGAGATGCGCTGAATAGTGACACCCTCCGCCAAAGAGTGAAGAATCAATCGACCTATCTCCGATTGAAAAAACTGACTCGCATAACCGCTAAGAATTTTATTAGGATTAAGTTCTACCTGAAAATAATTTTCTTGCTTTACTCCTTTTGACGGAAATTCAACATAAATGGGCATAGTAGGTATTTTGGGTATAAAAATTGAGTTTCCCTTACAATCAACTTCCGTTTTAACCCCCAAAGACTTAATACCTAAGCAAATATCAGGTGAGGATAAATCCCCCAATTCATAATCAGAAAACTGAGCCTTGAGGGCGCGCAACTGATTAGCTTCTGGTGAATTATCAACATACCTTCTGACACTTAAACTAAATTCGTTTTCTTCAATTTCTTCATTAGTTACAACTCTAGAAAAATTCACTATTTCTGAAAAATTACTGTAAGTGCTTGTAATTACATCTAACTGATTTTTATTAAATGAGTTGATATTGCGTGTTGTTTTCACATAATCAGATGACGCGTCGATAAACAATATTTTATTCTTTCTATCTTGTGATTTATTTTTATTAATAATTAGAATATTTGCAGGTATACCAGTGTTATAGAACATCCCTGACGGGAGATTGATGATTGTCTCAATCAATCCTGTTTTTACAAGACTTTCTCTAATTTCTTTCTCTTTGCCTCCACGAAACAAACAGCCAGGCGCCACCATTGTGGCCATCAGTCCATTATCAGATAATGATTCCAGCATGTGCTGTATAAAAGCAAGATCCGCGTTGCTACGCGGTGGCATACCAAGCTTAAAACGACTAAAAATATCAGACTCAGCAAGAGCGGAGTCCCACGCCAGACCAAATGGCGGGCTTGCAACTACCCTATCAAACTGAGCCACCTGATCGCCTTGTATAAAGCTAGGCTGCTTCAATGTGTCATCACATTCAATTTGAGAGCCGTAAGCACCATGTAAAAATAAATTTATTTTTGATATGGCCCAGCTAGCCCTGTTGATCTCCTGCGCAAATAAATTTATATCACTGGCAGCATTGTTATTTGACCTAACATATTTCAATACTGCCGATAGAGTACCACCGACTCCTGCCGTAGGATCATAAACACTCATCCCTTTCGTAGGGCTCACTAAATTTACCAACAATTCAGATAATACAGCTGGCGTGTAGCTCTCACTATCATAGCTATCTTGATTCTTTGCAAATTGCTCTAAAAAGTAATCACACACCTCACCCAAAACATTTGAGGATTCAAATCCTGAAGAATAAAAACTCATTTTCTCAAAATGATTAACTAATGTTTTAAGAGTTTTTTCTGAAAGCTTTAACTGACTGCAAAAACCAATTGAAGAAAAAACTTCGTCGAAATATGGATTGTGCTTTTCAATTAATCGAGCTGCTTGTGCCAATGCGCCACCGATATCAGAAGACTCTTCTATCAAAGTGCTCCACATAGCCTCCTTCGGAAGATTGATCTCGACTGAAGTTCCGCCAGACTGTTCATACTGATACTCTTTAAGCCCTGAAAGATATTTCAAAGCGATAAAACCAAAAATAATATTTTTGTATTCGAATACTTGAACTTCACCATGCAGGATGTCGCAGGCTTGCCCCAATAGCTTGCTTAGCTCTTCTAAACTTGTTGATTTTTCTTCCATACTTAAATCCCCCATTCCACCAACTGCTGATTGGCCTTTAACTTCGCGCGCTGATGCAACATGGCATCAAAAATAGGCTCTAGCTGCTGGCTGCCTTCTTCTACCAAGGGCAAGGCGGCTTCGGCCTCGGTAAAAAACTGCTGTTGATACTCCCCTTCGGTATAGGCGCTTTGCCACCAGTGGAGTATGCGGGTTTTGGCCGTCTGCATTAAGGGTGCTGAGGGCAGCTTTTCTTTTTTGTTGCTGTTGGCTTGGGTGCTGGCCGGCAGTAGGTTCCAGAGGTCGTTATTGTACCAGCGGCTCCAGGGGAAGCAGTGGTCTATGTGGTAGTTTTCGCCTTTTAGGGTGGCGTTGGTCCATACGCAGTGCAGGTGTTGCTGTTGTGTGTGCAATTGTTGTTGCACGGCCTGGGCCTGTTGGCGGGCGATGCGGGTGTCGCGGTTGGCTTCGTTCCATTGCAGGGCTTGGTGGTAGGTGTTTTTTTCGTACAGGTGGTTCCAGGGGTGCATCACCTCTACCCATTCGTTAATGATGGCGGGCTCTAGCCAGCAGGCGTATTGCCCCAGGGTTTGCCACAGGGCCGCGGGTATTTGAAAGGTGCCGAAGGCGGCGAGGTTTTGTTTGTTAAGAATAAATGGCTGGCTTGCACCACTGGCGCGAACTGCATTGCCACGGTTAGAAAGCCTTTCGCATTCAAAGATGGGGTTATTGGTGCCGGGCCAGGTTATATAGTGCGCGGGCATTTTTTGAATGTTTTCACAGGCTCGGGCCAGTGCGCCTTTAATGTGTTTGGCATCGTCACCGGTAAAGGCGGCGCCGATGCGTAAATCGTTACCCGAGAGATTGGCCAGTTGCCAAAAGTTTTCGTTGGCCCAGCCGTAACCGCTTTGATCGGCATGGTTGGCTTTGGGCGCTTGTATGATGTTGTGTTTGTGCACCAGTGGCATATACAGCTTGAGCCAATACAGGGCCACTAAACCGAAGGGAATGGTTACGGCATCGTCGCTGCGTTTTAGCACCATGCCCGGTGCGCCTTCGGCTATGCGAATGAGTGCGCGGATAAGCCCCAGTTTGTAAGTGGCAGATTTGTTATCGTTCACAATAATGTGGCGCAGTAGTGGCAAGCTGCCGGTGCCGTCGTCGGGGAGTTTAAAAACCAAGGTTTCCCATGTAACGTGACTGCGCTTGAGTTGGTCGTTCGTTTTGTGGCAGGCTAGTGCAGCAACCGCGCGCTGCTTGGCAAAGTGCTCAAGTTCGTCGGCGCTAACGGGATAAAAGCCTCTTGCTGCATTTTCTTTTTCGCTGGCTTTTATATTGCTGCTGTGGCGCAAGGTAAAAACGATAATACCGCCCGGGGCCAATAGATCGGTAAGAATGCGAAAGGCACGCTCACGTGTTTTACCTGCTTGACCGGGAGGTATGTGCATCCATACAGCGCTGATGAGTATGAGGTTATATTGATTATTGAGGGCTCTGAGCTTTTTGATCTCAGGCAAGGTGTCATCTAACCACGTCACATTCGCATTGCTGCTTGATTTGCTGATTTCTCTTAATGCTTTGCAAGGCTCAACGGCAGTTACATGCCACCCTTTTTCAGCAAGCCAATTAGCATCGCGGCCAGTGCCGGCGCCTATATCGCAAGCCATACCTGGCGTTGCTGGCAGGTGTTGCAGCCAATGGCCATGCACTTGTGCGGGATCAAGCCTGTTATATTGCTCGGTAAGCTCTTCCGCATTGGTTGAGTAGTAGTTCACGCCCGTCCTTCTATATAAAAGTCGGTTTATTCACATCCTTGCTCTTTTATATAGAAAGCCGCTTCCTGTGGCTTTTCTTCCCTTGGTTTTCAGCCCGTATCCTATAACAAATAGGCTAACGCGTCAGGCGTAAATATCTTGGGGTTAAAATAAACTATTAAGTGGGCTTATACTGCGGCATCAACACAACTAGGACCAATCCATGGGCTCACTAGCCATAGCAAAATGCCAATGCGGCCTTGAAAAAAATTGCTCTCTGGGTGGTGGCCGGCGAGACCACTTAGTGCGTTGCAACTTTCCGTGTTACTGCCCCGATTGCCAATCACTGTATACGGGCAACCTTTTTAACCAGCCCGAAACCTGTTCCCAATGTCGTAGGCACAACGGCATCGCCTACGATGACCCTATGCTGCGCGGACTTCCGCCCGAGCAAGAACCGCCAGTAACCTATGAGAAGCAAAGCCTCCTCGACAAACTACTTCGTAAAGAACCTAAGCCCATACCCTTTTGCAGAAACAAAGAAAAAGATATTTTTAATTGGAATACCGAATACCAGCTAGGCAGAGAGATCTACTTAACTTACGAGAGCTACCTTTGCCCTAGCTGCCAAAAACTTACTTTGCACTTTGATTTTGTTGGCGTCTTCGATTAACCATGCAAACGCTACGGCTTGGGCAGGGTCTTTTGATCACCCAGCAAACTGGGAAAGTAGCTCCATAAATACTGCGTATATTGATTAGCTAACTCACGCATTGACTGCTTGCAGGCTGCGAGTAGGCTGCATAAATTGAAGCCAGCGCTATGATTAAAACTTGCCTTTTTTTCAGCACAACTTTTCTCTTCACACCTTTTCACCCCAATGCTTCCACGCCTCAAAAATAAGTACCATAGCGAAGGTGTCTAATTCGCAATACTGCAACAGGCCTTGTTCTAAATGCTGGCGCTCGTAGTCGGTCATACCTTCAAACTGCAACTTGCCATAGGCTGTTAACGCCGCACCGCCGTTGTTGAGCGTGTTATCGTCGGAACACAACAGCTGCTGGTTTTCGGGCGATACATCATCAAACAGCGTAGGCAGTAATTGGTAGGGGTCTACCACTTGGCCGTTTTCATATTGCACCCAGGTAAAGTTTTTAAAGTTTGCGCTGACTATACACTCACCATGGTTATTGCTGCTATTTATGCCATCGCTACCATCACTTCCATCGCTACCTTCACGGCCATCACTCCCATCACGGCCATAAATAGGCTGCGCATATTTGCTTTGAACATA
>JGI20154J14316_10004031_pt1 | contig 11483 bp, 10 predicted proteins | sample COG_04_FD_14316 | JGI IMG/M metagenome (IMG submission 14316) | reverse complement strand
CCCTTGCACTCTGGGGTTTGGGTGTCGGATCATTCTCGGCAGTTCTTGCAACTTCCCCAGCGATCTTCGGAAAGGTGGGCCAATTTCCTGGCATGGGATTTATCTCCTTTTTTATTTTATTAGTAGTTCTCAGTTTTGCCTGGATTAAATTATCTGTTTATTTTGTTTTAAGGAAAAGCCAGATTGTACATTTACATGATGAGTAAGGTAAAAAATTAAATTAATTATGAAAGAAGGATTTATTTTTATATCATTAATTACACTAATTAGTTCTAATCTTTTCGGAATCCAAAATCCTGAATTTGAGAAGTCGAAAGGAAAAGGCTCTTGGATGGTCGAGTGGAGCGAAAATTTTACAAATTTATCGATCGGAGTGGAACCGGAAAACTTGTTTATCCTGGATGGAATTTTTTTGGTTAAACGACATGAAGAAAATAAAGTACTTGAACTATCAGGTAGTCCAGTTGGAGACTTTGGTTTTTTATTTGGTCCTAGGGTTAAGGGGAGGGCCATGGAGTTACAGTTTTCTTTTCATTCCGTAAAACAAGGTCGAAGGTTCCCGGCAATAGCAGCAGCAATAGGAGGAATGCGTGGCTATCGTTTCCGTTGGAATGCATCTGCCCGAAAAATACTTTTATTTCGTGATGGGGCATTATTGGAAGAAAATCTTATCCCTTGGGAAAGTAGTACTTGGTGGCAAGTTCGCTTTCAAGTTCTTCCTCAGAGTCTGGGCCAAAACTTAATCCGTTTGAAACTTTGGCAAAAAGGAACCGACGAACCTAAAGTCTGGTTCATAGAGCATGAAGATCAATTCTTATTCAAGGGTGGGAAATGTGTTCTTTGGGGTTTTCCTTATGCAGGAAATGCAATTCATTTTGACGATTTAAATATCCTTTCCCTTTTAAAATAGTAACTCTATCAATAAGAATATAATATAGGTCAACTTAGAGTAAATCATTCCTCAATACTTTGTATTTAGCCATCCCGTTTTTCATCGGATATCCTTGCCAAGCTAGACTATCTATAAGATAATTTACACCGTGCCAAATTTCAATCGTGTCCTTTTTCTATCGCTAGGTAGTGTATGCTTTTTGTTCATTCCTTTCTTTTGGCTAGCGTTAGTATATGATTACAAAGCCCTTGAGAATGTTATGGTGAGTTTATCCAAAAGTCATTTTGTGGGTTATCCTGTTCCTGAATTATTCGGTGCTAACAAAATTGATTCTGTCGTTAGTCAAGTTTTTCGAGTAAAAATATTCCTTTCTCTCTTTTTACTTTCATACTCATTATTTTTTCTTGCCCTTTATTCAGTGGAAGAAAATAGCAGGCGGTTCAAACTTTTATTTAGGGGGATTTCAATCCCACTATTTGTTTTTGTTGTCGTATTTTGGATCAAGTTTACAAATGAAGATCATATTATTACTCACGATGAGAAGACCGAGCTTTTTCTAGCGACCACTATTAGTTTAGTAATCTCGATATTTCTTTTTGCTTACTCATTTCGTTCTAAGAAGAAGAGTCCACTCAAATTCAGTAATAATTTGCCAATTATAAAGAAAAGCGTGGCGGAAAATACAACTTCAACACCTGTAGATCCATCAATTAGCGAATTGGAAGTTGAAACAAATTCAGAAAGTAATGACATCGATTCTGAGAGTACCATTGATAAAGAAACACTTTCTGAGCCATCAGATTTAGGCAATGANGAAGGGGCAAAAAGCTTGGATCTACCTAAGGATAATGATGTGAATAAGGGAAGGGATATAGAAGAAAATATTATAAATACATCTGATCAAAATCTAGAAGAAGGTGGAGGTGCTTCAGAACAAGTTGAACCGTCTTTAGTTGAGCCTGAAAGTGAGGCAAAACCTAATGAAGATTCTGTCTCCGGTGAAAGTTCAGAAGCAATTAATAAAAAAGTATAGAAAACAACGAAACTCCTTAAATGAAAAAAATTCTGCAATATTTTTCAATATTTTGTTTTTTAATATTTTGCTTATTTATTCTCGAAAGAGCATGTTATCGAATGGTAGAGGGATACGCAAATTGGCGACTTCATTTCGCTTGGGGCAGTCCGAATAATCCGCATAATAATAAATTTCTATCTAAGCTTCCTCTTGATCACTTTGCCTTACAACCCACTGCCAATGCGCAAGTTGGTCATTTGGGGTATTGGGTGGGTCAAGAAGACGGGTACACCAGGAAAATTACGAGCTATACTCGTCCCTTACGTGATCTTTATGAAAATTACATATTAAATGCTTTCGAACCGCTTTCCAACTTTGAAATTCGAGATTACGAATATGTCAAAGGTGCAGTGTTGCCGGGTTTACAAAAACTTGCTTCAATAGATGATGTTAAACTTCGAAAAGCAAGACGAGTAGGAGACGGTATTGAGTTTGCAAAAGGGGTTTTCTTTAAAATTGTTGTCGATGATGGTGCCTATTCTTATCGAAGTCATTTTGCAGATCTTGAATCGAGTTTCGGCTATTTACTTACAAATGGATTTGCTTGTGTTGTCCTTCCAGTTTCGTCGGGAGAGGATTTGATCAAAAAAGTAAAAAGCTTTAGAGAACAGGAAACCCTGATGGCAGAAAATTTATTTGCATGGGCAGATGGTTTGGCAGCAAATTTCTTGATGGAATCCTGCAGAATTGAGCCCGATCTCTGGAAAGTCATGATGGTCACAGACCCAGATGAATTTGTCTCACCGCCTAGCACAGAAGAACTACCTTGGTTATACTTTGTTATAGATGATGATCGAAGGTTGAAAGAAGAGGGTTTAGACTTACTGTATGAATGGATCGATCGGGCCCGTTCATATGAGAATAATTACGCTTCACGACTTTCTGGATTGCTTCGTGTTGGGCAGAACTTTCAGGTTGGGAAAAGTCTTCCCTCTTATTTTGCAAGTCACATTATATCTTCCTCGAAACTTTTTGCCGAAATTGAGGGTCCCATCCTTGAAGAACAAATTTTTTCTCAATTTAATGCGGAGGAAAAAACTCCACCACAAGTAGTCCAATTTAAATCATCGATACAATCTCAGAATCAATCTATTGGAAATTCAGATTTTGATTTAGATAAAATTGAGGATTCGATAAACAATATTGAAGTAAGTAAAGAGTTTAACATATTATCAACTAGCTCGAATTTCGATTGTGAAATTATTCGAGAATATCGGGGAATAAGGGCAAGCGATGTACAATTAAAGTTAGTAAGTAATCGTGATTTGATTCTTAAGTTAGGTTTGGGTTTTGAGGAAATGGGGCAAGGAGTTATCAATCAAATCAAAAACAAAGATCCTCTCTTTTATTTATATTATCAGTCATTACGTGCAATAGAGGAGTCTCCCTTAAATTAGTTTTCGTTCCGGATACTTTTCCGCATAACTATAAATGTATTTCATTTCTGTTAATTAGATTTAGTCGAAGAGCGAAGCATTTCAATGAATCAAGAAATTGTAAATAGCCTAGGGGAAAAGATTGATTATGCTTTTCACGAGGGATCAAACCGAAATTATCATCTTTTAATTGTCGGGCATTCAGTCACTGGAGATATGGATGATTCTTTAGTTTTAAATTTGGCCCAAAAGGTATCGGAGCAGGGAATATCAGTTTTACGTTTCTCTTTTCCTGGTAATGGGAGTTCAGGCGGTCGGTTTGACCAATGTACAATCACCAAGGAAGTCGAGGATTTACAATGTATTGTAACGGCTGTCAAAGAACGCGGTTGGCGCCCTATTTACGCCGGGCACAGTATGGGTGCTTCCGTAGGTGCTTTGACTGCTGCGGTTGATTCTCGAATTGAACTTTTAATCTCTCTTGCCGGAATCGCCAATACAAAGAAATTTTTTGAGTCAGAATTTGCTATGCTTACTCCTGGTAAGGATAATATGTGGAACGATGAAACATGTCCATTATCTCAAGAATTTGCAGACGACGTAACTCAAATTAATAGTATTGTGCCGCGTGTGTCTGGGGTGGAAATTCCGTGGCTTCTTATCCATGGAACAAGGGATGATGTTATATCTAGTAAAGAGTCTCAGTCTTTAGTTACAAACTTCGAAAAAACCCGCGAACTTGTAGAAATCGAAGGTGCAGACCACCTTTTTTCTGGTGATGCACTTCACTTAGCTACTGAGTCGGTGATTGATTGGTTAGGCAGAAAATTACAATCCAACTAAGGTAATCAATCAGCAACACCTCATGAAAAACGGGTAACGCCTGGTACTGGAGGATTCGGAACTGCGAGTTCCATTTCCCAGTCAAAGTTTTCAGGAACGAGGGTTTCTTTAGAATTCAATGCATCGTCATAAGTGATTTTCTGACCTGTGTATGCTACCATTCTACCGAGGATTGCAACCATTGTACTGTGGGCAGCTCGTTCGCCATCATTGAATGGTTTTCCTTTTCGAATGGATTCGAATAATTCATCGTGTTCGCTTTGGTACATATCATTATTTTCTCCTCGATATCTCCATGAATTTTCCCCCGCGTCAATCATATGGCGATTTTTTGCAGAACAGCTTCCTTTTTTCCCCAGTAGTTCAAGCTCATAGCTCCCAGCCGTCCCATTTTGTTGCCTAGAGAAATGGTAACCACGTGCACCGTTTTCCCATTGATAAGCGATTGCAAAATGATCGTAAATATTACCGTATTTATCAGGGTCATTGTAAACTTGTCTACCTCCCGAACCTTCAGCGTGTGTAGGCAGTGTCTCGCCCATAGCCCATTGCATCATATCAATACAATGAACTGCTTGTTCAACGATTGAGTCACCTGAAAGCCATAAGTGAGCATTCCAATTTCTCATTTGAGCCTCGAGATCTCCCCAGCCTTCCTCGCGCTTTTTCTTCCAAACTTCACCCCCGTTATAAGTGCTGTACATTGCATTTATATCCCCTAAGGCTCCGTCCAAAATCCGTCCAAATACATCCTTTTTTGGTTGGTGGTGCCTCCAGCAAAAACCAGACATAAAACTTAAGTTTTTCTCTTTTGCCCTTTTGGCCAGTTCAATTACTTTACGAACACCTTCAGCATCAACCGCTACGGGTTTTTCAAAAAAGCAATGAACCCCTTTTTTAATAGCGTATTCCAAATGTTGTGGGCGAAAGGCGGGGGGAGTGGTTAAGATCACCACATCAACTCCAGAGTCGATGACTTTTTTGTAGGCATCAAAACCAATAAAGGTGGTGTCATCAGTAACCTGATATTTATCTCTTCCTCGAGCCTTAAGAATTCGACTTCGAAGCTTTATTCGATCTTCGAAAAGATCGCCGATAGCAGTGAGGGCAACATTAGGATCTGCATTCATGGCTTGTGCGGCAGCACCACTACCTCTTCCCCCGATCCCTACCAGGCCAATTTTGATAATTTTATCATCTTTGGCAGCATTCGCAATGTAGGGACTGGCTAGCAGGGCACCTGCGGTTAAAGTAGAACCAGTTTTAACAAAATTTCGTCGAGTAGATTGATTGTTCATAGATGTAGGTCAGTTTTATTGATATTAAGTTATTTTAAAAGCAATAAAGTAAGAAAAATTAAACTTCGTTGGTTGAGGTTGGATCTCGAAACATAAAAAAGAAAATCAATAAAACTATTCCTGCCATAATCGCGGGAAAATACCAAATTGCTTCCCAATTCATCCCGGTGGCTAGCTCTTGCTTTGAATTCCACCAACCGTTTAATTCTCCGCCAACGAACATGCCTGCCCCAAGAGTTACAAATGCGATAAACCCCTGGGCACTGGAGCGAATATCTTTGGGGGCAACTTTATCCACATAGAGCTGACCAGTTACAAAAAAGAAGTCGTAGCAAATACCATGAAAAATGACTCCCAAGTAAAGTAATGCGTGTGTTTGAGCATCTGCATTTGCAAAAAGAATATACCGTAGAACCCAGAAAAACATACCAATCATCAGCATTTTTTTCACACCAAGTTTACGAAAAAAATAGGGCACTAGTAAGAGAAAGAAAATTTCTGAAACTTGTCCGAGGGTCATTACGCCTTCTGAATTTGAAATGCCCATTTCCTTTAAAAATCCATTGGCGGACTGAAAGTAAAACGACAGTGGAATGCAGGTAAGAAATGAACAAAATATAAAAATTGCAAAGGATCGATCTTTCATCAGCCTAAACGCTTTGAGTCCCAATACTTCTCCCACAGATACAGTTTTCCCTTTCATTTTTGGAGGCGTATTGGGAAGTGAAAATGCGTATAGGCCAAGTGCGAAGGAGGCGATCGCACCAATTTCAAAAGTTCCTGATGTATTGGCAATTGAACTCCATCCATTTGGGGGTGGGTTCCCGCCTAAAAAAGCGGGCCATGAAAGATGATAAATTCCATTTTCAAAAAAACTGCTACCGACTAATATGCCCGAAGCAATCCAACCAATTGTACCAAGAGTCCGAATCGGTGGGAATTCCCTTTGTGGGTCCATCATATTCTGAAAGGACAGAGAATTTGCTAACGCCAAGGTTGGCATGTAAAAAACTAAATGTAGGAGCAAATAGGGATAAAAACTTTCCCAACTAGTAGCCTGGCCTATCATTAACAAGCTGGCTCCTCCTAAGATGTGCAGCCAGCCATACACTTTTTGGGTCGGAAAAAATCGGTCCGCTATCATTCCAACAATAAAAGGAGAAATAATTGCCGCGACTCCAGTTGCAGCATATGCAGTTCCTCGTAGGCTTGCTTCAATTTCTAAAGTACCAAGAAAGGTCCACATAGGGACATACCAGACTCCCCAAATGAAAAATTGAAGAAACATCATAATACAAAAACGAAAAACTAAGGATGTACTCATATTGGTTTTAAAGTTAACAGTATCTCCGTAAGTGCCAAGAAATAATTACATATATGCAATCATTGTTTGTGCTAAGGTTAATTCCGTATGGCTAATCAGTATTGGCTTGAATCTTTTTTGCTCCTTTTAGCTATGCAATCTTCCTTTTTTTCTCCTCCAATGTATGTTTTTTACTCTCCCGAACGAAAAGAGTAAATAGCCCCCAAATTTGCCTGACATGTTTTGGCTATATGCGACAATAATGGGGTATCAAAAAGAAAGTGTGGCGAATGGAATAAGTCAGGTTACCAAGTAATAGCATTGTATTGAAGGTATTTTTCTACTTGAAAGCAGGTTATGAAACCCCGATAAATAAATCTCTTTATTTCAACTCATAACTTCTATGCCTACTATAAAAAAATCCATTCTTTTATTGTTACCTTTATTTTGTTCTTTCCTGACAGGAGAAGACAAAAAAGTGGTCTTTGTCGCGGGAGCGAAGAGCCATGGTTATTTCTCCCATGAGCACATTGCAGGTTCCAAATTATTAGCCAGGCAACTTGATGAGGCAGATGTGGGATTACAATCTGTTGTTGTGACCGATGGCGGTTACCCTAAAGATCCAAGTGTATTTGACGATGCGGTTGCGATTGTTGTTTATTGTGATGGTGGGGGAAGGCACCTCTTAAACGCTCACCTCAAGGAGTTTGATCGTGTAATGAAGAGGGGGGTTGGCCTGGCTTGTATTCACTATGGCGTGGAGGTACCGAAGGGAGCACCCGGGGATTATTTTCTTAAATGGTTGGGTGGATATTTTGAGACCAATTGGTCGGTAAACCCGCATTGGGTCGCTGAATTTAAGTTATTTCCCCAACATCCCATTAGTTCGGGAGTAAAGCCTTTTTCAATTAAAGATGAATGGTATTATCATATGCGGTTTCGCGAATCGATGAATGGAGTTACTCCCATATTGTCCGCGCTACCATCTGCAGATACATTAAAAAGAAAGGATGGAGCTCATAGCAATAATCCACATGTAAGAGAATCAGTTTTAGAACGTAAAGAAAAACAACATGTTGCGTGGGCTTACCAACGAGGAGAAGAATACAATAATGGACGAGCGTTCGGATTTACTGGTGGGCATAACCATGTAAATTGGGGGTCTGATAATTTTCGTAAGCTTGTTTTGAATGGAATTATTTGGATTTCCAAAGCAAAAGTACCCACAGGTGGGGCCAAAGCGAGTGAGCTGTCAGTTGCTGATTTACAGGCCAATCAGGATTATCCCGCAAAAGGGTGGCCCCCAAGCCAAATTATTCAAAGCATGAAACAATTTAATGGTAAGGCACCAGTAGAATAGGAATTTGTTCAATTTATAATTTCGATCGATATTTTATACCAAAAATTTCTTTATTTATGCTGCTTTTCTTGCCAGTGAAAATAGAGCTTCAAGCTTACAGGTAAAGATTTAGTGACAGATTGTATAGAAAAGATACTATTTCTAGTACCTGAGGGACAATCTCATGAAAGAACTGATGATCTTGCTGGTCTGGCTCGTGCAGCAGATTTAATTGGTCAACTTGGAGACCCTGAGTATCTTCACAAAATCCCTGCACTTTTTTATGAATTTGAGGAACTGGGCATTAATCAATCAATGGGATGCCAAACACTGGGAAGTCTCAGGCGCGGATGACAAAATCGATTAATAGTTCGAACAAAGTGTATACGAATTAAATTTTAAAAGTAATTGATATGAAACACTGCTATTGTAATAGTAGGGTATCTTTTTTTAAGGATTTGAAAATTCCCCTATAATTCCCTATGAATAATAAAATACTTTGCGTCGATGATGAAGAATCTATCCTTAAAGGATTTCAACTAAACTTAAGAAAAGACTTTGAACTCCATATGGCTTCTAACGGAGTTGAAGGTTTGGAGGTATTCGACAGGGAAAAAGGATTTGCACTTGTGTTATCTGATATGCGAATGCCAGAGATGAACGGGGCAACAATGCTCTCTGAAATTAAGAAGAGAGATCCCGAAGTGGTCACCGTTTTATTGACCGGGCATACAGATTTTGAATCCGCAATGGCAGCAGTGAATGACGGTAATGTATTTCGTATGTTATCCAAGCCATGCCCTCCCCAAACATTAGTTAAAGTATTGCGAGCGGGGTTAGAGCAGCACGACTTAATTCGGAGTAAGCGAATATTATTGGATAAAACTTTGCGAGGAGCAGTGGATGCGCTTGCCCAATCACTTTCCACGGCAAAACCACTTTTCTTCGGAAGAGCACAACGGGTAAGGCGACTGTCCAATGAATTAGCAGAAATGCTAAATATACCCAACCGGTGGCGAGTCGATGTAGCGAGCGTTTTTTCGCAACTTGGCTATATTTCATTACCAGAATCTGTTTCAGAGGATGTTTATCATAAAAGAGATTTAAGCTCTGAAGTAAAAAAGTTGGTGAAACAGGTACCGATTGACACCCAAAACTTAATCTCCAAAATTCCCGGACTGGAAGAGGTCGATGCCATTCTGCAAAAATTAGAGATTCAACACCGATTTGAAAAAGAAGACGGCTCGGGTGTTCGTTCGCTTGCTTCTATTTTACGGGTCAGCTTAGATTTCGACTTTTATGAAGAACTTGGCCACGATCGGAGTGTAATTGTACAGACTTTAAAGAGTCGGAGTAATGATTATGACCCAATTATAACTGATTCTTTGTCCAATTTATTGGTGGTCGCTGAAAAAAAATTCCATCTCGAGGAAATACCAATTAAAGAGTTAGAAATTGGAATGCGTTTAGCTCAGGAATTAAGATTAGATGACGGCTTTCTTGATTGCATCATGCGGTGCAGATGTTGATCGACAGCTCCTCAAGGTAATTCGTAATTATAATTCCTGTTATGCGGAAAGCCCGTTTCCAAGAAAACTACAAGTCACAGTACCAGTGACTTCTTAAGAATTTTATATGTATACGCTTTGAAAGTAAGAACATATATTTGGATACTTTCATCAGCGAGTATAGGAGGTGCATTGTTAGTGGGAATTTTTGGGTGGTGGATGTTTCGTAGCACCAATCAATTAGCAAATGAACTTCACCAGGAAAGTAAATTTTCTGGGCAATCAGCCGGAGAATATTCCGATGTGAAGGATTTTTTGGAAGTTACCAGAGGAATTGTAGTATCTTTCGAAGTGTATCCCCAAAATTACGAGGGTATATTTGGGGTAACTTGGGATCGTTTTACGGCTGCTAAAATTGGACTCAATCAAATTTCTGACCAGTANCTTAAGAATTATCCTCAAAGCATGTTGGAACCTATNGCAAACGGATTAAATAATTTATCTTNGTCGATTAAGAAAATGGAAAAAATGTCGGTATGGGAAGTAACNGAAGAAGATAACGATATAAAACGTATAAATTATTTAAAAAAACAATTTAACAATGCGAGGGAAGAATTAGACCAGGGGCTTAATTTTTTGGAGCAAGCAGCGGAACAATTTTTACAGAAATCGAAATCCTCATTAGATGCGAAGCAATCCGAATTAAATCAAAAAGAAGAGAGCGATTTGATTCTTTTGTCGATTGCGAGCACTTTATATTTTTTACTCGTTACTTCGTTAGCTTTTGTCATCTATAAAAGTTTTGCGAGCCCTATTAGAAAGCTCGAGTCCGCTGCCAAAAGTTCAATTGAAGATAATCGACCGTTCACCTTAAAAGAATCAGGCCCCTATGAAATAAAGTCCTTAATTAGAAGGCTCCAAGGACTTATTCTTGGCTTAGAGTCCACCGTAAAAAAGCGCACGTCTTCCTTGCAGGCAAAGACAGTGCAATTGCAGGCTAAAACGGTGCAATTGCAGGAGGAAATGGTCCAGCGGAAAGAATTAGAAACTCAGTTAGTACATGCTCAAAAAATGGAAGCGGTGGGACAATTGGCCTCCGGTATTGCACATGAAATTAACTCTCCCTCCCAATTTGCAAATGATAATATACTATTTTTAAAGGATGCAGTAGACGGATTTATTGCAAAATTACGAGGGGAGGCACTGCACCCGACCTAAAGGAACTGCAATTTCTTGTCGAAAATGCACCTGAGGCAGTGGATCAGGCAAAAGAAGGAATCAGTCGGATTACCACAATTGTTAAGTCGATGAAGAATTTTGCCTACAAAGATGCCGAATCAGCCAAGAGGCCAAGTGATTTAAATCAGGCAATTCAATCCACTATTGTGGTTGCGACAAACGAATGGAAATATCATGCCGAATTAAAATTAGAATTGGATGAGAATTTGCCTTTTGTTCCCTGCAATATTGGAGAAATTAACCAAGTGGTTTTAAATCTTGTTGTTAATGGAGCCCATGCAATTAGAGATCGCTTTCAAGAGGCCCAAAAAGGAAACTTAAAAGTTACGACTATGCATTATGCAGATGCAGGCTGTGTGGTTATTTCAATTAATGATGATGGCGGCGGAATTCCTAAAAAAGTTCAAACCCGTATTTTCGAACCTTTTTTNACTACAAAAGAAGTCGGAGTCGGNACAGGACAGGGTTTAGCAATTGCACATAATGTAATTGTAAAGTCGCATTCCGGACAAATTTGGTTCGATACGCAGGAAGGTGTAGGAACTACTTTTTTTATAAAACTCCCGATGGATAACAAGGGAGTAGAGGATAAATAGAATGCGATTAAAAG
>JGI20154J14316_10004022_pt1 | contig 11501 bp, 10 predicted proteins | sample COG_04_FD_14316 | JGI IMG/M metagenome (IMG submission 14316) | reverse complement strand
GAATGCTTTGTGTTTCCTACATTAGTGGCATGTCCGGAAACACATTTGGAAAATCATTAGTCCTCACTACTTATGGCGAAAGCCATGGTGATCAAATCGGGGGTATTTTAGATGGCATGCCATCAGGAATTACGGTTGATACAGCAGAAGTTCAGCGGGAATTGGACCGCAGAAAACCAGGTCAAAGTTCGCTCACTACAGCGCGTACAGAGCATGATCTGGTCCGCTTTCACAGCGGTATTTTTGAAGGTAAAACAACGGGTACTCCTATTGCCTTCTCCATCTTAAACAAAGATCAGCGCAGTAAGGATTACGGTGCGCTTGAAAAAGTGTATCGCCCTTCCCATGCAGATTATGTATATGATGCGAAGTACGGTCATCGCGATCATAGAGGTGGTGGCAGATCTTCAGCGCGCGAGACAGCCTGCAGAGTCGTTGCGGGTGCATTGGCGGGCTTAGTCATTCCGGATGTTACAGTGAAGGCTTGGACTTCAGCTGTAGGTCCGGTGGAACTGAAAACGAATTGGCAACATCTAGATCTCTCGGCGGTAGATAGCCATCCTACGAGATGTCCTGAAGCATCGGTAGCGGACGAAATGGCGTCTTATATCGCACATGTTCGCGACGAAAAAGATAGTACTGGTGGTGTAATCTCAGCAGTTGCTACTGGCCTTGCAGTAGGTTGGGGAGCACCCGTTTTTGATAAACTGCAAGCAGATTTGGCCAAAGCGCTGATGGGAATAAATGCGGTCAAAGGCTTCGAAATAGGTTCGGGTTTTGCCGCGGCAGAAATGCTGGGGTCTCAACACAACGATGAAATCGGCGCCAATTTTGAAACTAAAACAAACAACGCAGGAGGAATTGTAGGCGGTCTTAGCAATGGGGCGCCACTAGAATTGCGTGTTGCTTTTAAACCTGTGGCCACCATAGGTAAAGAACAAAATACAGTGAATAGCGATGGAAAATCTGTTTCGCTTACGGCAAAAGGTAGACACGATCCCTGCGTAGTACCACGTGCGGTTCCCATTGTAGAGGCAATGATAAAATTGGTCCTTGCTGATCACTACTTAAGAAATCTAAAATATACTCGATGAAAAAACCGTCACTACCTGTACAAATCATAATAGGTCTAGTCTTAGGGATTCTTTGGGCATTGCTTAGCTCTTCAATGGGCTGGAGCGATTTTACCATCGATTGGATCGCACCCTTTGGGACCATATTTATCAACCTATTGAAACTCATTGCCATTCCTTTGGTATTGTTTTCAATCATCGCGGGTATAGGGAATCTGAGTGATACAGCAACATTGGGTCGTATGGGGGTTAAAACTTTAGCCTTGTACATAGGTTCTACGGTGCTCGCTGCAGCCATGGGGATGTTTATTGCGAATACGTTTAACCCAGGAAAGCAGGCATCTGAGGAGCAATTAAAGATCAACCGACTCGCTTATGAATTGTGGGTAAATGAGAGCGAAGGGGTCGAATATTTTGATGATATCCGATTATTGAATGATCCGACCATGGCCACCTATCTTACCGATGCACAAAGCGCCTTAGCGGAGCAGCAAAGCAACGAAGAGCTCAATGCTAAAATGTCCGTATTGAAGAATAAGAAAGAGACGGGGCCGCTCCAATTCTTCGTAGATATGGTGCCTTCGAATATTTTTCTGTCCTTCAACGACAGCCTAATGCTTCAAGTCATCTTCTTCGCCATCTTCTTTGGTATTGTTATGGTCATGCTGCCCAATGCTCAAATGCAGCCGGTCGCAGCCATCATCAACGGATTCTCAGACATCTTTATTAAAATGGTCGATGTGGTTATGAAGGGTGCTCCGTTCTTCGTTTTCGCACTACTCGCAGGGAAACTTGCAGAAATGGCTGGCGATGAACCCGGCCGATTGGTTGAGATTTTCAAAGCACTAGGTGCCTACACAGGCTATACCATATTAGGACTGCTCATCATGATTCTGTTGCTTTATCCGGCCGTTATTGCATTTTTAGTCCATCGTAAAACGAATATGGGTTATTGGAAAAGCTGGGGCTACTTTATGCGTGGAATTCGTCCTGCCCAGTTGCTGGCTTTTTCCACGAGTTCAACGGCGGCAACGCTTCCCGTAACCATGGATTGTGTTCGTGATAATTTAGGCGTTGATGAAGAGATCGGTTCTTTTGTATTACCTGTGGGCGCTACCATCAACATGGACGGAACCGCCTTGTATCAGACTGTGGCTGTAATTTTCATGGCCCAATTCCACATGATCGATCTCAGCCTCGGTCAACAAGCTACGATCATTCTAATGGCGACATTAGGCTCCATTGGCGCTGCTTCTGTACCTTCTGCCGGAATGATCATGCTCATCCCCATTCTCGAGAGTGTGGGTCTAAACCCAGCGTGGATCGCAATTATTTTCCCGGTCGATCGCATTATAGATATGGTGCGTACGGTATTGAATCTCACGGGAGATGCTTCTGTAAGCACCATCATTGCGTTGTCGGAAGATAAATTTAAGGTAGTCGACCAAGCGGAACTGTAATGCGTAAGGTACTTTTATTACTCATTATACTGGCGAGTTCATCACTCTCGGCCCAGCTGGGCAAGGCAGAATTAGGGGATTATTGTGGTGACGATCACGCCAGTCCTTCCCGTCAAATTCAAAAGGGTTTGCAAGCTTTGAATAAAGGCGATTACCCCAACGCAGGGGTCTACATTGGTGCGGCTCTGCGTCAAAATGAAGCGGACCAACACGCATTGTACTTGAGAGGTGAATGGGCTATGCGAACGGGTAAATTCCCCGTTGCCGAGGGCAGTTGGAAGCGACTGGTGAAACGCTGTCCCGGATATAAACCCGATTTACTTTTTTTCATTGCCACATTAGCTATTGAAGCAGGCAGACCTGAAGAGGCAGAGCGCTATCTGGAACAATGGTTTCAAAGAGACGATAGAGAATTAGGCTATGAGAAAGAAGCTGAAAAAATGCTATCAGAAATAAACTTAAAAGAGTACTTCCTTGCGTCTCCCGTGCCATTTGATCCAAAGCCCGCCCGCAATGTAAATACAAGATGGGATGAGTATCTGGCAGCATTAACTCCAGACGGATCTACCATGTATTTTACCCGCCGCAGTAAAAAGAAGAATAAATACGACGGACCGGGCGCTCAGGTGAGAAGCGTTGAGGAATTTAGTAGTGCCGCGTCCACTGGTGAGCATCAGGGCATGCCTGCTTTCGAAGAAGGGACAGCCCTAGAAGCTCCATTTAATAACCAGTACAACGAGGGTGGCCCGTCTATAACAGCGGATAATAGATTCATGGTATTCACCATTTGTGAGCGCAATCCTAAAACTGGGGTACGGAATTGCGATTTGTATTATACTTCCTATGAATACGGCGGGTGGAATGGTATTCGTCCCATGCCGGAGGAGATTAACCGACCTGGAAGTTGGGAAAGTCAACCTTCCATAAGTCCTAACGGAGACGTTTTGTATTTCACTAGCGATCGTGTAGGCGGATACGGCGGTTTAGACCTGTATCGCAGTGCAAGAGATGCCAACGGAAATTGGGGCGTCCCAGAAAACTTAGGAGCTGCGGTGAACACGAAGAAAAATGAAAAGAGCCCCTTCATTCACCCGGATAGTGAAAGTCTGTACTTCGCCTCAGATGGTCATCCTGGTATGGGTGGGTACGATTTATTCAAAATTCAAGTTGTGCAGCGGAGCGCGCTATGGGGCAAGCCAATGAATTTAGGCTATCCCATCAATACAGAAGGCGATGAAATAGGTTTGATGGTTACTTTGGACGGTCAGAAAGCCTACTTTGCTTCCAATAAGATCAACCAATCCAATGGTTGGGATATTTACTTTTTTGATTTATACGAAGCCGTTCAGCCTGAAGAAGTAGTATTCGTTAAAGGCCAATTAATAATTGATCAATTCGCTTCTGACGAAGATCCAAAAGTCCTTTTGAAAAATAGTATGACTGGCGAAAGCCAACAACTGCAATTGAGTCGCGATGATAATAGCTTCGTGGCGGTAGTTAAAAAAGAAGAAGCCCAGCAGGTTTTGCTCCAGCTTGAGGCCAAAAAAGCCGCATTTAGTGCGGCACCCATTCGTTTAGCTCCTAATCTTGATGCAGAAGGCGTGCTCCAAAATGAAGTGTCTATTGAGTTAGAACACAAAGACTTGGAATCGGGTGAGGCTTATCTCATACCGCACATCCTCTTTGAAACAGCCTCTGATCGATTGGATGCGCAGAGTGAATTATTGATTGCTTCCTTTGCACAATATCTTTTGGGAGCACCTAGTCTCCGCGTTCAGATACAAGGCCATACGGACAATGTCGGTGACGCTAGTGCGAATCTTGATTTATCGAAGCGTCGAGCGAAACGGGTAGCCGAGACCATAATTGACCTTGGTGTGAGCGCGAATCGCATTAGCCACGGCGGTTATGGCGAAAGCAGGCCAGTGGCTAGCAATGATTCTGAAGTGGGTAGGTCCCAGAATAGGAGAACGGTCTTTGTTGTTACTGCATTATAAAACGAGGGAGGAGCCAAAAAAAATCCCCAACTGCGCTGCAATTGGGGATTTCAATGTGTTCTGTGGTCGGTCTAGTAACGACGCTCTTTAATACGAGCAGCTTTACCAGTAAGCTCACGTTGGTAGAAGATACGTGCACGACGCACTTTACCTTTCTTGTTGATTTCGATTTTCTCTATCGCAGGAAGATTCACTGGAAAAATACGCTCAACACCTACGTTACCGCTCATTTTACGTATAGTAAAAGTTTCAGTAACGCCTGAACCTCTGCGCTGTAAAACAACACCGCGGAAGAACTGTGTACGTGTTTTTTCACCTTCGGTGATCTTGTAGTATACCGTAATGGTATCACCTGCTGCAAATTCTGGAAGGTCTTTCTTGCCTACGAATTCGTCTTGTACAAACTGGACTAAATCCATGAGTATAAAAATTAACTATTACCGTGGGCCAACATTCACAACTCTTGCCAGAGGTTGACACTCAGTCCCCTTTCGGGACGGCGAAATTAGTAAATAATTTCTGATTAAAACTGCTCGCGACCTGCAAAGTGGAAATCACCCTCGATTTGAGCGTTTTCGGCACTGTCAGAACCGTGTACAGCGTTTTCACCGATACTTTTTGCAAAGCGTGCACGAATAGTACCTTCTGCAGCTTCAGCAGGGTTGGTTGCACCGATAAGCGTACGGAAATCTTCAACCGCATTTTCTTTTTCAAGAATTGCTGCAACGATAGGACCTGATGTCATGAATGCAACAAGTTCGCCGAAAAACGGACGCTCGCTGTGAACGGCGTAAAAGGCTTCAGCATCTGCTTTTGACAACTGAGTCAGTTTCATTGCTGAAATACGGAATCCTGCTTCGTTGATTTGGTTTAAGATTGCTCCAATGTGACCGTCGCGTACAGCGTCCGGCTTAATCATTGTTAGGGTCTTAGTTCCTGCCATTTTATTTGAGTTTTTCTAAATTTCGGACCGCAAAGGTACACTTTTCTTGCACCTTTGTTGTAGACTTACAACACTATGAAAGAAATTAGACTTGACGGTTTTACCGAAGCATTGGCTAAGAGCAGCAATATTGTGATCACGAACCATACGAATCCAGATGGAGACGCTATGGGAAGTGCACTCGCTTTAGCCCATGTATTGAAAGGTTTGGGAAAAAACGTGAGTGTGATTGTGCCTAATCCGTATCCGAAGTTTTTGTGGCACTTGCAAGGCAACGATGCTGTCATGATTTACAGCAACGGGAAAAAATTGGCCAACCGAAAGATTGCAGAAGCAGATATGCTCTTTCATCTAGATTACAACGCCTACGGTCGAGCTGCAGATATGGAAGAGGCGTTAAGGAATGCAACGGGCAAAAAGGTGATGATTGACCACCACCAGCAACCTGAAGATTGGCCTGATTTTATGTACAGCGATACTTCCATGAGTTCCACTTGTCAAATGATTTATGAGTTCTGTGAAATGTACGATTGGACCGGACACTTAGATAAAGGCAGTGCTGAATGTTTGTATACCGGAATAGTTACCGATACAGGTAGTTTTAAGTACAGCGCAACATCGTCTAGAACGCACGAAGTAGCGGGTAAGTTATTAGATTTAGGTGTAGAAAGTCAAGAAGTTCAAAACAGTATTTTCGATGCGCAACCTATTGCACGATTGCGCCTGTTGGGTGCGATGCTTGATCAATTGGAAACGAACGCATCCGGCACTATTGTTCTATTGTACCTCAGTCAGTCGCAATGCGAATCGCTGGGCTATGAAAAGGGAATTTCGGAAGGTTTTGTGAATTATGGATTGAGCATCGAAGGTGCACAGATGACGCTATTTATGCGTGAAGAAGAAGGTGTTGTGAAATTGTCGCTTCGCAGCAAAGGAATAATCGATGTGAATGAAATTGCCCGTACATCGTTTAATGGCGGTGGGCATAAAAATGCAGCAGGAGGGAAGCTAGAAATGGCATTGCCCGAAGCTTTGGCATACGCTAAGAAGGTATTCGCATGGGACTAAAAGCAGGAGTCATCGGAATCGCCGTGCTCTTAGCCGGTTGTGCAGAACGCGCTGAACCGGCAGTGGAAGCGCCGCAAATGAATGCAGTTGAGCGCAATAGAATGTATTTAGCGCAGGAGCGCGAAATGCTCAAAGACTATATAGATACGCATGAATTGATCGGTATCGTCCGGGATGGTTATGGCATGTATTCGTTATCCATGTTGCCTGGAACGGGAATGATTGCGGAGATGGGCGATGAGGTTATTTACCAAGCCACGGTCTATCTGCTCGATGATAGTGGGGTAGGCCAGTATACAGATACCGTGGAGTTGGGTTACAGCCAGATTGATATCGGACTGCATGAGGCCATTTCTGGAATGAAAGAAGGGGAAAAGAAGCTCGTTCTTATCCCCTCGTTTTTAGCTCGTGGATTGGCGGGTGATTTAGACAAAGTACCCCCGCAAAGTCCGCTTCGTTATGATTTGCGACTTATCCAGGTAAACCGCTGATTTGTAGTGCAGCTGCCGGATGTGCATCCAGCGCTTGCATGACAATAAAAATAGTTTGAAATTGTTTATGCCCTTCGTGCTGGCCTTCTAGTTCGATAACTACACGTCCTTGGGCTGTGCGGTCCAAACTAGCGACTTCCATGTATGTATATTGATCAACCCAGATGCCTTGCAGCGTTCCTGCGGTAAAATTTGTGGCCATTGCCTCGCCATATACGGTTTCACTACCGTCGCGAAGTTCAATTTTTGTTACAAAAACCTGATCATCAACAAAAGTGAGGTAAAGCTGCTCATACGTATCTACGAGATCATAGTTTCCTAAGGTTTCGTGATCGTAGAACTCATAACTGTTCACCTCGAAAGAAGTCTCATCCACAAATTCAAACAACCCTTGATCAGCAATGACGTGCGCTTCTTCTGTACAGCTTTGAAGGCCTAAAGTGAGAAGAGCGGCGAATAAAATTTTTACGGTTGCTTTCATAAGTAGAGTATGTTATCTCTTTAACACCCCTAAGTTAACATAAAATTTACATTGAAAACAAATAAAGTTTACATTTAATTAACATGAGGCTTGTTAGATGTAAGTTTTGAATCACCATTTCTGCGTAGTGGGCTGTTTAGTCTGTGAAAGTTTTCATAATTGGTATTCGCTCGCTTTCGAATAGCACAAGGAATACTACCTTTGAGCTTCTTGAATTTAAACGTCATTCAAATGATAAGAACCTATTTATTTGCAGCTGTTGCTGCCATTACATTATCAAGTTGCGGAGGCAATAAAGTCACTGTCAACGATGAGACCATCACCTTAGAAGATGGGATTTACGCAAAATTGGAAACGACTATGGGAGACATTCTCATTGATTTTCATGAAGATTTAGTGCCAATGACGGCTGCCAATTTTATTGCACTAGCTGAGGGCAACCATCCCGAGGTAGCAGAAAAATATCAGGGTAAGCCGTATTACAATGGAACATTATTCCACCGTGTTATCAAAAACTTTATGATACAAGGTGGTGATCCAGACGGAACAGGTTCTGGTGGTCCAGGTTATGCGTTCCCCCAAGAAATCAACGAAGAGTTACGCCATGATAAAGCGGGTGTCGTAAGTATGGCGAATGCGGGTCCAGGTACAAATGGGTCTCAATTTTTTATCACACACAATCCTACGCCGCATCTTGATGGCGGGTACAACATTTTCGCTCAGGTTTTAAGCGGACAAGATGTTGTTGCGGCTATGGGCGAAGTAGAAACTATGGCTGCAGATCGTCCAGTTGAAAAAGTAGTTCTTCAGAATGTTCAGATTATTCGCGTAGGCAGCTTAGCGAAGAACTGGGACGCGCCGGCAGCATTTACTGCTGGGAAATCAGCTGTAGCAGATGCGAAAGCGGCAGCGGCAGCGGTAATCGAAAATGAGATTGATGCGGCGTACCCTGAAGCAACGAAGTCTGAGACAGGATTACGTTACATTATAGAAACGTTTGGTGACGGTCCTAAGCCGGAAATTGGTCAGATGGTTCGCGTGCATTACGCAGGTTATTTGATGGACGGCACCTTGTTCGACAGTTCCATAAAATCAGTAGCGCAAGCGAATGGTAAGTACGACGAGCGTAGAGAGCCTTATGAGCCCTTCCCATTACAGTACGGTCCCATGGCTAGAGTGATCGAGGGCTGGAAGGAAGGCATCCAATTATTAAATGTGGGAGGTAAAGCGAAACTCATCATTCCTCCTTACCTCGGCTACGGCGCACGTGGTGCGGGAGGTGCCATTCCTCCAAATTCTAGTCTCGTCTTTGACGTCGAAGTAGTTTCAATCGAAAAATAAATCAAGGGCCCCGCACGGCGGGGCCTCATCTTTTTTAATATATAAGCATGGAAAACGGTATTTACGCCAAAATCGCTACACCCAAAGGAGCGATAACAATCAAACTAGAACACGAAAAAACACCGATGACGGTGGCCAATTTTGTGGGTTTAGCAGAAGGTACAATTGAAAACAACGTGACTGAAAAGGGAACGCCTTACTATGACGGTCTTACCTTTCACAGAGTGATTGCAGATTTCATGGTTCAAGGTGGCGATCCTACAGGAACCGGCGCCGGCGGCCCAGGCTACCAGTTCGAAGATGAAATACACCCAGAATTAACGCACAATAGACCTGGAACGTTGTCTATGGCAAATGCCGGTCCTGGAACAAACGGTTCTCAATTTTTTATTACCCACGGCGCAACGGACTGGCTAGATGGTAAGCATACTGTTTTTGGCTACGTAATTGAAGGTCAAGATGTTGTGGATGCTGTTGCTCAGGGAGATGCCATGGAAAAATTAGAAATTATTCGCGTTGGTGAAGAAGCTCAAAATTGGGATGCAAGCTCCATGTTCACTACGGCAAGAAGTAAGGCCGAAGAGGCCGCTAAGGCAGCTCAAGAGGCAGCAGATGCAGCCATTCAGGGCCTTAAAGATCAGGCAGAAACCACTGAAAGTGGATTGATGTACATCCTTGAAGAAGAAGGTAATGGACCGAAGCCTACAGCCGGACAACAGGTTGATGTTCACTATGAACTAAAATTGGTGGACGGCACGGTAGTGGATTCTTCATTTAGTCGTGGAACACCACTTCAAATCCCTATTGGTGTAGGTAAAGTGATTCCGGGATGGGATGAAGGCATTATGTTATTGAATGAAGGTGCTAAAGCAACTTTGATCGTTCCTTCGGAATTGGGATATGGTGCTTCAGGTGCAGGCGGTGTTATCCCACCAAATGCGACGCTAATCTTTAAAGTAGAGTTAGTAAAGGTCGGCTAAGCGCCTGCTATAGCTATAAAACAGACCACCCCGCGGCTTGCCGCGGGGTGGTTTTTTTTTGTTTTTACAAAGTAAAAACGACGTGCTCCTAGAAGAGGTTTTTAATCAAGCGTTGTACCAATTTTGCCTTTATACTTGTGTAGGGTGGGGCTAGAATTTTATTGACCGGGACCCCCCACTGGTAAAATGCGCTTCGTGTGTTGGTGAATTCTAAAAAGCCTGCGTGTCCATTGGTTTTACCAATACCGCTATGTCCAGTGCCTCCGAAAGGCAGGTAGTTGTTTGCGATTTGCAGTAAACTCATATTCACTGCAGTTGCACCTGCGCGCGTTCCTTGTTGTATAGCCCTAATGTTTCGTTTGCTCTTGCTGTAGATGTAAACCACCAAAGGGTGTTCTCGAGAATTGATTTCCAACAATGGCTGCGTTAGGTCCGTGTAACTAAATACAGGTAGGAGCGGGCCAAAGATTTCTTCTTTCATTAATGCACCTTCCTTCGAAGGGTTGATAAAGACGGCCGGAGAAATCTTGCGTTGTTCCGCATTGGTAACACCTCCGATAAAAGGAGTGCCAGCTTCTTCGGTAGCTTCTCTGAGCATATCGGAGAGTCGTTTAAAATGCTGATCGTTCACTATACGCACATAGTCCTTACTTAGGGTAGGGTCCTCGCCGTATTGTTGGGAAATGACTTTAGCGACACCGCGCTTAAAATCTTCCAGTTTTCGCGCATGCACGTAGATGTGATCGGGAGCAATGCAGATCTGTCCTGCATTCGTAAATTTCGCCCATGCGACGCGCTGTCCAGCTTCAAATGCATTGGCCGTCTCATCCACAATCGTTGGACTTTTTCCGCCCAATTCTAAGGTCACACTGCACAGGTATTTGCTTGCCGCCGCCATCACTATTTTACCTACGGCCGTTGAGCCGGTAAAAAATATATGATCAAAGCGTTCTTTTAGTAACGCGGTAGATACATCTATGCCTCCTGTAACCACGCTTGCTTCTTCTGGTTTGAAAATATCTGCAACTAATTCGGCTAGAGCTGCAGCGGTTTTCGGCGTATGTTCAGATGGTTTTAAGAGAACAGTATTTCCAGCCGCGAATGAGGAACATAAAGGATGAAGCGATAAGAAGATAGGGTAATTCCATGGTGCGATGACCATGGTGCTGCCTTTGGGTTCAGGTTGGGTATAAGAAGAGGATCCAAAAAGGAATAACGGGGTTTTTACTTTTTGCGGTGTAGACCAACGTTTTAAGTTTTTGCGAATGATCTTTAGATTATCCAATGTTGGGAAAATCTCAGTTAAACCGACTTCTACTTGGCTTTTACCAAAGTCCTCGTGAAGGGCTTTGGCCAATTTCTCTTGCCATGGACCTTGCAACGCACGGCGCAACTGGTCCAATTTCTGTAGCCGGTATTTTAAACTAGTACGGGCTTGTACTGGAGCATGGGCGCGTTGTAGGGCGATTATTTGATCTAGGTTCATCGTTTTTCGTACAAATTGTCCGGGCCGTCGACGGGGCTGTTGTAAAACATTAAATAGGGCGGGCAATACACTATTTGACCCCAAAGCGTGCTCACGGATGTGTCTAAATTTAACGAAAAAGAGTACCAACTGTTCTCTAAGGACCAATTTCCTTCATACCATACAGTATCAGCACCATTCA
>JGI20154J14316_10004014_pt1 | contig 11519 bp, 14 predicted proteins | sample COG_04_FD_14316 | JGI IMG/M metagenome (IMG submission 14316) | reverse complement strand
CTTTGTTGGGTCTTGTTATGATGGAAAGAGAGTGTTTAGGGCTTTAGAAGAGAAGGATGTGGGAGATGGTCTTTGTATGAAGGTATTGTCCAATACTATTTGTGAAATTACTAAACGGTATGAGTCTACAACATATCATAACGATGAAACTTGCCTTGGTTATGCAATCGATGTCTATCAGGACAGCATTAATAATCAGATCCGCGAGTATCTAGTAAACTTTAGTTACTTGGAGTCACGGTTGGCTGAAAGAGGAATAAGACCAGTTTCAACGAGGGAGGCTCAAGGTTTAGGGCTACTCGGAGGCATTGTTCCGTTCGCTGACATCTTCCAACAAGTACAACTCAAGGTAGCAAATGATGCTCGCTTTAAGAAGAATATTGGTTCTACGCTTGATATGACTGATCAGGAACGCAAGGTGTCATTCTTGAATAATATGTTTGCGTTCAAGAAAGCAACAGCACGCCGCCGGAAAGGTGTGAAAAAGCTAGTTATCGTGGAATAAACCAAAGGACATAGACATCACGACATCAACTCTTGTATTATGTCACGATTCAGCTTACCCAAGTTTCAATCTTATGAAAATGATACTACCCTAACGCTATTATCCGATCGTCCCTCTTTTTGCTTGAATCCTTCACTGAAGGCCCATCTGAATACTATGAAAGGCTGTATTGACAAATTTCCCGATGCATGGGACTCTGTCAAACGGTTAACAAATCCATATGAATACATACATACACATCCCCCACAGACAAGACAGTCTGTGGCCAAAAAGAATCCCTGTTCGCGAGCCTACTTCAAAATGATTGAGCTCATCAAATACACATCACTCAATCCCAAAGAGGGGGTGGTATCTTTTCACCTTGCAGAAGGGCCGGGTGGATTTATTGAGGCACTGATAGATTCGAGACCAGGGATGCCGGACAAACACTATGGAATGACACTGTTAAGCAATGATAGTAATGTACCTGGATGGAGTAAGGGTCATTATTTCCTTAGTGAAAACCCTGAACGCGTGGAGATAGTTACGGGTGTAGATGGAACTGGAAATATTTTTAGTTGTTCTAATCTCATCGGGTTATTAGGTGACTTGTCAGCATCGTGTGATCTGATAACTGCTGATGGTGGAATTGACTTCTCCGCGAACTATGCCGATCAGGAACTTACGGCATTTCCTCTTATTCTAGCCGAAATTTGTTATGCATTATGTCTGCAAAGAGAAGGGGGTACCTTTGTTATAAAGATGTTTGATACCGTTCTCTCTCAGACGGCTGATATCATTAACATTCTATGTACACACTACACAGATGTCACAGTGCACAAACCGTGTACTAGTCGTGCCGGGAACTCTGAAAGATATCTGGTTTGTAGAGGATATCGGTGTGCTAGTAGATCTGCAACAGTAGATGGATCTATTGCTATACTCAAGCAGTTATGCGATGGGACTGAAATAACTTCTCTAGGGAACCCGATGCCGTGTATGCTGGAGGCATGCATTAGAGAGATAAATTGTACAATTGGACAAAGACAGCTAGAGAACATGGCAGAAACATTTGACTTCATTCACACTCACAAGAAGTCATCTCAGGATAAACTTGTAGATACACATATTTCTATATGTGTGCAATGGTGTAAGGACCATAAAATACAACATACTATACGCGAAAGGTCTAATGTATTCTTGGGAAGAGGGACTTGACTGAATAGTGGAGAGAAATACTGTCTAACTGTACAATATACACATGGGTGCTGAACAATCTGCCATGGCGAAAGACCTTGGTAAAAAAGGTGCTAGAAATCCAGAGGGGCTCAGAAAGGCAATTAATGAGATTGCAGCTCAATATATTCTTACAAGTGACTTTCAGAGGATCAAAGATCTCTCTACTGAGGATACATGCAATAAGTTAGTTATAATGACATCAGACCTAATATCAAAGCATCTCGATGATACAGAAGTAGAGTATCTTGTACAGCATTTAGATAGCTCAGGAACTCCCATAGACAAGACTGTACGTGAACGCTTGATTTTCTTCGATAAATCAGATGCTCAGGGGGTAGATCCAATAATGGGAGTGCAATCAAGAACTAAAAAAACAAGAATGTGTGTAGGTATTGCTCAGTTCTATGTGAAGGTGTTTAATCTCTTTGCTGCAATTACTGGAACTATTAATCCACAGCTTTCTTACACAGACCCTCGTACACAGAAAACCACTGTGGTAAGCTTGCTTAATAAGAACAAAATCCCAAATGGAGTCGACTATAGGCGTGTCTACAATAGTTTCTGTAGCCAGAGGATAGGTGCTCTTTTTACTCCTGATGCGTCACAGAATGACACAGTCGCGGGTGTCATCACAATACGCCCTCGTGTTTGCCAGTTAAATGAAGAGATAACAAAGGCGAGTACACAAAAAGGTTCTGAATGTAAAGGTCCCGATGGTTATCCGATTGCTGGTGCATGCTTAAGTAAAGAATCAGGAATGCCTGAGTTAGAGATGTTGTATATGGATGTATACAACTATCAAACAGGTAAGTATGATAAAATGTCTCCTGAGTCCAAGGTAGCATACCAACAGGATGTTGCTGTTATGTGGGAGGTATTCACCGGACGCTCTCTCGCAAGCGATCCCACTTATTCGGGAAAGATTAAGAGATTTAGTCAGATACCACTTGCTGAGCTTTGGAGGAGTTCTATGTGCGACCAAGATAAACCGAAAGATAGTTTTAGTCCATCGAAGACTGCACCGGATGGGTCATTACAAATTACACTACCTATGCCTACAATCCCATGGAGACAATTATCATCACAACAACAGGGTGGAGTGAGACGGCGAAAAAATAAGCTTACTAGAAAAGGTGGGCGAAGAAAATCAAGGAACACTAGGAGTAAACGAGGAGGTAGTCGCGACCCAAGCACAGGTGTTTACCGAAAGACATATGTTGGGAATATTAAGACCCAGGTCTATTCAGCATATGCAAAACATATCGCTGCAATGATGTCCGCTGCAGAAGCACAAGAGACTGCCCTTTTAAATATCCTGAACAGAGTCTTCAGTACAACCAATGAACAAGGGAGTACAGTTCGTAGAATCAATCCATCTATGACATATGCATTGTTAGATGATGCAATAACTATGACTCGTAAAGGAATTGTTGCATTGTACCAAGATTGTGAGAAGAACTACCAGAAGGGGGTCAATCTCCTTGATGCTATTATTGAGTATCAGTACGCAGAGACTGCGAAAAGACGTAATGAGAACCTTATGAAACAACTAGCAGCTGAGTAATCTCCGATAAAAACAATGAAATTTCAAACCGCGGTCATCATCCAACTAACTCAGCTAACTGTTTTTTCTCAGAATAGGTTATAACAGATGGCTGGATTTAGAAGTAGAAAACGCACTGGAGGCAAAATAACTAAGACTGCGGCTAAGTCGTACCGTCGGCATCGTCGAGCTTCTCATTGCCACAAAAAGTCGCTCAGTAGGTGTACTGCTGCTCCTGGGTGTGGCATAGTAAAGAAGTCTAAAAGGTCGAAAGGCTACTGTCGGAAGTATAAAAATACTAGGCGTCGTGGAGGTCGGGGACGTCGTGGCGGTTCATCATGTTCTAGACATCCTGATACTGTAACAGGTGGTAGAAGGCGACATAGAACCCGCGGTCGCCGTGGGGGAGGTCTTTCTCCATTGAGTCCTTTTTCATTAGACTCTAGCAGTAGTGCTAGTCCTGACGTATCCGGTCATTGGGGTTCAATAGTCCCAGGTGGACCAGGAAATCAGGGATCCCCACCAACAGCAGCACACGAACTCTCGTCTCCTGGAATGCACGCACTGCAGGTTGGTGAAGGAGCAAGTGGTGCTACGGCTCTAACCGATCCACTTCGTCCAAAGCCATACGGCGGTGAGGTCCTTCCATATGCATTCGTCTAGGAACCATAATATGTAAGAAACGTAGTTGACATAACATAGCAAATATGTTATGTCGGAAGAGGTCTGTAGGCAAGAGAAAAGAGAAATGAATGGATTGGGAACTAAACTCAAACTCGATAGGGGCGGAAGTACTTGTGTGGGCGGCATTTATTACGGTTATCGGATGTATAGTTGGACGTTTATCCTGTGCGTGTTGTTGCCCTAAGCATGCTTGCTGCGACAGCTGATCTACAGTAACCCATTCTATGACATACATTAGATGTATTCATCCCCTGCTCAATATAGCCGATAGCTTCAATACCAAATGCGGTCATTTCCACACATTGAACAGCGGAGGGTCCACTGAGACCACGACACATAGACTGTACGTATTCAAGGACAGTCTCCGTAGCATTTAGAGCACTCTGAGATGAGCCCTCAAAGCAGGAAACAGCATGTTCGCAGGCCGTGCAGTTTTGTTGCATACATGAACCAGGGAACAGTTGCGACTGTTCATCGATCGGAAAGCCACAGCATCCGTACTGCGTACCCATACATCCACCGATGCGTGTTTGTGGTGTTGATGATGGTGGTGATGGTTGAAAGAATTCACAGTAGTTGATTGGGTATACAGGGGTGTGTCGGGTAGTGGGTGCTCCGAGAGCCGATGCAATGATTGAGGATGCGATGAAGGTAAGAGTGAGCATGATAATGCTACTTTTATCCTGGTCCAAATCAGGATCAATTTTCCCTTATAAGTGTTTTTTGGAGGAGAATAGCATATCTATATCGTAAACATTCTTAGGAGGGTCACGTTTAGTGCTATTATCTCCCCCCCCTTCAGGTTTTGTCCCTTTTGGTTGTATAACCTCTCCAAATCCATTAACACGCTTTCCGGTAGCTTGTTTAATTTTCTCGCGTTCTTTAACATGCAAATAGTGTTCCCATGAGACAAATAAGAGATTCGGATAGGTATATGACACAATAAATCCGTTCTTCCTGAGTGTAGTAATCAAATACTTTGTACAGTCGGTTACGTTGTAACGAGGTATACCTATTACCATTTCCGGTATCAAATAGAAACAATACCGACCATTTTTCCAGTTTCTCGAAGCAAGTCGGATCCGCTTATGGACTCGACTGAGGATCTGTTGATAGACCAGTTCCTGACATTCGAGAGAAGCTAGTTCAGAATCATAGAGACTATCAAGAGATAGCTTCTCAGGTTGTCGTTCAAGTCCACTATTGGGTTCCATTAATAAGGAGCTAGAAATTTGAACCTACAAAATACTACACTTATGCAACATCTAGTACTTAGTGGTGGACTTGAGAATGGTTTAGTAGAAATAGGAGTTCTCTCATCATTAGAAGAGAACGGTTCTCTTGTGATGAAGAATATCGAAAGTGTATATGCAACTTCAATTGGTGTTACGGTCGCTGCGTTTCTCTGTCTAGGAATGTCACCAGAGAGAATAGGTGATTATCTAGTTCATAGACCTCTATACAAAGATCTCAAGAATGCATGTCAAGTAGATAGAGGTTACCCTAGAAAGGGTCTTCTCTCGGGGCTATTTTTTAGAGACTTGTTCAAGAATGTATTACTATCCGCAGACAAGAGTGTCGACATGACATTAGGCGAGCTACATTCATACTCGGGAATTGAGCTTCATGCATTCACAGTAGCAGTAGATAGACTAGAACTTGTTGACTTGAATTGGCAGGATACGCCAGACATTCCTGTTTGGAAAGCAGCACACATGAGTGGTGCCTTTCCGGGTCTATTTGAACCGGCATACTGGAATGGTCGCACGTTTGTTGACGGTGGTATTAGGCGGAATTTCCCTCTACCCGAGTGCATGCGTGATCACCCAGCGCCTCAGTCGATATATGGAATAACTGTAGATTCAGGTGATCTCCCTATTCCCTCCCCTAATGGAGAGGAAAATACTATGATTGAGTACCTCCAGGACTGGGTGCTTAATGTTATGGCGATTGTATCTTACCCTCCCGAAGAAACACATGAAGGTGTTATTATAATGCATATTCCATCACGCGGTGACACTAATCGCATAGCCACTATCATAACTGCAATTGAAGATCAGGAGGTGCGGCGTGAACTTGTTAACTTTGGAAAAAGTCTGGTGAATGACTAATGAGGTATATAATTGGTAAATGGGCTACCATTGCAGAAAGATTGGTTATTACTAATATTTTTATGGGAGCAGTTTTTGCTACAATATACTATTATATAAATCAGGCAGTAACCAGAGGTCTCATTGTAAAGGCTATACAGTCCTCCAGAAAAAATGACACTATGTCAGTTGATGTAATGGAATTCATAAAGAATGATCTACGTGGGAGAAAACTTGTAACGCAAGTAGAGAAGGAAGGGAGAACTCTATCAGATCATATATTGATACCCATTATGGATCCAGATCCATGGCTACATCTTGAAGACCGCAGAACACACAATTGGATGTGGTGGTTTTTAAAGAGCATGCTCATACAGTCGGGAATGGGTGCTGACATGGGTAAAGTTTCAAACAAACATAATATGTTCCAGATAATCCAAATAGTTGAGGTTCTATTGATTAATGTATATATGATCTCCCTTTAACCTAGAGTCTTATCTACAAACGCCTGAATATTTTCGGCGTTTGGTTTGCCATCAAATACATACGTTGAGCCATTATAGACAATAATGATTGTTGGATATTCTTCGATGTTGTTAGAATCTGCAGCACCTGGTTCATCTTCACAGTCCACCTCACTCATCTGTATTTCAATACCGTTTACATAAGTGGAGTTAAGCTCTTCTTTTAGTGGAAACCATGCCTCAAGAGCACCCTTACTATATGGACACCATGAAGCATAAAACATTGTAAGTGTTGCATATGGTTTATTGCTCTTGTCGCTAGAGACAAATTCATTGTTTTCTGAGTATGTTGGTTTAATACTCGGCATGATGAATTTGTTATTAACATAGACTGCTACGACACCTAGTGTGATAACGGTGATCGCTGCGTACAATGCCCATTTACTTAAAATAGCATTGCGGATACTCTTGAGAAGATCATAGATCATACTGTGATGATTGATTAGACTATTTGATTGCTGCTTAAACGTACCGAATGATGTAATGTTACTGATGATAACAACAACAGTACATCGTAGTATAGTGAATATTCCGTTAGTACCATGTGATGACGCAACATTGTACAGGACGTATTGGAATGTTGTCTATAATGTTAACATCCCGGTTGCAAATGCTGTCACAGATGCCACAATCAAACAATATGTGGGAAAGAAGGCTTTCTCATTGTAGAGTAAATGCCTAGACAGACCCGACGGAAGAAAACTAGCAAGAAAAGGCCAAAATATACTAGGAAAGTATACAACAGTCAGAATGGCATGATGACATCGATATGGGGTCCGCCAATGTGGCATGTTTTACACACGATCAGTTTCAACTATCCTATCAAACCTACTGAACGCGATAAAGACAACTATAGAGTCTTTATAGATAGCTTGAAACATATTCTGCCGTGCGGGAAGTGCAGAGAAAACCTAATCGGTAACCTCAAAGTAGTCCCTTTGCGTAATAAGGACTTGACTTCGCGTGACACATTCTCTCATTGGATGTACAGGTTGCACGAACATATTAATAGCATGCTTGGAAAACAGTCTGGGTTAGACTACAATTCTGTGAGAGAACGCTATGAACATTTTCGTGCAAGATGTGGGAAACCAATTCCAACTAAGGAAGCCGGATGTACAAAAGCTATGAAAGGACGAAAGAAGACAAAGTGCGTTTTAAAGATCGTTCCTCATGATGATGAATGTGCCACAATGAGCATAGACGAGCGTTGCAAAATCTAGAAATCAGCAAAGCTATTCAGAACCGGCATTGGCTGACTGGAGCTGGCCGACCCTCCTATAGGCGACGCACTACCTGATATTGATGCATTACCATAGAACCCTGGAAGGAACTGATTACTCGGAGCATTGTAGTTGGGAACTTTCTTGCACTCAAATGATGGCTCTGGACACCTTCCACAAGGAGGGCACGGGCGACACTTCTTCTGAATCTTTGGACAGACTTCAACAGACGGACATACAGGGCAAACAGGTGGAACAATCTCTGATTTGAGAATGTAAAGGTCCTCTTGATCTTCAGGAATATCATTCCGACGAACACCATTCCTCATACCCTCTCGTGAGGGTGCAAGTATATCGACAAGCATGTAGATTGCTATCAAGCTGAGTACTACCATCGTTGCTGTGTTCATTCTATATACTAGCATGGTAAAAATCGTCTAGAGTTTAGGCGACGATCTCTAAAGCTATTTGAGTTATACAATCTTCCAGTTTTAAACTACATATAGAACAATGAAAGTAGATTTCCTTCTGATATTATTATTGCTTGCTGCAATAGGATTGGTTCTGTTAGCACCTTCAATTGAAGGTATTGATCAAAAATTACCTGTGAGTACATCATATTGGCTTTATCCTACAACAACTGAAAAAGAACAAAGTCATCCTCGCCCTTTTTCAACAGGCACAGATTGCAAAAAAATAGCGGGCTACTTATCTAGTACCGAGTGTCCCGATCCTACTGGTAATAATATCGTCTAGATCTCCAATGCAAGAGAAAATAGAGAGTATATTATTAGAGGTCTATTGATATAAGGTATTTAAGCTGTGACTGCAATCATGCCGTCATGTTCACAGGTTGTCCCGTACTTTGTTAGTGTCTGTGAGTTCATAAGGAGGTCACCCGGGAGACGAGTCTTCTCGATAGCATAGGGGTATGTAGTGGCTGTCGTGACTATCCGGCGGAGACCATTAGCAATATCCTCAGATGTGTTGTGGTTTTCATCCTTTGAAGCAGTAACATTTGTGTCACCACCAATCGCATGCAGATCATACTTGTTCATCATAGCGATGATAGCAGGCATGACATACTTCCGTGCATTTACCATTGTGCTATCAAAGTGTACTTGACCATACCTGATGACCGTTGTCATCTCAGTCAACTGATGCTTTAGATGCAGTGTGATCACATACGCATCCTTGAGTGCACGCAAATAGGTATCGATCGTAACAGTGGCTTTTTCAGAATCAGGATTGTCAAACTGGGAGCGAAGTTCCCCAGCGAGTTCACCAGCCACCCAGTGAGCTTCTACACCGGTCACACCCCATCCTTGGTTGCCATCCATGGCATTCCAATGTACACTACACGGTGATGCAACCGATGTATTCGGGTTACTACAGAAGTATTCACTATCTGAGTGATTCAGCCACTCAGCAGCAAGACCTTCGGCCAGCGACAGAACTCCTGTACCTGACATCGGAATTGCCTGTTTCACAGCCCCGCACACACCAGTTTGTGTCACGTATGGACTGGTTGCATCCACGACGAATCCACCCATCGGCTGCCAACCAATCAATGAACTGAAGTCCCGAAGGAGTACAGCTGGCTTTGTGAAGATATTCTTCAGACATGCTGTGTAAAATGGGCCACTATTATCATGCACCAGTGAGTGATCCTGCGTACTTCCGTAATATTTGGTATCTGGCCAAATAGCTGAATGAATCTTCATAGCCACAGAAGACCCAATGTGCATCTCAACAGCAAGAATCAACCGACCAATGTATTCAGTAATAGCCAATCTGATAACTGCAGAAGATGGACGTGGATTAGCAATGAGGAATTTCTCAAGAGCCTTGTGCGTAGTTGCAAATGACTTAGGATCAGCAATATGGAACTGTGGAACATCACTCGTATCAGAATACAGTGTCTGCCACAGAGTGTTGTATGCGATTACAGCATCGCGTGTAAAAGGGACAGTAATTTCGCTGACTTTCTTATGGTCAAGGAAATTCCATTGATCATTAATGCCTTTCTGTTTGTTGTCGAGGGACGCCCCGCTACCAAACACAATATCAAAACTTTCACATGCACCTCCGGAATGAGTACTCGTTACTCGACCTGTTGATGTCTCGATGAATAGACGAGCGGTGACTAGTCCATGATCAGCCAGCATATCACGTGCATTGGTGAAGGCTTTCCTATGAGGGTGAATTTTGCGGATATTATAGATGATGTTTGCAATGCTGATGAACAGTATAGTCATGTATACAACAGTCCATGATTCATCCGTTGAATCAGTAATGTCAGTGTGAGTAGTACCTTGTTTTGGCATATTGTATGATGGTACAACAGCTGTGCATGAAGCAGTGGTCGCGTTAAGCACGAAGATAGACATATTGGAGAGCATGTTGATTATGAGATTGAGTAGATCCTGATAGGTGTATCAATTTTCCACCACTATACCAGACATCAGTTCAAAACGGAATAAAGCTTCCTTCAAATGAAAGGTATATGATAGTCCTTGTTCTTGATACAGAAACGACTGGCTTATTACCCCGAACACCAGGTGGAGAATATCCTCACATTGTACAAATATCAATGCGGACCTATAATACGAAAACACATGACAAAAAATCAACCAACATTATTGTAAAACCAACAGTGGTTATACCACCAGTCAGTACGGCAATACATGGAATAACCAATGAACGTGCTCAACAGGAAGGAATTCCTCCTAAAGATGCACTAACACTTCTTGCATTGGAAATCGACAATGTTGACGTATTAGTCTGTCACAACCTGGAGTATGATACCAAGGTTGTGGCAAAAGAGCTGGAGAGACATGGACTTCTCAATATATTGAGAAAACCAAGGATGGAGAAGTACTGCACTATGAAGTCTTCTAAGGCTTTATGCAATATTATAGCACACAATAAACACTCAGGAAAGTCCTACATCAAATATCCGACTCTATCCGAGCTTTATCAGAAGCTGTTCGGAGCAGATGTATCCGGACTTCATGATGCACACATGGATACTGCAGTAACTTTACGTTGTTATTTGAGGCTTGCCTTAAATATCGACATCCTTCCTCAAGAACTAGGAATTCAAGAGAAGCTCTAAGCCGAGCACATTTCACAGTCAGGTTCCATCACCGGTTCAACAGTAAACTGCTGCGGTGATGCCTTTGCCTTGGTCCGCAGATAGTACATGCCCGTTTTCAATCCCGACCGCCACGAATGCATGTGCATCGCAGTCAACTGAGCATACGTCGGCTCTTCCATCCAGAGATTGAGACTTTGACTCTGGCAAATATATGGAGCACGGTCTACAGAGAGACCGATCAAGCTCTTCATTTTTATTTCCCAAGCAGTCTTATAAAGCTCCTTCATGTCGGTGGGGATATCAAGGGACTGTACACTACCATGGTTGCGAAGGATTTCACCCTTTGTTTCTTTATTCCACTTTCCGATTGATATCAAATCAGACAGTAGATACTTATTGATCATGGGAAAATCTCCAGACCCTACCCGTCGTACATACATATTCGATGTCACAGGTTCAAAAGCTTCATTATTCCCCAAGATCTGTGCAGTGCTTGCTGTAGGCATAGGTGCTACCGAAAGTGAGTTCCTAATTCCGTCTTCTTGAACACGCTGTTTCAGGAGGGACCAATCGTATCTTGTAGAAGGTTCAACCCCCCAGAGATCAAATTGTAGTTCGCCGTCTGAAGCTGG
>JGI20154J14316_10004012_pt1 | contig 11523 bp, 10 predicted proteins | sample COG_04_FD_14316 | JGI IMG/M metagenome (IMG submission 14316) | reverse complement strand
GTAATTAAATGTGATCAAGCTTTACTTTTTTTTAAAAAATACTTTTGTACTTTCTTTTCAAAATCCTTGTGCAAAGGTAATGATTGTCTATTTAATATCTCCATTTGATTATAAAACCGTTTTTTAAATTGTAGTTCTTTTAATTGTTTCCTTTTGGGAGATAAGGTGCTTGTATTGGATTTTCTTTTATTGTCTTTTCCTTGCTTGAGAAAAGCTTTGTCAAGCTTTAATAATTGATATTCTAATTGTTGCATCCTTTGAATCGTTTCTAAATTAAACCCTTTTTCAAGAATATCACGCTCCAATTGCTCCATGGTTTTTAGCACCTTGTTAATTTTAGTATCACCGGAGCCCATCTGGTTTAATGCTTCTTCAAGTTGTTTTTTTAGTTGGCTTTGCTGTTGATAAATTTTAAATAATTCTCCGCTAGATTGCTCTTCAGTTTCTTCACCTCCTTTCTTGCCTCCATTTCCTTTTTTAAGGTTTTGAGAGGCACGCTTTCTTTTTAACCCTTCTTTTAGTTGTTCTGAAAGTCCTTTCTGCTTTTCAATTAATGTTGGTAAACTAAATGAACTTCCTTTTCCTTTTTTACCCGAGGAACCCATGTTATTCTGCATATCATTTAAAAGACTGCTTAACACATCTGCTAAACTGTTAGCTGAAGTCATTACATATTGTTGGTTAGAGCCCGCAAGATCAAATTTATTTTCTGACAAATTATCTAATGATTGGTCAAGGTTAAAGTGGGCGTTCGATAGCTCTGTTTGAATTTTTGCTGTTAATTGTGGAAGTCTCATAGACAATACAAACAAACTATCATCAATGTGTTCAAAATAGGTTTTTAATTCGTTTTGGTTTTTGAGTTCACTTCCAAAATCAGGATGAGCTACAGAAATCTCATTAAACTTAACAAGTAGGTCCTCTTGTTTAAATGAAAAGGTAATAAGGTTTTCTAATATTTTTCTTAAATCATCTATGTTTTCATCTATAGAGTTTTGTTGAAAATCTGCTATTGTTTTTTGCATAAGCTGGCTCATCTGTTGCATTTGTTTTGATGCCTTCTTTTGAAGCTTCTTTGCGTCTTGTTTTTGATTATTGGTTAACTTTTCCTTGGCTTTCATTAAAGAGCTTTTCACAGCCTTTATTTCCTCAGACATTTTAGGTAATTCTAGAGGGTTTTTTAACTGTTTATTGTCATTTGTTAAGTTTTTTAATTCTTTAGAAATATTATCAAATTTTTCAGCAATCTTTTGCTGTTCATTTAACACCTTAGTATCTTCATTGTTAATAGTATCTTGCCTTTTAGATAGTTTTTTTAATTTATTTGCTATTTGAAGTGTTTTTTCTTCAATATAAAAACGCTTGGTTAATTCTAATATTCTCTCCAAACTTCTTTCTTGTTGTTTGTTTTTTTCAGCTAGTGCTTTCGTTTTTTTAATCAATGCTTCTTTATCAAGTTTTTCTGCTATTTTTTGAAGTTCATTCAATAATTTTTTTTGTTTATTTAGCGCTAAAAGCTCTTCTATTCGTTTTTGAAGCTGTTGCTTTTTGTCCCGAAAAGGTTGTTTGTCTCCTTTGTTCTGTTCTAAAGACTGCTGTAGTTTTTCTGTTTGTCTTTCCATCATTTGTTGATGTTGCTGTTGCATGCGAATAAACTCATCAACTTTTTTCTTATCATTCCAATTAAACGCTTTTTTCTTTTTTATTTCTTCTTGAATTTTTAAAAAGGTTTGACTTTGTTGGGTTTGATTTTGGATGGTAGTTTCTAAATTATTAATTGTTTCTTTTTGCTCGTCTAGTTGTTCTTGAACATACTCTTCTTTTGTTTTTTGTCGAAAACTATAGGTGTTGCTTTTTGTTGTTTTGTTTCCATAAACAGCATCATTATCTGTGACTTGAAAAAAAAACTCATAATCAACTCCTTTTTTAAAAATAATTTCTTCAGGGAATCGATAATTAAAAGTTTGAGTGGTTGCATTTGTAATCTTCAGTGAAATGTTGTTTTCTTGAGTGGGAAGATCTTGCTGATAATAAATAAGTTCTAATGAATTAATTCCATAATCATCAGAAACTTGACCTATAAATTGAGCGTTTTCAATACTCACGCTATCTATATTGGATTGGGTAATTATAGACGGATACTCATCTTTAATAACTTTTAAAGTATACGAAATTTTTTCAAAATCCTGCAATTCCTTGTTTGAAGCACTTATTTGATAATCAAAATTATTAAGCGCCACCTTCTTATATTTGAATTTATTTTTTGAGGTTCTTGTAAAATAATCTCTTTTGTTATTTTCTGTAAAAGCAACGTTGTTTGATTGATATGTATTAACATTCCATTTTATTTTTGTGCCAACAGGAACAACAAGGTTACCTGTATTTGTAATCTTTTCGTCTATTTTTTTTGTGTAAGCTGGATAATCTACATCAATATCTAAATTTTGAATTAAGGGTGTTTTTATAAGATTAAGAGTATACTTTTTTGAAAAAATGTTTTCTGAATAACACCTAAACAAAATAGGCGCTGTTACATTCGTAAACGTAAAAGAAAACATCCCTTTTGTTGTTTCTTGCATAAAATAGGTTTCATCTCCATAAATAATTTTAACTTCTTCAGGAATAAAACCACCTTTTGTGGAAATAGAAACAGTATGTGAGCCTCCTTCAATTACAGTTAAATTTTTTGTTTCCATATGAAATGAAAATAAGGCTGGAGGCGTATATGCGGTTTGGGGGTTAACAACTCGTTGTAAACTATGATAAAGGTCTGTATCAATTCCTGTTAAAAAAAATAGAAACCAGAGCAGTATTGGAAACAGTAAATACTTTGAATAAAGAAAATTGTTCTTAAAGTTTATGGCGTTAGAAAAATTAATAGGCTGAAGATCTTTGGATTTTTGTTGAATACTAGCAAGTATAAGATCTGTTTCTTTTTCTTCGTTTTTTAGTTGTAATATATTTAATAATTTATCTTGGACCTCAGGAAAATAGGCCCCTATAATCTTTGAAGATTCTATTTCATTAATGCCTTTTTTTAACTTTATTAAATGGGTAATTGGAATTATAATAAATTTAAGAAACAGAAAAAATTCAAACCCTATAAATATCAACAGTAAAATAATTCTATAATTTGGTTTTAACCATAAAAAATATTCTATACATAATGTTAGGATAAGGTATAAAGCACCAAACAAACTAAATAAAATACCCCCTTTAATAAGTTCATTTGTGTAGTACTTTTTATAGAAAAAAGATAGTTTTTGTTCAATGTTTAATAAGGCGCTCATCAATACATAAAAATAAGATAATAAAAAGAGCTGCAGAAGTATTTTGTGTTAAAGATTTTTTTAACCTAGGTTGAAAATATTTTTGCTTTTTTTATCTAATATTAGTAAGGTATATTTGTGCTTTAAAATATGTATTAATGAAGTCTAATATTCGTGTTCGTTTTGCCCCCAGTCCAACAGGCCCCCTCCATATTGGTGGGCTAAGAACCGCTCTATATAATTATTTATTTGCAAAAAAAAATAATGGTGTTTTTATTTTAAGAATAGAAGACACCGATCAATCTAGATATGTTAACAATGCTGAAGAATATATAACCAATGCTTTAGACTGGTGTAATATTCCTTTTGATGAAGGGCCTGGTAAAAATGAAAAGTTTGGACCTTATAGACAATCTGAAAGAAAAGAACTATACAAAGAGTATGTTAATATTTTAATTGAAAAAGAAAAAGCATATTATGCTTTTGATACCCCTGAAGAACTAAATGCTCAAAGAAAACAACACGAAGCTGTTGGTAAAACTTTTATTTATAACTGGCATAATAGGGAGAAAGGTAGATTAAAAAACTCTTTAGTTTTAACAAAAGAAGAAACTAAAAAAAAGATTGATGAAGGAGGTAATTATGTAATTCGTTTCAAAACCCCTCAAGATGAAACACTGGTGTTAAATGATGAAATTAGAGGCGCTATTAGTATAGATTCGAATACTCTTGACGATAAAGTTCTTTTTAAATCTGACGGAATGCCAACATACCACCTGGCAAATATTGTGGATGATCACCTTATGAAAATTAGCCATGTAATTCGTGGTGAAGAATGGTTGCCATCAATGCCATTACATGTATTATTATATAATGCTTTTGATTGGGAAACCCCAAAATTTGCGCATCTTCCATTGATATTAAAACCCGAGGGTAAAGGAAAACTTAGTAAAAGAGATGGAGATAAATTAGGCTTTCCTGTATTTCCTTTAGCATATACAAACCAAGAAACAGGTGAAGTTTCTTCTGGCTACAGAGAAAGCGGTTATTTTTCTGATGCTTTTATAAACATGCTCTCATTATTAGGATGGAATCCAGGAACAGAACAAGAACTTTTTGATTTAGAGGGTTTAATTTCTACTTTCGATCTTTCAAGGGTAAGTAAATCTGGTGCGAAATTTAGTCTAGATAAAACAAGATGGTTTAATCAACAATATCTTCAAAAAAAGACGGATGATCAATTAGCTAAATTATACCTACCTATATTAAAAACCAAAAACATACAAGGTTTACCATCAATAAATTACATAAAAAGTGTAGTTTCGTTAATAAAAGAAAGGGCTGTGTTTGTAAAAGATTTTTGGAGTTTAAGTAGTTATTTCTTTGAACGCCCTGAAGAATACAACGAAAAAGCAGTGAAAAAACAATGGAGAGAGGGTGCTAGTGACTTGATAAATGAGTTAATAATAGTCCTTGATTCAATAGATGATTTTTCCTCAGCATCTGTTGAAAAGAAAACAAAAAACTGGATTTCCTCAAAAGAAATTGGTTTTGGTAAAGTTATGCAACCCCTTAGACTGGCGATTGTTGGTGAAATGAAAGGACCTCATTTATTTGATATCATTCACATGATTGGAAAGGAAGAAGCTATTTTACGTTTAAAAACAATTATAAAAAAACTATCATGATTAAAAACATACTTTTAATTGCAATTCTATTATTTTCAATCACTGCAGAAGCTCAGTACGGTTCTCGTTATGGGTCTCAATACAATAGAAGACAAAGCATGCAACCAAGACAGCCAAGGGCTGCGCAACAATCAAGAGTTCCTGAAATTGATGTTGAAAAAGCTGTTGGTATGGTTTTTTACAATACAGAAAAAGTGAGTAAAAAAATAGGGGTTAAGAAGTCGTCTGATGCTTTTATAAAAATAACTTCTATTTTTAATTTATTTAACAAGGAATTAAAGCAAATTAAAAGGATTAATACGTTTTTATTTTCTGAAGGAAAATCTAAGATGGAGGCTGCTCAAAAAGAAACTATTAAAAGTAGAGACTACACCGCACTTCAAAAGGCAAATAAAGAAGTTACAGAGTCTTTCAAACCCATTATAAAGGTTATTGAGGATAAAGAGAAAAAGTTAGATCTTGAATTAAAAGAAATCTTAACAGGAAAACAACAAAAAAAGTGGATAAAGTATAGGGAAAACCTTAAAAAAAAGTAAATTGTTGTAACATTTTCAACGTTTTACGTCTAATAATATAAAATATTCTAATATTAACTTAAACAAAAATTATGAGCTTATTTCTACCAATCATTTTAGGACTTTCTTTTCTTCTCATTTATGGAGCTGTTTTTATTGTAAAACAACAAACAGCTGTAATTATAGAAACGTTTGGTCGTTTTGGAAGTATTAGACAGTCTGGACTTCAATTTAAAGTACCCCTAATTCAAAGAATCGCAGGTAGATTAAGTTTAAAAATCCAACAACTAGATGTTATAATAGAGACAAAAACTCTTGATGATGTATTTGTTAAGCTAAAAGTTTCTGTCCAATTTAAAGTTATTAAAAAAAAGTAGAAGACGCTTTTTATAAGTTAGACTATCCTCACGACCAAATAACATCTTATGTTTTTGATGTAGTAAGAGCAGAAGTACCTAAAATGAAATTAGATGATGTCTTTGTAAAAAAAGACGATATAGCAATAGCTGTAAAATCTGAATTAAATGATGCTATGTTTAATTATGGATATGATATTATTAAAACATTAGTAACAGACATAGATCCGGACGCACAGGTTAAAGCTGCTATGAATAGAATTAATGCTGCAGATAGAGAAAAAACAGCTGCTCAATACGAAGGAGATGCTGCGCGTATTTTAATTGTTGAAAAAGCAAAGGCCGAAGCAGAAAGTAAAAGACTCCAGGGGCAAGGTATAGCAGACCAACGAAGAGAAATAGCTAGAGGTTTAGAGGAATCTGTTGAGGTGCTAAATAAAGTAGGAATCAACTCACAAGAAGCTTCAGCTTTAATTGTAGTAACACAACATTATGATACATTACAGTCTATTGGTCAAGAAACTAATAGTAACTTAATACTTCTACCCAACTCTCCCCAAGCAGGAAGTCAGATGTTAAATGATATGGTTGCTAGTTTTACAGCGAGTAATCAAATTGGAGAAGCGATGAAAAACAATAAGAAAAAATTAGATAAATAAATGATATTATCAACTACAAACAATATTGAAGGTAGACCAGTAAAAAACTATTTAGGAATTGTTACTGGTGAGACAATTATAGGTGCTAATATTGTAAAAGGTGTATTTGCAAGTATAAGAGATATTGTTGGAGGTAGGTCTGGTTCTTACGAAAAAGTGCTGAGAGAAGCTAAAGATACTGCTTTAAAAGAGATGACANAAAATGCTAAAAGATTAAATGCAGATGCTATCTTAGGTGTTGATTTAGATTACGAAACCGTTGGTAATAGAGGAGGAATGTTAATGGTAACTGCCTCTGGAACTGCAATAAACCTATAAAAAAACCTAAGTTATACTTAGGTTTTTTTATTTTATTTCTTTTCTTCTATTTTTTCATCTTCTTTTTTGTCGTCCTTTGAAGCTTTCTTAAACTCTTTTATACCACCACCAATACCTTTCATTAGTTCTGGTATTTTCTTTCCTCCAAATAAAAGTAATAATGCCCCAACAATAAGAGCCATAGAAAGAGGGCTTGGCATTCCTAATAAAAAAATAGTTAAAGTCATTTATTTAAATTTTAATACACAAATATACAAAAACGTTTCAATGAATTAATTCATTTGTTTTATAATTCCTCCTGCCATCTTTTTATTTTTTATAACTTCTGGCTTTCCTTTATATAAAATTGAGCCACCAAAGCTAACTTTTGCTAATAAAGTTTCACCTGCATTTACCTCAGCTTTTGAACCTGTCCCTGCTTTTACTAAACTACTGTTAGAAGTAAAAAGATTATATCCATGGTATACTCCATATAAATCAAGTTCAATATCTTGATTTTTTGAAGTGCCTGTTAGATTTACAACACCCCCAGTTACTGATTTAACTTTTAGGTGTTTTGTTTTAATTTCTAACTTTATAGAAGCTCCTTCTTGAGCCTTTACCTCTAAATGTGTTTGATTTATTCCTTTTCCTATTATTTTTGAACCCTCATTTCCATCTATAGTTTGAATATCTTTATTATAAAACAACTTAACATTGACTTTATCACCTGCTAGTAACTCTGGAAATCGTAAACTAATCTTTAAAACCCCCTCTGTATTCTTAATTTTAATTTTATCTGTTTTATCTCCTGAGATTTCTATTTTACTTTCATTAGATTGAAGCAATTCAAGGCGTATTCCGTTATAAACTTTAAGTTTATAAAAATCTTCTATTGTTTTTGTGATGGTTTTTTGAGAAAACGAAGAAGTGCTCGTAATTAAAAAAAGTGTAATTATATAATTTTTCATTTTTTAACTACAAGATATGAATTATTAGAATTTTTAAAAATTTTACTTAATTAAATAACTGTTAAGGGATCTTTCTATTGCTCTATAAGAGTAAAATCTAAGTGTTTTCTTTCTAAATCTGTGTGTTTAACTTTTACGGTAACAAAATCTCCTAATTGATATATATGTTTAGTAGATTGACCAATAATAGCAAACTGTTTCTCGTTAAAAATATAATAATCACTTTTTATATCTCTTATTCTTACCATACCTTCACATTTATTTGATGTAATTTCCACGTAAATTCCCCACTCTGTAACACCTGATATAACGCCAGGAAACTCTTCATCTTTATGATCTTGCATATATTTAACTTGCATGTACTTAATAGATTGTCTTTCAGCTTTAGAAGCTAATTCCTCTTGTTTAGATGAATGTTTACATTTAGTTTCATAATCATCTTGTTTTGGAGATTTTCCTCCTTCTAGATAATACTGTAATAAACGATGTGTCATAACATCAGGATAACGACGAATTGGAGATGTAAAATGAGAGTAATAATCAAAAGCTAATCCATAATGACCTATATTATTGGTTGTATAAACAGCCTTACTCATTGTTCTAATTGCTAAAGTTTCAATCATATTTGACTCTGGCTTACCTTGAACATCGTTTAATAATTTATTTAAACTTTCTGTTGTGCTCTCTCTAGTAAGTGTATTTATTTTATAACCAAAATTGTAAACTATATTTTGTAAAGCAGCAAGTTTTTCAATATCTGGCTCATCATGAACTCTATATATAAAAGTTTGGTTGGTTGGTTTATTTTTTTCTTTACCTATAAATTCAGCAACTTTTCTATTTGCTAACAACATAAACTCCTCTATTAACTTATTAGCATCTTTTGATTCTTTAAAAAATACACCTGTTGGATTAGCATTCTCATCTAAATTAAATTTAACCTCAACTCTATCAAAAGATATTGCCCCTTCTTTCATTCTTTTTTTTCTGAGAATTTTAGCCAATTTATTTAACTTTAATGTAGCTTCAACTATGGTATCAGGGACGTAATAAGATTCATTTGTAATAGAAATATTTTCAGGTATAAAATTTTTCTCTGTTTCTATAATAGTTTGTGCTTCTTCATAAGCAAAACGTTTATCAGAATAAGTAACTGTTCTTCCAAACCATTCATTTAAAATTTGAGCATTTTCATTGATCTCAAAAACAGCAGAAAAAGTTAATTTTTCTTCATTTGGTCTCAAAGAACAGGCACCATTAGATAAAATTTCGGGTAACATAGGAACAACTCTATCTACTAGGTATACCGATGTTGCTCTATTATATGCCTCTTTATCTAAAATTGTATTTGGTTGAACATAATAAGAAACATCTGCAATATGAATACCTATTTCATAATTTCCATTTTTTAACTTTGTAAAAGATAAAGCGTCATCAAAGTCTTTAGCATCTTTAGGGTCAATTGTAAATGTTAAATCCTGCCTCATATCTCGTCTTTTAGAAATTTCTTCTTTTGTAATTTCTAAGGATAAGTTACTTGCATCTTTTTCAACTTCATTCTCAAATTTATAAGGTAAACCATATTCTAATAAAATAGAGTGTATTTCAGTATTATGATCTCCTGGTTTACCTAAAACTTGTGTTATTTTACCAAAAGGATTTTTTGAATTTTCTGGCCAATCGGTTATTTTTACTTGAACTTTATCTCCATGCTCTGCACCATTTACTCTTGCTTTAGAAATAAAAATATCAACATACATTTTTTGATTATCACATAATACAAAACCGAAATTTTTACTCATTTGAAGTACACCTACAAAAGATGTTTTGTCCCTTTCTATAATTTCTATAATATCTGCTTCTAATTTATTACTCCTGTTTCTTTTATATACATATGCTTTTACTGTATCATTTTGTAAACCTTTACCTAGATTATTAGAAGGAATAAAAATATCCTTTTCAAAGTCATCTGAAACAAAGTAACCATTGCCGTTTGAAGTAATATCTAAAGATCCAATATGATATTTTTTATCAATAATAATTTGATATTTTCCTTTATTAATTTCCTTTATTTTCTTTGTTTCTTTTAATTCTATTAGCTTTTTGAGTATTTGTGTTTTACCATCTGAATTTNTAATTCCTAGTTTACTAGCGATTTGTTTATAATTATAATATTTAGTGCTATCATTATTAAATATTTTTAAAATATCTCTTGTTAAATTTTTAATAACACTACCTTTCTTCTTGTAGATTTTTTTCTTTCTACTCATACTACTTTCTTTATTTTATTATATTTAGTAAAGTACTTATTTTTTATCATTTTAATAGCTTATTAATTTAATTTTTATGTATGATTTGAACCAACCTGTTGAGATACATAAATGGTATTTAATTATTAACCCTTTCGCTGGAAATAAGAATTTTAAAAAATCGTGGAATAAAATTCAATATTTACTAAAATTAAATAATATTCAATATTCTTATGCTTTTACTGAATATACGAAACATGAAGTTATACTTACTAAAGAGGGTATAAAAAAAGGGTATAGAAATATTATTTCTGTTGGAGGTGATGGAACTTTACATCATATTGTAAACGGAATAATGATGCAAAAATATATAAAAACATCTAAAATTAAACTTGGTATAATTCCGATAGGCACAGGTAATGATTGGATAAAAACATATAATATTCCTAATTCTATTGAAAAATCAATTGAAATAATTAAAAAAAATACTACAATTTTACAAGATATAGGCTGTATAACATTATTAAATGGAAAGAAAGAATATTTTAATAATCTAGCAGGAATAGGATACGACGGTTATGTTGTTAAAAACTTAAAGTATTTAAAAAAGGTAGGATCTATAGCATTTTTATTAAGTGGATTATATAGTTTATTCTCTTACAATACAAAAAAATACAGTATTACTAGTAAATCAGAAACAATTCATGAGCAATGTTTAATGATTGTATTTGGAATCTGTAAATATTCAGGAGGAGGTTTAAGAATTACAAAAAAACCAAATCCAATAGATGGTTTACTAGATATTACTATTGTTAAAAATTTTTCAATTCTAGATTTACTTTTTAATCTTCCTAAATTATATAATGGAAACATTGTATATCATAAAAAAGTAGTTACTTATAAAACTAAAGAAATAACAATTACAAATAATTGTGAATCAATTATTGAAGCAGATGGTGAAATAATAGGGTATGGTTCTTTAAAAGTAACTATTTTTCAAGAAGCAATTCAATTTGTAATTAATTGAAGATAACTTTATTAACAATCTATATTATAATTACTTTTTTTTTAATTTAAAATTAAAACATTTGTTAGTTATAATAGCATGTGAATAGTTAATAGAGAAAACTTGTTTTTTTTTTTGATTTGTTATTTATTAAAAATAATACACATTTTATTATATATTTTTTCCTTTAAAATAAAGAAAAATACTATTTATTAACACTACTTATAAACAACTATAAACAGCTTTTTTTTAATTAAATAAAAGTTAATAAGTATAAAAATTATAGGTAAATAATGTTTATAAGAAGTAATTAAAAAATAATAGTTTTTATTGTGTATGTGATAAATGAATATGTATTGTAAATAAAAATGGATAAATCAAATCTATTTTTTAAAACTTACCTATACTTTTAAACAATTATAAAAATGATGTTAACTAACTAATAAATAAGTAGTTATTAATTAAAATATAAAATTACTTTTTAAACCTGTTGATAACCATATGTATTTGTAT
>JGI20154J14316_10004008_pt1 | contig 11529 bp, 7 predicted proteins | sample COG_04_FD_14316 | JGI IMG/M metagenome (IMG submission 14316) | reverse complement strand
AAACCAATAGCATATTTTGTTATCAATCCTAATTCCTTTGCATCGATTCTATTATCTGAAAATATCATGTCAAATAAATCATGTAAACGTTCTAGCCTTTCTTCAACAGAGTTGGAAGGAATGATAGGATATTTAGTTGGATCTTGTAAAATCTTGTCAACGTCAGAATCATCAACTTCTAGTTTAATCGCTAAGGATTTTAATAATAACTGTTCATCATCAGATATTTTCCCGTCAGACATTGCAATAGAAGCAATAGAAGCAAAATGTGCTTTATTTCTAGTTTGGTGACCTTCTTTAAATAATTCGTAATATGACATAATTCTTTATTTATGTCACAAATATAAAACTAATCAAGTGGTTTTTTAAAATTAAACGCAAGGAAATATTTATCAATTCTAAGGGCTAATTTTTTTAAATAAACTTTAAAAACTAATATATATTTGTATGAAAAACTATTTAACACATCATCTTGTGCTTTAATACTAATTATGAAAATTATTTTACTTTTTTTACAATTTCTACTTCTATCTATTCGCAAACTTAAGAATATACAGGTATTTATAAAAGACATTTCGATATTAACGAAGAAGGCAGGATTGATTAAAAATTAGAACTGAGTCCTGATGGAACTTTTACATTTCATAACTATCGGAAAATTAGTGCCAAAAACCAGGAAGAAAATCAATATGGAAAAGGAACTTTGAAAATAGAAAAAATAAGGTGCTGTATTCTTATACCAATAAAGAAAACGATCTGGATGAAAAGCATACTATAAATTTCACAAACACTAAAGCCCATTACATTACTAAATCTAAAAGGGATAAATCTAACAAAGAAGTAAAAAATAATTTGCGCTTTTACGATTCAGAAATTTTTTGGATAACAGGAAATAAGCTTTTTAAAAATTAAATATCGCTTTGAAAACAACAAATTAAGAACATCAGATTTATGATATAAATTAATTACTTAGTTGTTTCAATATTTTATACGAAATACTACCTTTGCCTAAATGAGTAAAGCATTGGTTTCTTCACTTTTCATTAAATCTCTTACCACTAGAAAACTAGGGGAAGCTATCTCAAATTCTCAAAAAATGACCATTATTTCAGGATTGGTAGGGTCTTCCTATCCTCTTGTTATTGCTGAAGTTTTTAAACAAACAGAAAAACCTTTCTTAATCGTTTTAAATAATAAAGAAGAAGCAGCTTATCATCTTAACGATTTAGAAAATTTATTGGGCGAAAAAAACGTATTATTTTACCCGGGATCTTATCGGAGACCTTATCAAATAGAAGAAACCGATAACGCAAATGTATTACTTAGAGCAGAGGTTTTAAACAGAATTAACTCTCGAAAAAAACCAGCCATTATAGTTTCTTATCCAGAAGCTCTTTTTGAAAAAGTTGTTACTCGAAAAGAATTAGAAAAACACACCTTAAAAATTAGTATTGGAGACGATTTATCGATTGATTTTGTTAATGAAGTTCTTTTTGAATACCATTTTATACGAACTGATTTTGTAACTGAACCTGGAGAATTTTCTGTTAGAGGTGGAATCTTAGATGTGTTTTCATTCAGCAATGACATGCCATACCGCATCGAGTTTTTTGGCGATGATGTAGAAAGTATTCGGAGTTTTGATGTAGAAACACAACTTTCTACAGAGCCTGCAAATAAGATTACCATCATTCCTAACATGGAAAATAAAATGATGGAAGAAAAACGGACTAGTTTTTTAAAATACATCGCTTCAAAAACGGTGATTTTTTATAAAAATGAAGATATTTTTTATAAAGGAATCGATACTCTTTTTCAGCAAGCTGAAGAAATCCATAAAAAATTAGATGGAGAAATAAAACAAAATAGTCCAAGTCAATTATTTTGTTCTTCCGATTTAATTAAAAATGAACTGGAAGGTTTTACAAAAGTTAAGTTAATAAATGCTCCAAATGAAAGTGATATTAACTTCAATACAAAGCCACAACCTTCTTTTAACAAACAATTTAATTTATTAATTGAAAATTTAAATTCCAATACTCAAAAAGGATTTAAAAACTATATTTTCTGTAGTAGCAAACAACAAGAACTTAGATTTCATGACATTTTTGAAGATACCGAACAGCAAGTAAATCAATTTGAAACGGTTTTATTCCCATTATTTCAGGGATTTATTGATATTGAGCAAAAAAACGTTTGCTATACAGATCATCAAATTTTCGAACGTTATCATAAATTTCAATTAAAGAACGGATATGCCAAAAAGCAAGCGATTACCTTAAAGGAGTTGACTAATTTAGAAGTTGGAGATTATGTAACTCATATCGATCACGGAATTGGAAAATTTGGAGGACTTCAAAAAATAGATGTAGAGGGAAAATTACAAGAAGCAATTAAATTAATTTATGGAGAACGTGATATTTTATACCTCAGTATTCATTCACTCCATAAAATATCTAAGTATACAGGTAAAGATGGAACCACTCCAAAAATATATAAATTAGGAAGCGGTGCTTGGAAAAAATTAAAACAAAAAACAAAAAAACGAGTTAAAGAAATTGCCTTTAACTTAATTGAATTATATGCAAAAAGAAGAACATTAAAGGGTTTTGCATACGATCCTGATTCTTATTTGCAACACGAGTTAGAATCTTCTTTTATTTATGAAGACACTCCTGATCAAATTACTTCAACTGAAGATGTAAAACGTGATATGGAAAATCAACGTCCTATGGATCGTTTGGTTTGTGGAGACGTAGGGTTTGGGAAAACTGAGGTTGCTATTAGAGCTGCTTTTAAAGCCGTGGATAATGGTAAACAAGTTGCGATATTAGTTCCTACTACTATTTTAGCATTTCAACATTTCAAAACGTTTTCTGAACGTTTGGCAGAAATGCCTGTAAATATAGATTACCTCAATAGATTTAGATCTACTAAGCAAAGAGCAACTGTTTTAGAAAAATTAAAAAACGGCACATTAGATATTGTAATTGGCACCCATCAATTAGTCAATAAAGCAGTGGAATTTAAAGACTTGGGCTTATTGATTGTTGATGAAGAACAAAAGTTTGGTGTTGCGGTAAAAGACAAACTTAAGTCCATTAAACAAAATGTAGATACCTTAACGTTAACAGCAACTCCTATACCTAGAACGCTTCAATTTAGTTTGATGGCTGCTAGAGATTTATCTATTATTAGTACACCACCGCCAAATCGATATCCTGTTGAAACCAATGTGATTCAGTTTTCTGAAGATACCATTAGAGACGCTATTCGTTATGAAATTTCAAGAAATGGTCAAGTGTTTTTTGTTCATAATCGCATTGAAAATATCAAAGAGGTTGCTGGAATGATACAACGTTTAGTTCCAGATGCAAAAATTGGTATTGGTCATGGGCAATTAGATGGTAAAAAGTTAGAACAACTCATGTTGGCTTTTATGAATAATGAGTTTGATGTTTTGGTTTCTACCACCATTATTGAAAGTGGCTTAGACGTTCCAAATGCTAATACCATATTTATAAATAACGCTAATAATTTTGGCTTATCCGATTTACATCAAATGCGTGGACGCGTAGGAAGAAGCAATAAAAAAGCTTTTTGCTATTTTATCACGCCACCTTACTCTGCAATGACTGATGATGCACGTAAACGCATCCAAGCCCTAGAGCAATTTAGTGAACTAGGCAGTGGCTTAAACATCGCCATGAAAGATTTGGAGATTAGAGGAGCTGGAGATTTATTAGGTGGAGAACAAAGTGGTTTTATTAACGAAATAGGCTTTGAAACATATCAAAAAATTCTTGCTGAAGCAATTGATGAGCTTAAAGAAAAAGAGTTTAAAGATCTTTATTCAGGTACAGAACATGAACTAAAAGACTTTGTAAAAGAAACGGTAATTGATACCGATTTCGAATTACTTTTCCCGGATGATTATGTAAATAATATCACGGAAAGATTAAACCTTTACAACAAATTAGGTGATTTAAAAACAGAAGAAGAACTTCAAAAATATGAAACAGATTTAATAGATCGTTTTGGAGAACTTCCTATTCAAGCGAAAGATTTACTTAATAGTGTCCGCATTAAATGGATTGCAATTACTATTGGATTAGAACGAGTAATTATGAAACAAGGCAAACTTATTGGTTATTTTGTAACCGATCAAGAAAGTTCTTTTTATCAAAGTCCTATCTTTTCACAAATCATTCAATTTGCAAAAACAAATCCTAGTTTGGTTAAAATGAAAGAAAAAAATACTCGAAATGGACTGCGTTTAATTATTACCTTTGAGAATATTACAACTATCAACAAAGCTTTACAGTCTTTGTCTCCTATTTTAGTTTAATTATTACAAATATTTATTAAATCAGAAATTATGAAAATTAATAAAATACTTTTTTTGTTACTGTTTTTCCCATTCATTATTTTTTCTCAACACACTATTAAAGTAACTTTTTCTCCTGCAAATGATTTTACTTGGGCCATTTTATATAAAAACGCACCAACAAATACTAAATACATTGCTCAAAGTAGAATAGTGGATGGAGATTTAGTTTTTATACTCGATGAAGAAGCGACAACAGGTATTTATAAACTGGTATATGCGGTTCCTCAAAATGATTATAATTTTGATATTATTTATAATGGTAAAGAGGATATTGAATTGACATTTAATTTGATAGATGGTGTTGTTTTTCAGAAATCTGATGAGAATATTATGTTACAATCTTATTTAACCGAAATGACCTTACTAGGCAATGATATAGAAACTAAATATCTAGAAGAAAGTACAGAAGATACTATGTCTTTTATTTTTAAAAAACAGAAAAAATTACAACGATCCTATGAAGAAAAATCTGAAGGTACATTAGTTAATCATTTTATCAAGGCAAATCAACCTTACATTCCTAATGAATTGGAAACTCTAGGCGATTATATTAAAAACGTAACTGCCGACTATTTTACGAATATTCAATTTAATGATGAGGTGTTGCAAAGTTCTAATTTTTTAATCGAAAAATCCCTAGCTTATATAAATGGACCAGTAACTGAGGGAATACCTAAAGAACAGTCCTTGAAAAATAACATAGATAAAGTTGAAGATCAAACCAGATTGTTAGACCTTAATTTTCAAAAATATTTTATTGAAAAATTATGGCAAAATTTGGTAAACTATAACCTTATAAGCACGGCTAATTATTTGGCTGAACGATATTTAATACCAATAGCTAATCAGTTAAATGATACTGTTCTTGTTTTAAAATTGACTCAATTTAAAAATTTATCTATTGGGAATCCAGCACCCGATTTTATTTTGGATGATGGAAGTGGCAAAAAATTAAGTGAATTGGATATTGCAGAAAATTACATCCTTGTTTTTTGGAGTAGTGGATGTTCTCATTGCTTAAAAGAGATTCCACAACTATACCAATTAAGTCAAGAACTTAACACTACCAAATACAAGATAATTGCTGTAGGCTTGGAAGAAGACACTTTTAAATGGACGAATGAAGTTGTAAAATATCCTAATTTTATTAATGTTGTTAAATTAAAAAAATGGAACAACACCATTGTTAGTGAATATGGACTTACCATTACACCTACTTATTTTGTGCTAGATAAAGACAAAAGATTTTTAGTAAAACCTGAAAATTTTGATGATTTAAAAGCATATTTAAAAAAATAAAAAAGCTTATTGGAAATGATAAAAAGCATCTTTAAAGTGCTCAACCCTTTCAATAGATTTATTTTTTATAACTGCTATAATATCAAAACGGACTTCCAAGTCTAAATCATTGCTAATCATGTATTCGTTAGCTGCTTTTACTAATCGTTTAATTTTTGATGGGCTTACAAATTCTTGAGGGTCTCCAAAAAAATCACTATTTCTGGTTTTTACCTCTATAACAATGATTCTTTTAGAATTTTTTTTTGCAATGATGTCAATTTCGGCTTTATCAAAATAAAAATTTTGTGCTAAAATTTCATAACCTTTATTTATCAAATATTCGGCTGCTAATTTTTCCCCTATTTTCCCTAGTTCGTTGTGATAAGCCATATTTATTCTTTAAAAGATAAGATTACGCCATTTTTGTTAACCATTAAATCTGCTTTTCTTCCTAAAATCAACGCTTGATTGTCCTCCAAATGACCTGCAGGAAAATTAAAGGCAATAGGGAAATCATATTCAGAACAAATATCCAAAATTATTTCTGCTGCATTTTTTCCAAAGGGAATGTCATTGTCATGCATTTGAGTCATCCCTCCAACGATTAATCCTTCTAAACCTTGAAAATAATCATTCCTTAATAAATTTTGAAGCATTCGATCGATGTGATATAAGTATTCATCTAAATCTTCAATAAACAGAATTTTTCCTTGGGTATTTATTGCAGAAGGACTCCCGCAAAGAGAATATAATATAGACAAATTTCCTCCTATTAATTGCCCAGATGCAATTCCTTGTATGTTGTTATCATCCGGGAATATTTCAATTGAATAATCTTCCCCAAATAGTGTTTTTTTTATAGAATTGATCGTTGAAGCAGACTTGGTTTCTATGGAAACTGGCATTTGAGCATGAAGGGTTTCAATCCCAAATTGATGGATATGAGAATGCAATACCGTAACATCGCTATAACCAATAATCCATTTTGGATGATCTATAAATTTTGTATAATCTAGATAATCAATAATTCGTACGGTACCATAACCACCTCGAGCACACCAAATGGCATTAATATTAGGATTATCTAACATGTTTTGAAAATCAGAAGCACGAAGGTCATCATCTCCTGAATACTGATGCTCTTCAGCTTCAATTGATATTCCTAAAAAAACTTTTAAACCCCAGCTTTTTACTAGCGCTATGGCAGGTGCCAATTCTTCTTTAGAAACTTTTCTAGCAGTAGATACTATGGCAACGGTATCTCCTTTTTTTAAATAATTTGGACGAATCATGTATGCGATTTACAAGCTCAAAGTAATAAAAAATTAATCTTTTTTTATATTTGTTTTAGTTAAATTAATATGTGGCTTTTTTATTTGATAATTGGACCAACTAATTTAGATCAGTTTTAGAACAAAATCAACCTTCTAATCAACTAGATATTTCTATCCTATCAAAAGGGCTGTTATTTGTTAAGATTAATATAGATAATGCTAGTCTAACAAAGAAGGGGATAAAAGATTAATTGCAAGCAAATTCTTTTGAGAACTCTCCGAGTGTATCCATAAATAAAATCCGTATTTTTGATATTCAAATTTTGAATATGCAAAATTCACCAAAAAGGTTTACCATAACGGCAGCTCTGCCTTATACCAATGGTCCTGTACACATTGGACATTTAGCAGGCGTATATGTTCCTGCAGATATTTATTCACGTTTTCAAAGAATGCAGGGCAACGATGTTGCTTTTGTTTGTGGAAGTGATGAACATGGTGTTCCTATTACAATAAAAGCTAAAAAAGAAGGAATCACACCGCAACAAGTGGTGGATAAATATCATGCCATTATAAAACACTCGTTTCAAGATTTTGGAATTTCCTTTGATAACTACTCTCGTACTACAGCAAAAATTCATCACGATACGGCTTCCGAATTCTTTAAGAAATTATACGAAGACGGTAAGTTTATAGAACAAACTACAGAACAATTCTATGATCGAGAAGCAAATCAGTTTTTAGCAGATCGTTTTATTGTAGGTACCTGCCCTAAATGTGGTTTTGAGGAAAGTTATGGAGATCAATGTGAAAGTTGTGGAACCTCTCACAATGCTACCGATTTAATCAACCCTAAATCTTCCATTACTGGAAATACACCCTCTTTAAAAGAAACAAAACACTGGTTTTTACCTTTAGATCAATACGAACCATGGTTGAAAGATTGGATTGTAAAAGGACATAAAAAAGATTGGAAAACCAACGTTTATGGACAATGCAAATCCTGGATAGATGATGGATTGCGCCCTAGAGCAGTAACTAGAGATTTAGATTGGGGGATTCCTGTACCTATTAAAGATGCAGATGGAAAAGTATTGTATGTTTGGTTTGATGCTCCCATTGGTTATATTTCTGCTACGAAGGAATGGGCAGAAAAAGAAGGAAAAGAATGGGAGCCCTATTGGAAAGACAAAAACACCAAACTACTTCATTTTATAGGAAAAGATAATATTGTATTTCACTGTATTATTTTTCCGAGTATGCTAAAAGCAGAAGGAAGTTTTATTGTACCCAACAATGTTCCTGCTAATGAGTTTTTAAATTTGGAAGGAAATAAAATTTCTACCAGTAAAAACTGGGCAGTATGGTTGCATGAATACTTAGTCGATTTTCCAAATCAGCAAGATGTATTGCGTTATGTATTAACAGCAAATGCACCTGAAACAAAAGATAACGATTTTACATGGTCAGATTTTCAAGCTAGAAATAATAATGAATTAGTTGCCATCTTCGGAAACTTTATCAATCGTGTGGTGGTATTAACCAATAAATATTACGAGGGGATTGTTCCAGAACCAGCTTCATTTTCTGAAGTAGATATCGCAAACTTAACTGAACTAAAAGCATACCCTAAGGTAATTGAAAATTCTATTGAACGGTATAGATTTAGAGAAGCCCAAGCAGAATTTATGAATGTGGCGCGTTTGGGGAATAAATATTTAGCAGACGAAGAACCTTGGAAAAAAATTAAAACGGATGCAGAAAGAACCAAAACTATTATGTTTATTTCCCTACAGATTGCTTCAGCTTTAGCGGTTTTATGCGAACCTTTTTTGCCATTTACCGCTAGTAAATTAAAAGATATGCTTTCTCTAAATGAACTTAAAATGTCATGGGGAGAGGTTTCGACTAAAGAAGTTTTAATTCCTGTCAATCATCAAATAGGAAAAGGTGAATTGCTTTTCAGTAGAATTGAAGACGTGCAAGTACAGCAACAATTAGATAAATTAGAAGCTACAAAAAAAGAAAATAAAGTCATGAATGCTAGTCCAATACCTCAAAAAGATACCATCCAATTTGACGATTTCACCAAATTAGATATGCGAGTTGGAACGATTTTAGAAGCCGAAAAAATGGCAAAGACCAAAAAACTACTCCTCTTAAAAGTAGACACGGGTATTGATGTTCGTACCATTGTTTCTGGCATTGCAGAAAGTTTTACTCCTGAGGAAGTGATAGGAAAAAAAGTAACCGTATTGGTAAACTTAGCACCAAGAACATTGCGAGGAGTAGAAAGTCAAGGAATGATTTTAATGACAGAAACTCCAGATGGTAAACTGGTATTTCTAAATCCTGATAAAGAAGACCTAATCAATGGGGCGACGATTAGTTAATGATCACTTTATTAAAGTTTGTACAAAAAAAAACACAACTCCAAGAAAGTAGTGTAAAAAACACAATACAATTATTAAATGATGATTGTACCATTCCGTTTATCGCTAGATATCGGAAAGAGCGAACTGGGGATTTAGATGAAGTTCAAATAGAACTTATTGTAAAGTATAAAGATGAATTTGAAATCCTAGACAAAAGAAAAAAAACCATTATTAAAGTACTTCAAGAACAAGAAATACTTAGCAATGAGCTTCAGGAAAAAATTAATCGCAGCGATAATTTGATTCAACTTGAAGACTTATATCTCCCCTTTAAAAAGAAACGAAAAACAAAGGCCGAAACAGCTCGATTAAATGGTTTAGAGCCTTTAGCTAAAATTATTATGAGTCAAAATGCTCATGATATTGATTCGATAGCTAAAAAATACACCTCTACATCTGTTTTAAATATAACCGATACTTTAGAAGGAGCACGTTTTATTATTGCAGAATGGATCAATGAACGCAGCGATATTCGAAACAAGATTCGGTATCAATTGGAACACTTTGCTCTTATTAATACCAAGGTAGTAAAGACAAAGGAAAAGGATGAAAAGGCCCAGAAATTTAGAGACTATTTTAATTGGAGTGAGTCGTTACAGTCTTGCCCTTCACATCGCTTATTAGCGATTTTAAGAGCGGAAGAAGAAGGCTTTATTCGTGTTAAAATTGAAATTGATAATGAAAAAGCACTTTTTAAAATTGAAGAGCGAATTATTAACGCTCAAAATGAGTGCTCTGTTCAAATACAATTAGCCATAAAAGATGCTTACAAACGTCTATTATTTCCTTCCCTTTCTAATGAAATTTTAGGAATTGCAAAAGAAAAAGCAGATGAAGTTGCCATTCAAGTATTTGCAAAAAACTTAAAACAGTTATTATTAGGTTCTCCATTGGGTGAAAAAAGAATTTTAGCGATAGATCCCGGCTTTAGATCAGGTTGTAAAGTAGTTTGTTTGGATGCACAAGGAGCTTTTAAATACAATGAGACCATATATCCTCATGCACCAAAAAATGATCAGATTGGAGCTATTAAAAAAATTAGCTCCTTGGTGGATGCCCATAAAATTGAAGCCATTGCTATTGGTAATGGAACCGCATCTAGAGAAACCGAACAGTTGGTTAGAAAAATTCATTTTAAAAACGATATTCAGGTTTTTGTAGTGAGTGAGGCTGGTGCTTCTATTTATTCGGCATCTAAAATTGCAAGAGAAGAGTTTCCTAATTACGATGTTACTGTTCGAGGTGCAATTTCTATTGGGCGTCGTTTAGCAGATCCCTTAGCTGAATTAGTAAAAATTGATGCGAAGTCTATTGGAGTTGGTCAATACCAACACGACGTAGACCAGACTAAATTAAACAATTCCTTAGATCGAGTGGTTTCTAATTGTGTAAATGCTGTTGGAGTAAATATTAATACGGCGAGTAAATCTTTATTGAGTTATGTATCTGGAATTGGTCCAAAATTAGCAGAAAGCATTGTTAATTTTAGAGATGAACAGGGTGTTTTTTATTCTAGACTTGAGATAAAAAAAGTACCTCGATTAGGAGCTAAAGCTTATGAGCAAGGTGCAGGTTTCCTTCGCATAAAAAATGCAAAAAACCCATTAGATGATTCTTCGGTACATCCTGAAAGTTATGCGATCGTTTCAAAAATGGCAAAAGATGAACGGAAAACCATTTTAGAATTAATAGGAAATAAGACAGTTCTTAAGAAGATAGCATTGGAAAAATATATTTCCGATAAAATTGGGTTGCCTACGTTGCAAGACATAATAAAGGAATTGGAAAAACCCGGATTGGACATTCGATCGGAAGCAAAAGTATTTACATTCAATCAAAACATTAGAAGTATTAATGATGTAAAAGAAGGTCAATTGTTGCCTGGAATCGTTAATAACATTACTAATTTTGGTTGTTTTGTAGATATCGGAATTAAAGAAAGTGGCCTTATCCATGTTTCAAATTTGGCAGATGCTTTTGTTAAAGATGTAAATGAACATGTTCATTTACATCAACAAATTATTGTGAAAGTATTAGAAATTGATGTAGCCAGAAAACGGATTCAATTAAAACTGCACCAAAAAGCTAAAAACTAGCTTCTTTAACAATACTTTTTTCCGTTTTATAGACATTTAAGAATTAAAGCTAG